>Ga0209634_1003633_pt1 | contig 10338 bp, 7 predicted proteins | sample LinPmetageLP40_FD_184043 | JGI IMG/M metagenome (GOLD analysis project Ga0209634, IMG submission 184043) | Marine viral communities from the Pacific Ocean - LP-40 (SPAdes) (version 2) | ecosystem: Environmental > Aquatic > Marine > Oceanic | place: Pacific Ocean | collected 2010-08-26 | reverse complement strand
AAGCAAGGAAGTGCCCCCAAGGCACCTGCCAAGGCTCCCGCAAAGGCAAAGGCACCCGCCAGAGCCCCCGCAAGAACTACAAGAAAGAAAGCTGTTAAAGAAGAGTAAAAACAAACTATTGTTTGTTAGCCCCCCATCTACCAAGATGGGGGGCTTTTGTTTGTCTTTTTACTATTTACTACGAACAGGAGGCCCTATGAATGCCCACAAATCTACAACCAATCTCCGAAACCAGCGCAATAATTCTATCCTCGACAGGCTCTGAAGGCTCTGTCGCTGCTGCTGTCCCTTTTGGTGTCTACAATAGTTCGCAATATTTCTTAACAGGTGCCGCAAAACAAGTAGATTTTGTTTACAAGCGTCTTGGCGGTGATGTTGTTGACATCGAACTTACAGACTCAAATGTCTATGCTGCCTATGAAGAAGCAGTCTTAGAATATTCTTACATTGTTAATATCCATCAGGGAAAAAACATCCTGCCGGATGCCCTAGGGAAGCTAACAGGAACTTTCGATCACCTTGGTGACAAATTAACTGGCCCCGGTGGGGCAAATCTTGAGTATTCAAAGGTCACTCTTTCTTACGCCAACAAGATAGGTGATGCCGTAGCCACACAGGCTGGATTTGGTGGAACAACACCAATCTATTCTGCTTCTTTTACAACAGTAAAAAATCAACAAGATTACGATCTACAAACAATTATTTCTGGTGCTTCTGCTACCGGCCTTGACGACGCAGGCGGCGTAGTAGACTATGCTGGAAAAGTTGGAGACTCAAGGATAATCATCGATAAGGTTTTTTATCGCTCTCCGATCGCTATGTGGCGCTTCTACGGCTACTATGGTGGGGGTATGGGAGTTGTTGGTAATTACTCCACCTACGGGCAATACGCAGACGATTCTACATTTGAAATTATCCCAACTTGGCAAAACAAACTACAAGCGATGATGTATGAGGACTCTCTCTTCACTAGAACATCGCACTACTCATTCGAGATTTTTGATAACAAGTTGAGGCTCTACCCAACCCCAAGAGGAAATGATAACTTTGCTGGCTACTTAAATCGCATCTGGGTTCGATTTAGAGTCGCAGATAATGCTTGGGGCGAGAATGCTGATGTAAACACGGGTGTTGGGGGTGTTAACAACATGAACACACTCCCATTTGATAATGTTCCTTATGAGAACATCAACTCGATGGGCAAACAATGGATCCGCAACTATGCTCTCGCCCTATGTAAAGAAATGCTGGGGCAAATTCGCGGCAAGTTCCAGACGGTGCCAATCCCCGGTGAGTCCGTGACCCTTAATTATTCTTCGCTTCTATCCGAGGCACAAAAAGAAAAAGATGATCTACGACAGAAACTATCAGAGATGCTTAAAGAGATCGAATATGTCGAGCTTGCCAAGAAAGAGCAAGAAAAAGTCACAGCAGCAGAAGAGACACTCCGCAGAGTCCCCCTGCCGATCTTTGTAGGATAATTGAATGTCTGATAACGAATGGTCAAGACCCGCCGCACCGCCCCCGCCACTCTTTCTAGGTAAGAAGGAGCGCGACCTTGTAAAGCAAGTTAACGATGAATTGATTGAGAAAGTAATTGGACAACAGGTCCTCTACTATCCTATTGATTTAGAAACAACAAACTTCCACGATCTTTATGGCGAGGCAATAGAAAAAACCTATCTACCCCCAATCAGAGTCTATGCTCTCGTGATGTTTGATGATGAAAGTTCTTCTTATCTTGATTCTGTTGGGATCGACGGAACTTCCCAGATTACTATTCACTTTCATAAACGCAGATTATCCGAGGATCAAAATCTATTTGTCCGCGAAGGAGACTTTGTTCTTTATGGTGAGAGATATTATGAGATTGTCACCCTGTCTTCATCAAGAAGACTATTCGGACAAGTAAACGAAAAATTTGAAATCTCTGCTCTATGTAAGAGAGCACGCAAAGGACTATTTGATGCTACCTGATAACTTTGACTTTGCCCAGTTACCTGATGACAGAAAAGACTTTAGTTTAAAAGAGATAGGGATGCTCGGATCTCGCATTGAAGACATCGATTATGCGATGGTTTCTTGGATAAAAGAAGATCTAGACCTTTCAACAATAACCAACGAAGGCAACAAACGAGTGCCAGTTCTATGGCAAACACCAGAAAGGGCATTCCAAGTAAAAAATGATAAAGATCTGCGCCATCCAGTAGACGATGGTGGCGGCGTCATTACACTACCTGTCATAACAATTGAGAGAACCGGCATAGTCAAAGATCCAACAAGGAAGGGTGGCTATCAAGCACAGATTTTCTCGGACAAGCGCAATGGTCGCACTGGCCGAATGGTTATAGCCAAGAGGATTAAGCAAGATAAGACGAGAAACTTCGCAGTCGTAGGTAACACACGCACAAACACATCGGGAGATAGACAGAAGTTTTTCCCGAGAGTGAATAAGAAGGTCGTCATTGAAACACTTTCAATTCCAATTCCAATCTATGTCAATCTTGACTATAAGATAATAGTGAAAACCGAATATCAACAGCAAATGAACGATCTAACCCAGCCGTTTATGACGAGAACAGGACAAATAAATTCATTTATTATGCGTAGGAACGGACACCTTTACGAAGCCTTTATTGACCAAGGGTTCACCCAGTCCAACAATGTCGCCAACCTCGGTGAAGATGAAAGGCAGTTCACAAGCGAAGTAAGCATTAAGGTTCTTGGGTACTTAATAGGCGAAGGCAAGAGCGACGACAGACCTATTGTAACCAAGGAAGAAAGCGTAGTAGAGATTACTTTTCCAAGAGAGACGATAGTCCCAGCAGGCAACGATAATTTTTTGATAGACTAGGCACATCCTGAAGTCTGTTTGGAACTAATGTTACTATTTACATTATGATTAACGATGCTATTTAGCATCACTTTATAAAGAGAGGTCTAAAGAATGTCAGTAAAAAGCTTTAAATTTGTGTCTCCCGGTGTGTTTATCAACGAAATTGATAATTCGTTTCGTCCGCGCCGCCCCGACGCTATTGGTCCAGTTGTAATTGGTAGAGCCACAAGAGGTCCTGCCATGCAGCCAACCAAAGTGGAATCATACTCAGAGTTTGTTCAGGTTTTCGGCGACACAGTACCCGGAAATGGTGGTGGAGACATCTATCGTGATGGCAACTTTCAGTCCCCAATGTACGGCACCTACGCTGCCAAGGCATTCTTAAACGCAAATGTCGCTCCTTTGACCTATGTTCGCCTCTTGGGCGAGCAAAATCTAAATAAAACTGCTGCTGGCGAAAATGGTTGGGCTACAACTAAAACTCCCGCCGCCGCTCTTGCTGATAATGGCGGTGCTTACGGTTTATGGATGTTTAGCTCAGCCTCTACTGCTCAACTCGGAACCGGCACCCTTGCGGCTATTTGGTATTTAGACTCTGGTTCTGCTACTCTTTTAACTGGAACAATAGCTCAAAGCGTCAACACAAGTGCTAGTGTAGGCGGCGTCTACACCCAGAATAACACTGATGGGGATTTCACTGTTCTTATTAGCTCTAGCGATGCGACGATAGCAGACGAAAAGATTACATTCAACTTTGATGACTCTTCAGATAAGTTTATTCGTAAGGTCTTTAACACGAATCCACAGCTTGGCAACAAAACAGCCACTTCATTCTATCCTTCTGCTTCTCAAAAAGCCTATTGGCTTGGTGAGACTTTTGAACAAGAAGTGAGAGACGACCGATCAAGTAACAAGTTTGCTATGATAGCGCCATTGAAGAATTCTACTGCTGCTCCTTCTGACATGACTGGCATAGCAGACCTCACAGGGCGCACAGGCTGGTTCATTGGGCAAGATTTGGGCCTCCCCGCCGCTTATAATTCAGCAGCCGCTCAAAAGTTGTTCTATCTTAAAGATCGCGGACACAGCGAGTGGCTAAACAAAAATGTAAAAGTCTCTATCGAACAGATCAAGCCTTCTTCAACAAAAACTTCAGAATATGGAACCTTCTCAATTGTCTTGAGAAGCCTAGGAGACACCGATAGTAAAGTGGTTGTGCTCGAAAGGTTCGACAATCTAACACTAAACCCAAGCTCTCCAGATTTTATCGCCAAAAGAATTGGAGACTCTTACTACGAATGGGTTGAGGCAGAGCGCAGGTTGAGAGAATATGGTGATTACGGCAATCTTTCAAAATATGTCTATGTCGTCATGAATTCTGATGTAGAAGCGGGAGCTACAGACGCAACCCTTCTTCCATTCGGCTATTATGGTGCTCCTCGCTACGGAGGTGTCAGCGGCCTTGCTTACGCCGGATCACAAGATTTGAGTAATGTAATGGTCCTAACTTCACCAGTTTATGGCTCCCAAGGATTCATGTCCGGGGCGGTTCAGCTTTCTGGAACATTCGTCTGGCCGGCAGTTCGACTACGAAATTCTGCTTCTGATGGTGGCGTTGCTGACGGACGCAACGCTTACTTTGGAATGCAGACTACAAGAGCAGCAACCAGCACTACCGGTGATTTGAGCGTCGCAGATCCGCATAGAAATTGGCCCGGAGTCGTTGGTGACTCTGATTACGCTTATATTTTCACTATGGATGATATTATTGTAGATGCCACCGGGTCATTCTATTCCTCTGGCTCTCGCGTCGCAGGAACAAGCCGAACAGCAACAGCAGCAGCATCTACATTGCTTGATGCTGGTTATAATCGCTTCACCGCCCCAATATGGGGAGGATTTGATGGCTTTGACATTACCAAGCCAGACCCAATGTACAACATTGGATTAGCTTCAGGCACTGACTTAACCAACTATGCTGTCAACACTATGAAGAGAGCAATAGACACAGTGGCAGACCCAGAATTTATTGACATGAACCTCTTGGCTTCACCGGGCCTCACAAACACTGGCTTGACCACTAGAATGGTAGAGTTGTGTGAAGAGCGCGCTGATGCTCTGGCTCTTATCGACTTGCCAAATGTCTACATCCCGGCTGCCGAAGAACTTAACAGTTCAAAGCAAGCAAGGGTTGTGGGTGATGCTCAAGCTTCTGCTAACGCACTCCGCACTCGCCAAATAGACTCCTCTTACGGAGCCACATTCTTCCCTTGGGTTCAGACCACAGACGCTCCAACTGGCCAGCTTCTCTGGATCCCACCTTCTGTCGCAATGATGGGTGTCTTGGCGTCCTCTGAGAAACAATCACAGGTTTGGTTTGCTCCAGCGGGCTTCAACCGTGGCGGACTGTCCGACGGGGCAGCAGGAATTCCAGTTTCCAATGTTACCCAACGCTTGACCTCTAAAGAACGCGACACACTTTACGAAGCCCGCATCAACCCGATTGCCAGCTTCCCAAGTAGCGGAATTGTAGTCTTCGGTCAGAAAACTCTACAGGAGCGTTCATCAGCATTAGACAGAATTAATGTTCGTCGCTTGGTTATCTACCTCAAGAAGCAAATTTCTATTCTCTCTACACAGATTCTCTTCGAGCAGAATGTGCAGGCAACTTGGAACCGCTTTAAGGGTCTAGTTGAGCCGTTCTTGGCAAACGTCAAGGTTCAGTTCGGTGTCTCTGACTACCGCCTCATTCTTGATGAGTCTACAACTACCCCCGACCTAATTGATCAGAACATTATGTATGCCAAGATTATGGTCAAACCCGCTCGCGCCATTGAATACATCGCAATTGACTTTGTGGTGGCCTCTACCGGCGCATCATTTGACGATTGATAAACGGGGGCTTTTGCCCCCACCAACTACTTATTTATGAAAACAGGAGAACCTAACAAATGCCATTCTGGTCAACCAACTTCGGTCAAGACACAACTTTAAAAGATCCAAAGCGTAAACATCGCTTTACTGTGGAATTCCAAGGAATTAACGCAGCCCAAGGTGGAGCCCTATTATGGTATGCCAAGACAGCCACGAAGCCCGGCTTCAATGTCAATGCTGCTGAGCATAAATATCTAGGTCACACTTTCTACTACCCCGGAAATGTAACTTGGGAACAAGTCACAGTCACCCTAGTGGATCCGGTTGACCCAGATGTTACTGCTACTTTTGCCGACATTATGGTTGCTTCTGGCTACACTCCTCCGACCGACGCTAACTCCCTAGGCACTGTTTCTAAGGCAAAGGCGACAGGCGCCCTCGGAACAGTTTTGATTACGCAGCTTGACGGCGACGGCAACCCAGTGGAGTCTTGGACTCTGTGGAATGCCTTTATGACAAGCCTAAAGCAGGACGATCTAGACTACACAAGCGACGAACTATCTACAACAACCGTAGAACTTCGCTTTGACTGGGCAAGAGTAGAGACTCTAAACAACTCTTCTGCTGTCAATGGTTCTGGTGGCAACGAGTTCTTCAAAGCATAGCAAGACAATAACTTAACGAGAGGTGTAAATTGTCAAGAAATCAAGATCGCCTAGGTGGCGCTCAGCATAAAGATGTAAGCCCTCCACCGCAACAAGGTGGCGGGGGCTTCTCCTTTGTGGTCCCAACAGAGTTTGTGGATCTACCCTCGCAAGGTAGATTCTACGCTGAAGGGCATTCCCTACACGGGATAGACAGCATCGAAATCAAACAGATGACTGCCAAAGAAGAGGACATTCTCACATCGAGAACTCTTCTAAAGAAAGGCGTAGCACTAGACAAGCTAATAGAAAGCCTTATAATAGATAGGACGATTAATCCTGCTAGTCTTCTTATTGGTGATCGAAATGCAATCATCATCGCAGCAAGAGTTTCAGGTTATGGCAATGACTATAACACTAGCGTCCAATGCCCTGCGTGTGAGACAAAACAGAACTATGGTTTTGATTTAAACTCTGCCAACATAGTCTATGGAGAAACCAGAGACGACCTGGGAGTCACAGATAATGGTGATGGGACGATTACTTGTGTCCTACCCAAGACTCAGGTTACGGCAGTCGCCAGACTATTAACAGGTAGAGAGGAAAAGACACTACTCAACCTAGGAAACAACGAAGGCTTGATCTCCACGCAGCTACAATCTATCATAGTTAGCGCTAATGGTGATTCTTCACAACAGGCAATCGATTATCTCGCCAATAACCTACCATCATTCGATTCTCGTCATCTAAGGATGGTCATGAAGATGGCTACACCTAACATTGATCTAACCCAGAACTTCTCTTGCACCGAGTGTGGACACACACAGGAAATGGAGGTGCCGCTTACGGCAGACTTTTTTTGGCCTGACCGATGAATACAATGAGGGAGTTTACGAAGAAATTTTCTTCCTCAAGTATAGTGGCGGCTGGAGTTTTTCGGAAGCTTACAGCCTACCCCTTGGGCTAAGAAGGTGGTTTGTTCAGCGCACTATCAAGCAACTTGAGATGGAGTCTGAGGCAATCAAAAAAGCTTCAAATGGGCAATCCAATTCCTCTTATCAGGAATTAACTCCTGCTAACCAGCCAAACATTCCAAAAGAATACGCTAGATGAAATTGGGCTCCTTCGGGAGCCCTTGCTTTTTGAGTGGCTGGCTATTTATAGGGAGAGGTGAACCACAATGGCTTTAACTGCTGCTGAAATTGCTGTCTTAATTAAAGAATTAGAAGCTCTTGCTGGCAAAAGATCGTCCTTAAGCCAACTCAGGGATGTCTTGGCAGACATCAGCAACACCGATCTATCAGAAATTAGCAAAGGAGTAGTAAAAGCAAAAGATGCGGTTGATGCCCAAACGGCATCTAATAACGCATCTGTCGTTTCTCTACAAGCAAGAAAAAGAGCAGCCGAAGAAGAAGCAGCAGCCTATGCTGGCTCTAATAAAGAGCTACAAAAAAGAATAAAGGCTCAAGAGACTGCTCTTGAGTTAGAGAGGGCTATGCTATTAACTGGCCAATCTAATGTAGAGAACATCAAAGCCGAAGAAGAAGCGCTTGAGTCCTTAAAGAGTCAGTTATCATCTTTAAAAAACCAATACGCTGAAAACAAAGCGATTGTCCAATCTTTAACAAAAAGCGGTAACGATTTCGCTAAATCTTTGTTTGCTGGCGATAAAGCTGGAGAGCAAATGTTAGGATCTGTTAGAGGACTTGCCTCTTCTATGGGAGATCTGGCAGTAAAGAAGGTAGCTTCAAGCAAAGCATTGGGTGTCTTTGCTCCGGGTCTTGCCGCCGCCGCCCAGATAGGATTGCAATTTGCAAAAGCAATAGGTGAGCTAGCACTTGAGATCTTCAACGCCTCGGCAGAGTTCCAAAAAGCAACAGGGACATCAGCAGAATTTGCCAACAGCATAATGAAGAATTATGAAGAAACACGTCAATTCGGCGGAACAATGCAAGAAGTCTCCGCAACAGCGCAGGGACTACAAACTTCATTTACGGACTTCACGATGGCAAGCGAAGCCTCTAGAGACTCTTTGGTTAAAACAGGGACCGCCCTTGGCAAACTAGGTGTCTCTGCTCAGGACTTCGCACAAGGAATCCAAATAGCCACTAAGGCGTTGGGACAAAATGAGATTCAAGCAGCAACAACGCAAAGGGAGCTTGCTGCCTTGGCAATGGACATCGGGGTTGCCCCTTCTAAAATGGCTGCTGACTTTGCCGCCGCAGGCCCACAGATAGCTAAGCTAGGAAGAAATGGAGTGCAAGCCTTCAAAGATCTGTCAGTCACAGCAAAGATAGCAGGAATTGAGGTCGGAAGACTTCTCGCTATTACCGAAAAATTCGACACCTTTGAGGGTGCTGCGAATCAGGCAGGCAAATTGAATGCCGCTCTAGGCGGCAACTTTGTCAATGCTATGGAGTTGATGACAGCAACTAATCCAGCCGAGCGTTTCGGAATGATTAGAGATTCTGTTCTCGATGCTGGCTTGGCATTTGACGATATGTCTTACTACCAGCGCAAATTCTACGCTGATGCCATGGGTCTATCGGATGTTTCTGAGTTAGCTGCGGTAATGTCAGGTAACATGAAGGCTTTGGATGGTGACATTGGCAAGACCTCTGCACAATACGAAGAAATGGCGAAGAGAGCCCAAACAGTTCAAACATTCCAAGAACAATTAAATGCCCTGTTTGCTGATATGGTCCCATTAGTTATGCCTTTGGTGACAACACTGCAATCATTTATGACTTTGCTATCTGATAATAGGGAAGTTGTGCAGGCTATTGGGGTCTCTCTTGGGATTCTTGCAGTTGCTTTAGGTTTTGTTGCGGCAGGCTTTATAGCCACCACTCTGCCTATAACAGCAACCGCAATGGCAATTGCTGCTGTTATCAGTGCCCTCGGCGGCTTTATGCATTATCTGTTCCATAAAAGAAATTCTCCAACTATGTTTGAAGGATTGTTGGAAACTGCTGATAGGTTTAACAAACTAAGTGGATCTACCAAAAAGTTCGCTATCGAAACAGAAAACACAGCAACTTCCGTGGATGAAATGAGGGATTCAATGAGTCAGGTCACAACCGACCGCGCTGGTGCCCCCATTTACGCAACCAACAATGCCGTTAGCAGTGCAGTCAGCAGCGCAGTTAGCAGCACAACTAACAATTATGGCCAGCAACGCGATCAAAACATAGTCATAGAACTCGACGGCAAGAAGGTCGGCGAAGGCGTGATGGGCAAGTTCGCTAGAAGCGCGGCTATGGTGTGAAAGGATAAAAGATGGCACAAAAACTGTTTGATGTAAGAAAATATCAAGATGAATTGCCGACACTTGTAGATGGATCCGATTCGCTCGCAAACCAAAGAGAGTTGGTGATTTCTTTTTATCACGAACCCTCCAAGAGAAGCGTGTTTTTTAAGGCATTCATAACAGCGTTCAACGAAAGCTACAACTCCAACTTTACTCCAACGGAAGCGTTCGGTAGAACAGATCCAATCTATCAGTATAAAAACACAACAAGAAAGATAACACTCGCTTTCAAAGTTTTAGCCGCTAGCGAAGGGGAAGCTTTTGAAAATCTTGGCAGAGTCTCTGCACTACAACAGATGCTTTATGCAAGTTACACCGGAGACCCAGGCAATGCTCTAAACATAACACAATCTCCGCTTATTCGGCTAAAGGTGATGAATCTATTACAGAAAAATAATTTACCATCTGATGAGGGGTCCACAGACGATTCTGCTCAGGTAAAGGCAGAAAAAGAAACATTTATAAATTACACATCCACGTCCGAAGCAAATCTTGGATTACTGGGCATTATTGACAATGTGGCAGTCAATCACAATCTCGAAGGAGACGAGGGAGTTTTTTATAAAAAAGGAGCAGTCAACACAATTTTGCCAAAGTTCATCGACATCAATCTTTCCTTTTCTCCGATTCACGAAACGACATTGGGATGGCAAGATAAAAAACAAATAAATAGC
>Ga0209634_1003632_pt1 | contig 10340 bp, 8 predicted proteins | sample LinPmetageLP40_FD_184043 | JGI IMG/M metagenome (GOLD analysis project Ga0209634, IMG submission 184043) | Marine viral communities from the Pacific Ocean - LP-40 (SPAdes) (version 2) | ecosystem: Environmental > Aquatic > Marine > Oceanic | place: Pacific Ocean | collected 2010-08-26 | reverse complement strand
GAAATATATGAATGATATGGAAGAATATAATTTCCGTATGCGTGTAACCAAAAATTATTTTTATAATGGTAATAATCAAAACCTACAATAGGAGCAATTTCAGCAAAATCATCTAGTTCTTCCCATTTTTCTTGATTATATCTATTCATTAAATCAGTAAATACATTTTCTCTAAAATCTAAATCAGAGTAAGCTACTATATTACCTTCTTCATCTTTCCAAATCCAATCTTGGGTTGTATTTTGAGTATTAACATCTGTATAAGTTGTAAAGTGATCTGTGTACCCATATTGGAAACCTAAAGTATACCAAGGATTTTTAGATCCTTCAAAAGGATTTCCATTTTGGTCATAATATGTTTCAGTTTCGTTTAACCATATTTCAATTGGATTGTATCCGTATGCTCTTTCGTGTGTTCTATAAATAGCTCCTGCTGATATTGAGAATTTTTTTCCAATTGGTAACCTAGCTCTGACTTCACCTGAGACATATTCTAAGTTAATTTTATCAACTTCTCTAGATTCCGCTTTTACTATATGGTATTTTCCTGTGTGTTTAATAAATAACCTGTGGTTTTGAAAATCTTCACCTCTCCATCTTTCATTTTCCCAATGTAATTGGTACTCTAATCCTTTAAAGGCTGATGATGGGGCTGAGAAGGCTAATTGTTCTTCAGTACCATCATAGAAATTTTTAGGTTTTCTTTCATAATCAAACCTTGCTAGTTTTCTAATACCAATTCCTATCCTATAATCAAATGGGTAGTCAGGTGTATTATCTACCACATCTGGTATTGAATATAAACTACCATCTTGGTTAGTTCTTATAAAATATGATGGTTCTTTAGATTCTATTGAGTTTGAAATATCACCAGCACCATATACTGTTCCATATTTTAGAAAATCTTGATAAAGATGTTTAAAAAAGTTACCTTTTTCTTTAATAGGTGTTTCTAATACTTCCTGGGAAAGTACAGGTGATGAAAATAATAATACAATAATTAATAAAAATATTTTTTTCATATAGTTTAATTTATATATTTACGTAGATACAACTATACTTATGACAACTATTTGTCCATAAATATGAAAAAAGGGGATACTAGTGCATCCCCTCTTAAAATTTTATTTAAAAATCCTTTATTTTTTTATTTTATTTCTTCCATATCACATTTTCCTACAGTAACTGTAACTTCTTCAGTCATCACATTACCTTTATTTTTATATACTAATGTAAATTCCCAATGTTGTCCCGAAAAGTGAGCTTCAGGTGTTGGATTGCTATTGTTGTTAACAAAATCACTAGTAATATGACCCGCTCCACTCCAATAATCATAAGTTTGTTGTGCTGTTCCATTTACAGGATCACACCCAACTGGGCCTAAAGGGAAGAAAGTAAATACTGTTCCTCCACCACCATGTGTGTTTGATTGCATTAGTAAAGAGTCTCCTGCTTTAATTATATAATCACAGTTAACTTTATCAATACAAAATGTAGCATTTGCTTTCATATCCTGACCTGTTTCATTAATTACAAGTAATTGACAAGTTACAGGGTCAGATTCTACTTTCTCTACTTTTCCTGCTTTTTTGTTGTTACAACTAACTAATAGTATAGTTGTTAACATTAATAATAATAATTTTTTCATTGTTTTTTGTTTTTAATTGTTAATAAATATATTACCCATCACATGAAACGCAATCTGCCATACGAGACCCTAAGTCTCCCTTAATTACACTATCAGTTCTTAAATAATAAAATGTTTTTATACCTAATTTCCACCCTTCTAAATGCACTTGATTAATCCATTTTGGTGAATCATTTACATCAAAAGATAAATTTAAGGATTGTGTTTGATCAATATAACGTTGTCTAATTGCAGCTTGACGTACTAGTTCTAACTGATTAATTTCAGGGAATGTTAAAAATAATTCTCTTTCTTCAGGGGATAAAATATTATCTGGTAGACCCTGTGCTGAACCATCTTCTGTTAACATTTGATCCCACCATTTATCTTTGTCTTCTCCTTTTAATGCTAATATTTTTTGCAATTCTTTATTTTTACGAATAAATGTACCTTTAGCCCCATTAAATGTATAAATGTTTGCGGGTAAAGGTTCAATACCTGCACTAATGCCTCCTACAATTACTGAATTTGATACTGTTGGTGCTATTGCTAGTAAATGAGTATTTCTCATACCTGTTCCTCTACACCATAATGGTTCCCCATATTCTAAGGCTAAGGCCATAGATGCTTTTTCAGCTTTACTTCTAATATCAGAAAATATGTTATGGGTATGAGCTGTAGATGCTATTGAATTAAAAGGTAATCCTTTTTGTTGTAAAAATGAGTGCCATCCCATTACACCTAAACCTAAAGCTCTACCTTTTCTAGCATGTGAGTGTGTTCTTTTTAAACTTTCCTTACCATTCGATTTATCTATAAATTCTTGCATTACCCCATCTAAAAACCAAGTAGCTAATTCAACAGTATCTGTATCTTTCCACTCATCATATTTAGATAAATTCATAGAGGATAAACAACAAATAAATGAATGCTCTTCATCTGTAAATAATGTGATTTCGGAACAAATATTAGTCATACTTACATCTAAATTATTTAATCTATAGGCAATTGGATTATCTTTGTTAACATTATCCTTATACATTATATAGGGTTCACCTGTTTCCATTCTAGATTTTAAAACAGTAGCCCATTTATCCATTGCTTCTGGATCTCTGGCTTCTAATTTTCTCATAAATGAATCACCTACAACAACACATTGATGTAAGTTAAGGCATTGTCTATTAGGATCACCTTTAGGTCTACGAATTTGTAAAAACTCATCAATATCTCCATGTTCAATGTCTAAATTAACGGATGCTGCTCCTCTTCTTACATTTCCCTGATTAGTAGCAATAATTGATGAATCATAAATTTTAGCCCAAGGTACCACACCTTCACTTTTACCATTCCCAGTAATTCCTTCTCCACGTTCTCTAATACGAGATAATGAAATACCTACACCACCACCAGACGCTGTAAGTTTCATCAATTCCGCGTTAGTTAAACCGATTCCACGTATTGAATCAGGTGTATCAACACCAAAACATGAAATAGGTAAACCTCTATCAGTTCCCATATTTGACAATACCGGTGATGCTAACCCTAACCAACCATTCCACATTATTTTAAAGAATTTACTAGATAGTTCTGGTTTTTTTAGTCTATTAGCAGCGGCATTAGATACTCTTTTATAAGCTGTTCTTACATTTTCATTAGGTAATAAATAACCTTTTGAAATGGTTGCTAAAGAGATTTCATCCATCCATTCTGGGTATTGCTTTCCAGCTTCCCAATTACTATAATCTACTTGTAATGCGTTGTTTTCCATATTTTAAAATAAACTATTTGCGTCCCAATTTTGAACACCTTTACTATAATTTGTAACTCTATTTGCAAAGAAATCTGTATGTTGTTTTCCACCTGATAAACTATCAAACCATTTCATTCTTTTTACAGCATCATTATCTATACCATTAACAATGGCTCCATATCCTAAATCACTCATTTTAGTGTTTACTCTATGTTTAATAAATGAAATTAAATCATATTTAGGACAACCTTTTAAATCACCCATTTCGTAAACTTTATCAATAAAATCTAATTCTAGTTTTAAAGATAATTGAGCAGCTTCTTCAATATCTTTTTTTAATTCAGGTGTATTAAATTCAGGGTGTTCTTCCATTAATGTTTTAAATAACCAACATCCTGCTTCTGAATGTAATGATTCATCCCTAATACTCCATTCTACAATTTGTCCTACTCCTTTAAGTTTATTATCTAATTTAAAGGATAATAAAACTGCAAATGATGAAAATAAATTAACACCTTCTGTAAATGCGGAAAAAATAGCTAAGGATTTTGCTCTTTCATGCCAATTTGCTTCACCATTATGAGAGTCTCTAACTTCGGTTAGTGCTGATATTTTAGCCATTGTTGATTCATCTTCTAAAAACTCACTAAAATTATCTAATCCTAATTCCTCGTTTAACAAAGAATAGGCTTCTGCATGAATTGTTTCAAAAGCACCAAATGTAACAGCCATTTTAATCACTTCTGGTTTTCTAAACCATTTAGTAACTAATGTTGACCAATAATCATTTACTACAGTTTCTGTTTGAGCAAATCCTTTTAATATAGTCCCAATAATATTTTTTTCTGATTCTGTAAGATTTTGTTTCCAATCATTAACATCACTCATCATTGGAACTTCTGTATGTAACCAATGTGCTTGATGTTGTTTTAACCAATACTCGGATGCTTTTGGATATTCAAAAGGTTTATAAACAATTCTTTCTTTTAATAGTGATGTTTTTGCCATTTTTTAATTAATTTTTTTAAGGTTATTTTTCTAATTCAAAAAACTTTTTTCTTAGTAACTGCTTATCAAAAGAATCAACATCAGTGTCAAATTTATTAGATTTAGCACTAGGAGCTAATTTTTCAACTTCTTCGCTGTCATTATAATCAAATACTTCAAAATGTCCAGTTGAAGTATCTGCTTTAACAGAAAAAGTAAGACCATCCATCCCATACCTATTTTTCATAATATGAAATCTACCTGTGTTATTAACTTTATCTTCTTTTTTACGTGAAAGGGACATTGCAAAGTCAGAAATCATCATTTTATCATATGAGCCTGCTGCTTTATCTCCTTCAATTATTTTATCATGAGCACCCGCACGATTTACTTGTGAAACAGACCAGATAGGAATATCTAATTGTCGTGCAAGTCCTTTTGTGCTAGTATAAATATCATCTATTTCATCCTTACGCTCACGATTTTTTCTTCTTGACGAAAGTAAATCAACATAATCTATTATTATTAGATCAGGTTTTATTCCCATCCCCGAGCATTTATTAATATGGGACTCAATAGTTGAGATTGTTGCTCTACCCGTTGGGAATTCTTTAATAACCAGTTGACCTGGCAATTGTGGAATTATTTCTTCTACTTTACTTTTAAATGAATCTATTTTATCTACTGGTATTTTTGTAAAAAAAGCATCATATCTTTTACCAACATAATCTTCTCCTAATTCAAGAGTATAATGTAAAACATTATATCCTAGTCTAACAGCATGTCCTCCTAACGATACAAGAGACCATGACTTACCACCTCCAGGACTACCAAAAATAAGACCAAAATCTCCATTTCCTAAACCTTTTTGGAGTAAACCATTTATACGTTCCCAAGGGGTTGGAACTACTTCTCTAGAATTTTCCCTATAACGTTCTTCAATATCTTTATTATACTCATGTCCTAAATTTTTATCCTCTCCTGCTTTTAAAGCATTATCTATTAAAAAACGAATACCGTCAAAATCCCCCCCTTTAAGTAAATCAACAGAAGACATTAATGCCTTTTTTAATTGTTGGTTTCTACAAAAATTAGTAAATTCCTCCTGTACATATTCTAGATCTTCATCTGAAGTTATATAAGCTTCTTTTAGTTGTTCTTTTATAGAAATTTGTAATACATCATTGTCTACTTTTTGTAGTAAAACCTTTAAAATATCTAATGAAGGAGTAGTATGATACTTATCATAATAATTTAATATTTCTTTTATAGCCCACTTTTGAGCAGGATTTTCAAAATATTCAGGAGAAATTATATCATGGATATTAATTAAAAATTCTTTATGTGTAAGTAAAGAAGATAAAATTTTTACCTGAAACTCGTGACCGTACTGATTTATTGTGTTTAATGTCAATCTTTATAACCTTTAAATTGTGAAAAAATATCTTTTAACCATATATCTAAATTTCTAATCATCCCTCCTAATTTATCTTCATTATAAAACTGAATGAACATTTCAGGATTAAAATCAGGGAAATTCTCTATTATTAAATTATCTATATGTTCTACTCCCTTATCGTCAATTATAGGAATGCTTAAATCCATAACTTTATAATTGGTTTCAATCCTATCTTGTTCCTGAACGATACGTGAATATACAACGTGTTCCTTAAACTTCCTAGCGGATATATCAAAAATATCCTGAAGTGTTAATTCTTCTGTTTTTAATTCAGGAAATCTTTTAAATATTCCTTTAGCACCTAATCCTTTAATACCTTTAATATTATCTGAGTTATCTCCTAATAATGTTTTATGTAAAATAAAATTATGAGGTAGTAAACCAAATTTTTCTTCTACAACTTTTGGAGTGTAATATTCTTTCTCCATTGGTCTATATACAATAATTTTATCAGTTACTAGTTGTAGGAAATCCTTATCGCTAGATACTATAAAACAAGTTGAATTATGTTTTTCTACTAGTTTTTCAGCTAACACGGCTATAATATCATCAGCTTCGACTTTATCAAGTATGGTGGTTTTAACTGGTAGTAATTTTAAATATTGAATAATACGAACTATTTGATCAATTTTTGAATCATGTTCTTCTTCTAAATTATCAAATGCCTCCCAATTAGTAATTCGTTGTAAATTTCTAGTTCCTTTATATTCGGAGAGCAAGTTCTTACGATTTACCGTAGAACCTGCTCCATCGAATACTACATAAACAGATGTAGGGTTTGTTTGTCTAATCATAGCACCTAAAGAACGGAAAAATCCCCCTAATCCCCCAATATGAACACCATCAGGATTAACCATATTCATCATAGCAAAATTTCTAAAAAATAAATTTAGACCATCTAAAATCAATACTCTATCGTGTTTTTTTGAAGGAGACTCCTCTTGGTTCTCTTGAATATCATCCAAGAGACTAAATAGTTCTTTATGTTTCATGATTTTATTTATAAATCTTGTACGTCGTAAAGTACAGGGGTTGTGTCTTCTTGGTCTTCTACAATTTTAAATTGTCCTCCTCCAAGTATTTTAGACCATTCATCAGCATGGGCTTTTTTATACTCATTTTTATCTTTGTCCGTATCAGTAATAAAACCATGGTTTGTCATAACAATTTTACCTCTTGATTGCATACCATTAACATGGTTTTTATCAATCTGTAAGTTTGTTCTTTTACCCCATTCTACTTGCATACCACCCTTAATTGCTTTAATTTTAGATGTTCCAGCATTTGAAATATTTCCAAATGTAACTACAAATGTAGCATCATACCACATTGCCATTCCACCTTTGTTCATCATTTTTGGTTGACCCATAGGTGATTCAGCTTTTGCTGTCCAAACTTTATTAACTGCAATTAATGTATTAGTATAGGGTGATGATTCTTTACGAGACATTACAATACTCTGATTAACTGTATTACCAAATTGAGTTGACATTGCTCCTGCATTCCATTCATTATTATTTTTCAGTTTTTCAACTGACATGGCACAAGGAATAGAACCAATAGAATCCCAGAAAAATGCTAGATCATAAGGTAAATTACCTTTTTTCTGTTCATTTTGTAGATCCATTATAAATGCTGCTACGTCTTCAATTGTATGTAATGTTTCTCTATCAACGTAAATAAAATTACCTTCATAATCTACAACTTCACCGTCTTCATCTTTAATTAGATTAACTTCTAATCCCATTTGGGCTGCATGTTCCCAATTCCATTTCATCTCTGTAATAATAAACACGGGAAGAATTCCCATATTTTGAGCTGATACTGCTGCTTCAAGTAAAGCAGTTGTTTTTCCTGTATCAGAATGTCCTCTAAGTAATGAAATATGCCCCATTGGAATACCAGGGACTCCAGAAATTTTTTGAAACGCAGGAGATAATGGTATCCATTGTTGGTCCTTAAATTTGACGTTTTTATTTAAACCTTTAGAAGACTTAAATTTATTAAGATCAAACTTTGCCTTAATCTCGGCAGACACTGCTGCCGAGAGAGACTTTGATATTTTTTTTGCCATATTTAGAAAGGTAAATCATCAGTTTTACCTTCTTTATCATCAAATAAAGAATCGAATTGATCTACTTTACTTTGTTTAGCTTTTGTAGTATCTAAACTAAAATTACTAGTTGGAGAGGCAGCAGGTGATGAATTAACTTCTTCTGAATCCCCTTCAGGTGATAACCATTTTTCTAAAGCAGATTTCATTTCATCAAATGTATACCTTTTAAATAATTCTTCTGGATTTGGTTGTTCATTTAACCAAGTTTCTACAGTATCCTTATTTTCACTAAGTGATGTAGTTTTTAATCTAACTCTTACTGATGATTTATTGTAAGGAGTACCAGTTGCTTCTGGTCCTACTGTTTCTATTGTTAGGTCTCTACCATTTACAATATCAGTATAATCTCCAATTTCATCATCAACAGCTAGTGCTAATAATTCTTCATATACCATTTTACCAAATTGCCATAATCTAACACCTTTATCTTCTTCCCCACGTACTACAACGGGAACAAAAATACGATTTTTAGCATCTAGCTTTTTAGCAAGTACATAATTTTCTTTATTATACTCTTCTCTCAATTTTTGAGAAAATAAATGAATAGGGTCTTTTTCACCAAAATTTAAAGGTGAAACCATAACCTTATTTGTAATCCCATAATAAAATTTTAATTCCTTAAATGGGTTAGCGGAATTGAAAGCAGATGGTACAATTCTAATTTGTTGTTTACCTATAGTAGGTCTCCAAAAAATCTTTGTATAATCTGTCTTTTGTGAATTTGGGCTTTGTTTTTGTTGTAGCCCGTCCAACTTCTGTTTAAGTAATGATAAATCCATATTTTATAACTTTTTTTATGTAACTGTAATATACGAATAAAGGAACGCGATTCCAAATATTCTTATAATTTTTTTTTAAACCTCAAGGATTTTATATATCTTTGTATTTAACTGGGTAAGCTCGTTATGTTGAGTAAGAAGAATACAATTATTGTAGTGTTTCCAGTCAATTTTGAATTTTGTATCTACAACGCCCCCATTTAACTTTTTAATTAGTTCATTTAGGGCATTAATAGTATATAAAGTGTTTGATTCTTTTTTTCTATGTACTAAGATAGTATTTTCTGGAATAGAACTTATATTAGCTTGTTCTACATTGTAAGTAACTACATATTCATCCTTATCTATAATTTCTAAAACAAATAGTTTATTATAAATAATACTATATTTACTCTTAATTCCTTCGATTAATTTGTCAAGCCCCTCTAGATTCGTGAAGGTACAAAATAGTTTATTATTCAAGCTATTTAAATTTTTAATTTCTGTTATAACGTCGTAGTTCGCGTTATACATATTAATTGGTTTTTCTAAAACTGTAGTCATATCCTTCAATTTCTTTTATGTTTAATTTATATTTTTCGAATATTTTTCGAATTTTTTTTAATAGCTCAACTTCTTTTTCATCATAATCAAATAAAAACGAATCATATGTGTATAACACTAGCTTCGTTTTGCATTTCCTCAATATACAAAACATATCCCACAATATCAACACATTTGTTGAAGTTTCTAAATTTTGTAAAACATAATTAAATAACTTTTGAGGATTCATGTTATCTAATTTTTCTTTTTTATATATGTACCCAGAAACCGGGCATTCTATATATCCCTCGCTTTCAAATTTGCTCCAATTATCTCCTACGTATTTTTCTACTTTTTGAAAGAATTCCAGATGTTTATAATTTTTAAATACTCCCCCATAAAGTTGTTTAAAAGTAAGCTCTTTTGCTTTTTTATAATCCACTTTATATAAGGCAGCAAAATGAGAGTGAATATCACTAGTGGTAAAATTATAATCAATGAGGTTAGCAGCCAAACTAGGATGGTAAGCAGAGATATCAATTTCCACAAATTTAGAATTACGTGGAATAAAACTTTTCCTACATCCATTTTCTTTATTAAGTGCTGCATAATTTACATTTTTGAATTTATTTGAGGGTCTTGTTGTGGTTGTCCTAAGGTTGTATTGAGTGTGTGTATATTCACTGTCAATTTCGTGGAAGTAACCGCTGAAGGTTTCATTGTGTACCCGTATGCCATTTCTTTCGATAGCGTTGAATACCACGGATACTTTATTGTTAAAAAATTCATAATATTTTGTTTTTTCTATGTTAATATTCGCTTTTAGATCTCTAAAAATCGTTTCACATACCTCATAGTGTTTTACAATCGGTATAATTAAGTTTAATTCGGGGTTATCACTATGTTGTCTATAGTATAAATCGTGTGTTGGAGTTGTAGGTGGTATATACGTAGTAGGGGGTGGATTAATGTCATAAAGAGCTTTTAATGGAAAATAGTGTAATACTTCCTTTTTATCCCTACAATATAGTTTATCGAATTTTTGTAATATTGTGTTTATATGCGTATTTACACCATTTAGAGCTTCGCTATGGTAAATA
>Ga0209634_1003628_pt1 | contig 10345 bp, 7 predicted proteins | sample LinPmetageLP40_FD_184043 | JGI IMG/M metagenome (GOLD analysis project Ga0209634, IMG submission 184043) | Marine viral communities from the Pacific Ocean - LP-40 (SPAdes) (version 2) | ecosystem: Environmental > Aquatic > Marine > Oceanic | place: Pacific Ocean | collected 2010-08-26 | reverse complement strand
TCCATGCTGATGTCGAATTGTGGTATTTCTTCTGGAAGAAAGAATGAAAATTCTTCCTCATCACTGAATCCTGCAAAAGTTTGCAGCTCAAGTTGCGCAGTTTGCAAATCCAACTGCGCTTGCATCACATCCTGACGAGAACGAAGGAGTTGCAACTTGACCTGAAGCAGCTTGTCTTTTGAAGTGGTACCGATGTTGTATCTACCTTCTTCTATTTTTGAAATGGTATCGTTATTCGCCAGGTTGTATTTTGCTATCTGAGAATTGATCTGAGCATCCAGATAGGAGAAAAATGTCTCTACCGCTCTGGCAGAAACCAGTTCCATCTCCTCTACATAGCTTCTTTTGGACTCTTCATACCTTAACGGTTCGGTCTTCCTGTCCCAAGCCAATTGATTGAAAGAGAACAACGGTTGTTGTAATCGGATATTGACAATGCTATTACTCCATTGCTCAAATGCTGCTGATCCATTGTCTTGCAAATAATCCAGGCTTGAGTTAACAGAAACATTTCCTCCTGTAAAAGATATCGGTTGCTCAAGTCCCAGATTGACACTTGGACTTATTTGATCGATCGAAGTAAAACTGCCTATATTGTTACGATAATTACCACTTCTGATACCAGGCGCACTACCATTGAGCCTTAGTTGTGGATTGTAGTTGGACTTATAAAATTGGTATTGCCAATAGCGGTTTTCTTTTCGGGTTTCAGCTTGTTTTGACATCGGAGACTCTCCTTTTGCTCGAGCTATGATATCCTCAAGGCTGTAATTGTTCTGTGCACTGACTTGAATGCTCAAGGCAATGCCTATTAGTATCAATAAAATATACTTATTCATATCTCAGTGAAGTTATGGGGTCTTGACTAGCTGCCTTTCGTGCTGGCGCAATACCAAATACGAGTCCAACAGTGGCAGCTACACCAAAGGAAAGTAGGATAGATGAAAACGAAATAATGGTAGGGATATCTGCAAAATTAGATACCACAGAAGCCATGGTGATGCCTAGGATCACCCCAGTGATGCCACCAGAAATACTGATCATCACCGCTTCACAAAGGAATTGCATGATGATGTCATCCTTCTTGGCACCAATAGATAATCTCAAACCAATCTCTTTGATACGCTCCATGACTGAGGCCAGCATGATATTCATGATGCCTATCCCACCTACTAGTAGGGATATTCCTGCTATCGCACCCAGCACAAAATTGAAAATACTTTTGGTACGTTGCTGCTGCTTTAGTAACAACTCAGGAATCGTAATCTCATAATCTATCATGTCATAGTGTCGTCTTTGAAGCAGTCTAGACAGCACATCAGCTGTTGGGTTGAGTTGTTCGGTTTCATCTACTTGTATCACGAGCCTATCGAGTTGATGGTAGTTTGTTCTAGGTTCATCTTCATCGTCACTACTTCCACCGCCACCACCGAACATCATCACCATGCCTCCGCCACCTTTATTGGCTTTCTCTATCATGGCCTGAGTGATGAGGTCACGATTTTTGAATCTCACCAAGACTGTTTGGAGAGGCGTATAGACATCCATGTTGTAATCTCTAATACCAAGGTTGGAAATACTTGATTCTGAGATCAACCGCTCTTTGAGAACTCCAATGACTTTGAGCCATTGGTTTCCACATTTTATTTTTTTGCCAATGGGATTCTCTGTAGGAAAAAACTTAGTACTTACGCTTTTTCCGATGATGCAGACGGGCTCTCCTTTGATACGCTGCTTCTCGTTGAACATCGTGCCTTCAACAAGTTCGAAATTGCTGATTTCGAAATATGCAGGCTCTACACCCACCAGTTTGGCAGATCTGCGAATACCGTTATTGATGATATGAGTTTCAATGATTACCTCAGGACTGATCTTCTGGACACCAGGGATGATTAGCTTGACAGCCTCAACATCTCTCAAGGTAAGACCTGGAGAGAATTTTTTCTTATCACTCGTTCCGAGTTCTTCCTCCACGTTCTCTTCGGTCTGCTCTACTATAGGCTTGACGATAATGTTATTGACCCCAACGAGTTTGATCTGCTCCAAGATCTCCTCTTGTGCTCCATTGCCAATGGCAAGCATTGCAATCACCGCAGCCACACCGAATATGATCCCCAATGCAGTAAGCATAGAGCGCATCTTATTTGCAAGTACTGCCTCGAAGGCGATGTAAAAATTCGCCATAAATCGTTCTTTATTGATCACTAGCGTGTTCTTTTAGCTCCTTTGAATTGACCTCCAGGTTTTTTGTCAGCGACTTCTTCCTTCGAGAATTCCTCAGAGACTTTTTGCATTCGCTTGCCATTCATTTCTGGGATAAGGACGACTTCGTCTTCATCCATTCCATTAGGCATAGATAGATATATGCGATCAGATTCAGCTAGACCTGATATGATCACAGCCTCATCAGAATTGGTGTCTCCGATTTGAACTTCTTGCTTGATGGTGTTGAGTCCTTCTTTCTTGAATACAAATGTGATGGAGTCATATTGGCTATGAAGAGATTCTAATGGAATAAAAAGGGCATCTTCTATGGACTTGGCTTTGATCGAATTACTCGTAGTCATGGCAGGTCTCAATAAAGGATCAGAACCAGCCACTTCTACATTTACTTGAAACACTTTGGCATCAGAATTTGGTCTTTGTTCACCGACATTGGCCACATTCATTACTTTTCCTTTAAGTTGTTTTTCTGGAAATGCATCTAATCCAATATCCACCATTTGTCCCGGCTTTATTTTCCGAACATCTACTTCATTGATATATGTCTTAGACATCATCACAGACAAGTCAGGCAATGTAGCTACTACTGGATCCCATGCACTGATTTGACCACCTTCTTTTATGGCCTTGCCATCCCAGCCTTTCTTATATATCAGCATGCCATCTTCTGGGGCGATTATTCTGAAGGCTTGTTGTATCTGTACCATGCCATCTAACTCGCGCTGAGCTTTAGCCAAAGAAGCTGCTGCATCACGCATCTTTGCCCTGTTCTGTTGATACTTGATTTTATAGTTTTCTGTGGCTTGTTGGTAAGCCCTTCTGGCTTTATCCAGGTCTATTTCAGCTTGTTTGATCGTTGCGGGGGGTTCGAATTTTGACTGATCAAGTTTGATCTGCTTTTCTTCTACACCGTACTTGAGATTGATGAGCTCATCTCTTGCTTGACGCATCTGCAAGGTCGTGTCTAGCTGAGTTTGTATGTACTTTGAGTTTTCTTGCTCAAGGCTTGTCTGCCCATCTTTAAGTTTATTGACCAGTTCGGAAGGATCAAGTTGAGCAACAAAATCGCCTTTTTTTACCTCAGTACCTTCCTCTATGATATTTTGAATATTGACATTCCAGATTCGGAAGGAGCGAAGACCGGTCGGTCCCATAATCTTCACTGAATTTTTGGCCTCGAGCTCACCAGTAGTGGTGATGTTGACCTCGAAAAGTCCTCTTTTCACTGGGACGATGATGTCGCCAAGACCATCCTTTTTTGATCCTTGGACAGCATAGTAGACAATGATCAGCCCGAGCAAAATGCCTCCGATTATGATTACTTTTTTGTTCATGATTAAAATAAATCTATAAATAGCTGTTTTTTGTAAAGGTAACGTAAAGATGGGCACAGTTGATGCCTTACATGTAACTAAAAAACCAGTTATATAATACTAATGAGATTTGTTTTGGTTACAAATAGGATGATTCATATTGAGAAAAAGTTTTAACATCTTTAGGAATATGTACTAGTATTAAGTTAAGTATACTTTAGCCGAACCAAGCTTTGATCTTTTTGCCCTATACTTCTTTGAAAAATACTCCCTTAGCTACGGCTAGGCTCATGTTTTTCGCATCGTCTAGAACAAAAATATCGGCAACTTATACGACACAGTACACTTAACTTAACACTAGTTGTGATATTTGAGGTTTGATAGCATCCAGTTCATATTTGTCACTTCACAAAATAGGTCGCACTTTAGTGCTTTACATAAAGAATCACTACTAAACGGGTAAACTAGAAAACCGATCGTTTTTATCAAGTAATATGCTGTTTATCAAACAAGTTACGAATATGATAGCAAACCCTACTGGTCTTGAGATTTTAGTACAAGGACATTTGGATGGCAGGTGATTTGTTTCTTTTGTGCCTTTTGGCATATGTACCTCTACTATTCTTCATCATCCAGAACACATCCAAATTGCTGATCAGGTGAATCCTTGCCAAGGCAGCTATGGTAGAAAAGACCTTTTTACTTTCTGATTACGCTCTCAATACCTGTAAGAGCAACTGTGCGATCAACGCACACAATACTTGGGTCTTTATCCTGTTTTCGATTTCTGAATAAAAATAATGGGGCTGAAAGTTTTGTTTGAGTTTTTTGAACAACAGCTCGATGTTCCAACACAACTTGTACAAAAGACCACTTCTTCACCGCTTCTTTCAAAATTGCTGGTAATGAAATTGTACATACGACCCTTTGCATCACGATAGGCTACTTTGCGCAGGCACAGCATTTTCAACCTTTTCCCTTCTTTTTCTTTGTACTGTACGGAGCGACACCAAGACCCAAATGTTTAGCTCCATCATGCATGCCATCGCAAATCTTTCCCATGGAATCACAACGGCTAAAAACACCAAAAAGCATGGTCATTAATTGGTTCCAGCTTGTGAGCGTCTCGTAGTAACAATCTGATTGGTGCTTGTTGACCAGAAGGTCAAACTTATTTTTGGGAATGAAATTCACCAGTTGTTTGAAAATCGACTGACCGACTAAAATTCTTTTTGGTATCTTGACTGCCCATACTTGGTGCGGTTTGGTAACTCACAAAGTATGAAATAACTAGTGTCTCTAAGAAAACAGGTCATCTTTCACAAAATGAATGATTTTCGATGAGGTTTCAATTTTCTTTCTATGAGTTGATGCCTGAGCATCAATCGATTAGAAATAAATTGAAAGATCGCGAAAAGCAACATTTTTGATTTTGAGGTGTTTTCTTAGAGACACTAACTAGGATAGTCAACTGATCACCCTGGTTAACTCGAAAATTTAGTCAGTTAGTAGTGATCTCTTTTATAAATTCAGCCAGATAATTCAATAAAGAGTATTTCAAAGTAACTAGACACTAATATTTTGCACATTATAGTTTATAACGCCTCATCACTCCAAGCCACTGATGACATTTTCCATGTGTCGTTGATTTTAACAAATTGAATAGTCTTCATCCCTATGGTTTGAAAGGGCATGCCATTCAAATTTCCAGATTTCTCATAGAAGCAAAATCGCTGTGCGATCTTACCGAAGATCTCTGTGGTTGAAGTGATTTCTCTTTCGGTAAATTCTGTCAGTGTTCCATCAGTTAACATTTCCTCTCTTGGCTTAATAAATTCATCGAGCGTGTAGATGTTCGCTGTTTCTCCAGTATTGCTGATGATCATTCCTTCTGGAATAAAGAGATTTTTGATGTTTGCAACATTAGGGGTAGTGCCATCCTTGTTAGTGAACAAACTAAAGAACTTGTTAGTGAGTTCATCGACTTTTCTTAGATCAGCTACTTTATCTATTGGTGAAAACAGCAAGGCAGAATCGTTGATTGATAAATTCACTGTTTTTTCAAACTGCAAACCCAACTTGCTAATCAACTTTATTGATGAAGTATTGTTGGCATTGGTGATGGCAATAATTTTTTTTATGCCCAATACTTTTTTCGCGTGACGCAAGGTTGCCGAAGCAATCTCATAAGCATACCCTTGGCCAGCGTACTCAGAAAGAAGGGCAAAGCCAATATCAATATCTTCTAGCGAATCTCGCTTGACCAGTCCACACATACCTATCGGCAGCTTGCTGTCTTTCAAAATTATAGCAGATAAACCGTAGCCATTTTCAGCATAGCTTTTCAGAGCACCATTGGTTAAGTATTGCTTCGCATCTTCTATAGAATGAACATTTTTGTCTCCGATGAAAGCCAACCAAGAAGGCATATTGACTAAATTCAACACAAACGGAGCATCTTCTAGGTTAAACTCGCGCAGGATCAGCCTTTCCGTTTCTAAAATGTTATTGTCATTCATCAGTCAGGACTTTTTGTTCATAAAAAAACCCATCTAAAAGACAGGTTTTAATAACGTTAAGCTCGTATGGCTTTAGTCAACAGTTACATCAGTTGCATTCAACCCTTTAGGGCCTTCTGATACTTCATAGTTTACTTTGTCTCCTTCTCTGATATCATCATTAAGGTCGTTTTTGTGTACAAATACATCCTTACTTCCGTCATCAGGTGTGATGAAACCAAAACCTTTAGTTTCATTGAAAAATTTTACTGTTCCTTTACTCATCGTATTGTGTTATTAATTAATAATAGCAACAAATATAGGGATAATTATTTAGTGTCTCTAAGAAAACAGGTCATCTTTCACAAAATGAGTGATTTTCGATGAGGTTTCAATTTTCTTTCTATGAGTTGATGCCTGAGCATCAATCGATTAGAAATAAATTGAAAGATCGCGAAAAGCAACATTTTTGATTTTGAGGTGTTTTCTTAGAGACACTATTTAAGTGCTTGTTGCCAATCATTTATTAAGTCATCTATATTTTCTAAACCGACCGAAATTCGAAGGAGATTATCAGGAGTTTTACTGTCAGGGCCTTCTACAGACAGGCGGTGTTCCACCAGACTCTCAACGGCTCCTAGACTAGTGGCAGCAGTGAAATGTTCAAGCTTGTTAGATACGTCAGTAGCGTTTTGTTGATCACCTTTTACGATCACAGAAAGCATTGCGCCATAGCCATTTTTCATTTGTTTTACAGCAATATGATGCTGAGGATGACTTTTTAGCCCGGGATAAAGTACTTGGTCTATTTTTGGATGTGCTTCTAAATACAGCGCAAGTTCATGAGCACTCTTGGTTTGAGCAGTGACTCGAAGATGTAACGTTTGAATTCCCCGAGCAATCAACCAACAGTCAAAAGGCGAGGGTACAGCTCCCATGTTTTTTTGGATACTATGAATTCTATTTGCGTGCTCATTATTTTCTCTAAGTACTACACACCCTCCAAGTACATCGCTATGCCCGCCAAAATACTTAGTAGTAGAGTGCATTACGATGTTAGCCCCAAGAGTTAGGGGGTTCTGAAGCACAGGAGATGGCCATGTATTGTCTACCACCAAGATTATATTATGAGTTTTGGTAATGGTGGTAAGCTCTTGAATATCAGTAATTTTCAATTGCGGATTGGATGGGGTCTCAGCCCAAATCATTACTGTGTTATCCTTAATGGCTCCTTTCACCTGTTTCAAATCAGACATATCTACGATGGTAACATCTAAACCCCATCTATCAAAAACATCAGTTGTTAAGGCATAAATATTGTAATAAGCATCATCAGGTAAGATTACATGATCACCAGTCTTCAAGCTTTGCAAAATGGCACTAATCGCTGCCATGCCAGAGGAGAATGCAAAGCAGACTTCTCCATTTTCGAGCTGTGCGATGCTGTTTTCTAATATTCTTCTATTTGGATTGTCCCCGCGACTGTATTGAAAGTTGTCCTCGTAAGACCCGTCTGGATTTCGTTCAAAAGTACTGGAGAGGTATATGGGAGTACTTACAGGTTTGACATTTGTCAAGTCACTTTGTATACTTTTGATTGCGCGTGTTTCAAACTTAGGTTTTGATTTCATTGGTCGTATGTTTTAATTACTTACCGCTAGCCTTACTAGATTTTCCATGGCGGGTTAAGTCTGTTTTCACCAGCATGGAATAGAATAAGTTTATTCCCATCCAGGTCTTTAAGCCTAGCTTCTCTCCATAAATATCGTTGGTCAGTTGGCATCTCGTCAAACTTGATTCCTTTTTCAACCAACTCGTTAACACGGTCATCTAAGCCCTCCATTTCAAAATATATAGTAGCACCATCACCTGATGGCAACTCTTCTTGCTGACTCAACGAGAAAGTAGCGCCATTGGTCGCTTCAAATCTTGCGTAATGAGGCAAGGCTTTAACTATTAACTTCAACCCCAATGATTCATAGAAGGGGATAGATTTTTCTAAATCTTTGGAAGGAACGGTCACTTGATTTAAGTTCATGTCAACAATTTTTAATGAGGCAGAGTTAACTTAAAAGAGGTGCCTTCCCCTAGGACACTTTCTACGTCTATTCTTCCTCCATGTTTTGTGATAAATTCTGAACAAATTAAAAGTCCCAATCCAGTTCCCAGCTCACCAGAAGTTCCTTCAGTTGTCAAATGTTGATTTACTTTGAATAGTTGATCAATATGTTCTTGTTGCATTCCTCGTCCGTTGTCTATCACTTTAAGCAAGAGGGCGTTTTTTGTTAACTCAGAAGTCAATTTAATTTCGCCCCCTTTATTTGTAAACTTAATAGCATTGGATATAAGGTTTCTAAAAACGGTTTGAATCATATCATCATCAATCACGTGCGAAATGTTCTGATCGATAGTTTCAGAAATTTTGATGCCCTTTTCTGATGCCATTTGGCTCAATTCATTAATAACATCTTCAACTAATTTATGAATGGAGAGTTGCTTGGGGTTAAATTCAATGTCTCCAGTTTGAGATCTAGCCCATCTTAGAAGATTATCCAATAGATTTGACGTGTTTTTTGTAGAGTCTCCTAATTTTTGGATTACATCTCTTAGTGAAGGATCACTAATCTTTTCAAATTCTAATATTTGCAGCAAGCCACGTATTGAATTTAATGGCCCCTTGAGGTCGTGACCAATAATGGAAAAGAATTTATCTTTACCCTCATTAACTTTGGTCAACTCTTCATTTTTAGTAGCTAGTTCTCCTCTCTTCAATTCAAGCAAATCGTTTGCATTATTTATCCAGAAGTTGAGCTTTTGTAATCGAGTAGTTTGAAAAGTTATCAATAGAACAAACAGGATGAATGACAAATAGAATATATATAAAACTATTGTAAATTGATCATCCAACTTTGTAGAACTCTTGTATCCAGTTCCTATGCGTATGTTCAGCCCGTAATAACTAATAGTGGAATACAAGAATTGAGAGGTGTTAGGTTGAAAATCTTTATAGTACTCTGGGTCTTTTAGAGTATTGTAGATGACAGATCCATCATAGACAGCTTCTCTATCAAAATCAACACCTGAATTTGTACTAAAATGATATAGAAATTCCTCGTTGCTACTTCCATCATAGAGGCTTTGAATAATCGTTTTAATACTGATAATTGGAGCTACATACCCGTAAGTTTTACTATTTCTATGTACCCTGAAATTTAGGGGTATTCCAACCCACCCTTCAATTAAATTGATTGGGTAGAATAATCTCATACTATCATGCTGCATCAAATTATTGAGTCTTGCAATTTCCAAATCACTCCTTATTGAAGTGACTGACTTGTCCACTAAGTTGGCTGGGTTTAGAGAATTTCTGGTAAAAGAATAAACAAAGGTATGGGTAGTATCAATAAAGGAAACGACAATGGAATCTTTATAGTCTATTGCACTAAGTTGGTTTCGCATGAACAGTTGAAACTCTTCCGCATTTGGCAACTCCTTTGATAAATTTATATAAGAGCGCATGCCTGACACAATGCCCGCAAATTTATCAATGCTATTAGAGAATTGATTTATGGCTCTTTCGTGTGCAGATTCCAGCCGTAACTGTCTTTTTTCGTACTTATTTATCTTATAATTTTCTTGAATAAGAAATACAGTAATAGAACCAAGTATTATTATGACAATGGATATTGACCAATTAATATATGACTTCATTGATCGCTTAACATCAATCATCAGTTATGTTTGTTTAGTATTGAACAGTATAACACTTTTATACCGCAATGAAGTAAAGTCAGATTGATATTTGGAAGACAATCATATGGTTAGGTTCAAAACACGCTGTTAGAGAAATTTAGCAATAGCTTTGACATCCACATTGCCACCTGACAAGATGATGCCGATTTTTTTCCCAGCAAAAAGCGCTTTATTCTTCAATACCACCGCTAGACACACCGCACAAGAAGGCTCAATCAAAATCTTCATGCGTTCCCAAGTCAGTTTCATCGCTGAGATAATTTCTGCATCAGAAACGAGCATGATGTCCTCAACATATTCGGCAATGATTGCATGAGGAATTTCTCCAACGGTAGTGAGCAGTCCATCTGCGATAGTCTCTGGATTGACTGATGGTAAATGTTTCTTCTGACGGAATGACTGATAGGCATCATCTGCACCTTCTGGCTCACAGCCTATCACCTTGGTAGATGAGCTCAAATACTTGGTAGAAAGCAATGATCCGCTCAATAATCCACCCCCACCCACTGGTGTCAGTAAGTAGTCGAGATAATCAGCGCCTAGTTCTTCATAAACTTC
>Ga0209634_1003627_pt1 | contig 10345 bp, 4 predicted proteins | sample LinPmetageLP40_FD_184043 | JGI IMG/M metagenome (GOLD analysis project Ga0209634, IMG submission 184043) | Marine viral communities from the Pacific Ocean - LP-40 (SPAdes) (version 2) | ecosystem: Environmental > Aquatic > Marine > Oceanic | place: Pacific Ocean | collected 2010-08-26 | reverse complement strand
CGTATGAACTGTCCCTGTTTCGTTTGGAAGTGTGATAGTACGATCTGCTGTCGGGTCTACAACAGTAAGAGTTGTTTCTGCTGCGTTATCTGTTGCACCTTCAAAGACAATTGTACCATCTTCTTGAACATTAATAGTTGAAGAACCAAGAGTTGTAGCTGATATTGTTGAAAATGTAACAGAACCATCCTCTAGTCCACTTACATCATCACGGAGAATATTAAACTCAGTTCTGAATTGTTCTAGAGTATTAGTAGTTGCGATTTGTGATGCTGATATTGCCATTAGTCTCTTTCCAGTAATGTTTTTAACATAGATTTAATTTCGTGCATTTCACATTTTAAATTATTTATCTCTCTGTTAGCACCTCTAATCTCATCTCTTTGTTGTTGTGCTTCCGCTGCTCTACGTTTTGCTATCTCATAAGCATTTTTATTAGTATTAATAATAGCTCCGCCAGAATTTGTATCTCTTACTAAATCTTGATTTCCTTCAACTTTTAATATACCCATGTTATGTAGCCAATGCTAAAATTCGTAAGTCTCTTATGCGAGGGGGTTGTGCTGCATTTGTGCCCTGCATAACAATTTTAATTGCAAATTGAGAAAACTCTCCAAGACTAGCTCCAACACCATCATCCTTTACCCCTGCACTATATGAATATTCTTGAAAGTCTGTGGTTCTCAGTGAAGCGTTTACTGTACTATCAGGCCCACCATCAGTGTTAAAAAATTCATAACCAAGTTCGTCAAAATCAAATGAATCATCTGATCGTAATATTTTAAATAAAACTTTAATGTCTGCACTTCCTGATTTATTTGCAGCAAAGTTAACCCTAAGTGATGTGGCTGGATTTTCTAAAGCAACTTTTTTTGTAATATATATTGCCGCGTTTTGATCTCCATCTGGTTCAGTTGAATCTACATAATCTGCAGTTGGAAATACATCAGCTGAGCTATCAATATTATTAATAGAATTGGCTACTAAAATTGCAGAAGTTCTGTCTAAATCAATAACAGGTGATATATTTGTTGAATTACTTTCAAGTTGAAATTTCATTTGTAGAGACTTTGCATTAGACATTTCAAGCTGCTCATTTACAGCAGAAGCTACAATATTTGTTCTATCTAAGTCAACATTCTCATTTAATATAATATGTTGTTCATCAATAAATGTTTTTGAAAAAGATGTTTCCGTTCCACTTGGACTTGTTCCAGAAGTAGAAGCTAATTTTGGAGATATCCTTGTATTTGGAAGTTGTAGGGTTTGTACTGCAGTTCTTATTGTTTCATATCTATAATTTTCTGATGCATAAACTACAGTACCACCAACCTCTGCAGTGTCACTAGAACCGCTTACTGTTGGTGCACTAGTTAAATTAACAGTATAAGAATTAATACCAATATTTGCAATTGCATTGTGCACTTTATTTATTTCAGTTAATGGAGTTTTATTAATTTGATATAACTCCACTAATGCTCCATCTGTATGAGTAGCAGCATTAGTACTACCTTGAGCCCTAGAAAGACTAGTTACATTTAGATTAGACAATGTTCCTGTTACAATTTCATTATCTATTTTTAAAAATATCTTAGACGATGAATTACTTGCTTCAAAACCAGTAACAGAACTACCACCAGTTACAGATGGGTCTAATACCAAAGATGTAGCAGTTTTTGTAATTGCACCATTTAAAGTAGTACTCAGGCCTGAGGTTGCATTTCTAATTTCCACATTATTTGACGTTGAATACATTGCATGATCTGGATGGATTACTTTCATTACAGTAGAACTATTAGTTAGAAGCAATGGATTAGGTTTAAGTCTTCGACCATAAGCAGTACCAAGATTATCATCAGAGTCATCTGAATATGTTATGGGTTTACCTATAACTTCATTTTCTAAATCTACATCACCAACATTGTTGATTTGAAAAAAAGCTCTGTTTAATGAAAATTTTATATCTTCATTTTGTGCTGGTGTCCAAGCAGTACCATTTGATGATTTATACATCACGCCAAGAGCTGGTTGAGATGTAACTACTCCGCCACTGTAAATATCAATTTCACCCATTTGTGCAGTCCACAGACGATAATCTAAACTCTTAGTTAATATAACTAATGAATATTCTTGACCCTCTTGAACGTAAACAGGAGAGTCAAATACAAATCTTGTAGGAGATATTCCATCATTTGTGTTTGTTTGAACAAAACTTGGTTCTAAAACTTTTCTACTATGAGGAAGAACTTTTTGGCCTGGAGCTCCAGCAATAACATTTCTGATTTCAATCCACACTGGAGTTGCATTATCTTTATATGCAAAAAATAGGTCTACACTAGTAAGAAAGACACCACCTTGAGTGTCTATCTTAAAAGTTTGTGCTAGTGGCTGTGTTCCCGCAGTCATATTATAATTTCCTTTATTCTTAACTATTATTTATACGTCTAGTTTATTTTCCTCAGTTTTATTAGTACCACTATCGCGATAATGTACTTTATACAACTTCGCCATTCTCTCTAATAAATTCAGTATCTCCACCTATCTCATCAAACACTTTCATCCAAAAGTTCTTTACTGGTGAGTATATTACTCCAATTTTATTTTCTCCATAGTAATATTTACCATAAGATACAAGTGGGTCAGCAAATGTTTTTGTTACTACCCACTTAAACACGCGAGACTTACGCATCAATGGTACTAAGACTTCTGCAAGCTTGTAGTAACCGCGGCGATTACGATCTGTCATATACTCATCCCTATAACGGCGAACTACTTCATCCATTGTACCGTTACCATAACGAGCTTCTAGCATAATGAAACAACAGCCACCGCCACCGCCACTACTACTGCCGCCGCCGCCACTGCCTTCATTTTCATTACCTCCACCTGAGGCGGCCTCATAACCAGACTGAACATAATTTACAGATTCTGCAACAGATGCTGGTGGAAAATTCCATGATTCATTTTCTTCTTCTTCGTTACTTACCGCCAGCGTTGTTCCGTAAGGAATATAACTAACCTTTGTTGAATTTGAATTGTCTGGTTCATTCCACGTGATTTGTGGCAAAGTAAAAAGTGGGTCTACATCTGGTTTAGGACAAACAGGAAGTGTTGGAGAAACTGGAGGATTCCAATGACCTTCATCTTCTGAAGACTCATTTACTATAGTTGGTGGCTGAGGCTTCGGCGACTTATTGTGAGCTAGTATACCATTTGCATAATAAGTGTGATCATCACCATCCAACATTAAAGTATAAATCTCTGTATCTTTATCCATAGATACTGAAACTAAATCTTTTACAGATTCATTTCCTGTGATTGTAACAAGTTCAGAACCAGTTTTAATTTCAACAACATCTTTACTTTGTTCATCTGTAACTACTTTATGTACATTGGGTTCTAATTCTAATAATGTTGTAGGATTAAATGCACCCCAACCTTTTGTAGTCATCAATGGATGCTCTTCTGATACAAATGGTTTTTTTCCATTCCAACCATATACAAGTCTTGAACCAAGTAATGTAATTTTTACTTCAGTAACATTACTCATTGTACCATTTCTACCAATAACTTTGTCTCCAATAACAATATCTGATATTGGTTTATGTGAAGTACCATCTGCCATAATAATTGGTGTGTGTGGCATGAAACAACTGAAAGTTGCTGGCGTCAGCGTCAAGATTTGAATTTGTGGCGGCTCTGGGGGAGGAGGAACAATTACTGGGGGTGGTACATATGGTGGTACTACAGGGGGCGGTACATATGTACTAGTATAATTACTTTCTAATACAGAAGTATAAGCACTACCTGTTTCTACCACAGAGGTAGTTTGAGATTCGTTTGTTACAGCAATGATACCATTTTTAGTTGCAGTTATTGTTTCTTGTGTTGTTTCTAAAACACCAACTGCAGAATAGTTAACTTGACCTGCAGTAGCATTTTGAACTAATATTCCACCAATACCTTGCCTTGCATTTATTGGACTTGATGTAAGCCTAAATTGTAATTCTTTTTGAGTTTCAAATTTAGGAACATTTTCTTGACCAATAAAACTAATTTCAGGAATTGTAAAAAATCCTTCAATTTTACCAGCATTATTTGTAACCAAAGGCAGCCCCTGATCATCATCTGTACCATTAGGTACATTACCACTACTTGTGTAATCTGCATTTAATGGTGCTGTAAATGCTGAAACATCTACACCATCAAAGAAAGGATATATTCTTTTGCCTGGCAGAAAACATTCACCAACAAATTTTATTTTTCTAGACCTTACATATGGAATTATTTGTGTAGATATAGAAGTGTCGTTTGTGTATACAATATCTTCAACGAGTGTATTAGTAACACCAATATCTTTACCTATTGTTGTAGTTGTATCAATTGAGGTTTCAACAAGAGTTTCTGTATATCCGTCTGTTTGATAACTAGTTTGCCAAGCTTGTGAACTGGCTGTATCAACACCAACACTAACAAACTCCCATGAGTTCCAAAAAGTACCAAGTGAATTAGCATTGTTTGCTAAAACTGTATCATAGTCACCCATAACACTATTATTAATTGTTGGAGCAACTTCTGTTTCAAACCAATCATCTCCAGAAGGAGTTAAGACAATATTTCCTATCCAGTTTGGTGTTGAGTATGGCTGTACGCGTTCAATTCCTGTTCCAAACTGCTGAGAAATAAAAGCAAATTCCTCATATGGTAATGTAATTAAATCACCAGTTTTCATATATCCTGCAGCAATTCTTTGTACGTCAGTTGTTAAAGATTCAACTAATGCAACGCTTCTCATAACACATTTTGGTCTTAATTCTCCGTTTATAATATCAACTGCAATTTTATAATCTGGATTTAAAGCAGCACCAACTCTATGTCCTTTAAAATTATCCACAACAAATCCAGATTTAAATCTATTTAATCCATTTTGATCTTGTACTTCAAATGACTGAGCAGACTTTTCTAGTAAGGTTAATGAAGTAAGGTCTTCAAGCCTTTCTACACGATCTTTTATTTTACCAATATCTCTCATGGTAAATCTTTGGGTTTTATATCTGTTAACTTTTACATCCAATGGACTAAAAGTAAATGGAGGAATTGTTATTGATGCTAACTTTAAAGTATCAGGAACATCTTTTGGATATTTAGGATTTTCTGCAGAAATTCCGTATTGCAATATAAATTTTCCATTTCTAGCTAAAGATATTGTAGCTCGATAACCAAGATAAAATTCAAAATCTGCTTGAAGACTACTTGCGGGTTTTGGAGAGTCTACAACAACACCCCCTGTTCCAGAAAATTCTCTAGCAGCAAAATGAAACGATGCTCCTGTTATCTGATCAGTAGAAGAAACAGAAACTGTAGTACCTGCAATATTATTTACTGTAGGACGAAAATCCATACAGTCTCTTAAAGGAAAAGTACCAGTAGGTTCTGGTGCATCTGGATCAACTTTTGTTCCAGTATAAATTGGAATATTATCATATTCCATTTGACCACTTAAAGGATTATATGAATCGACTGTAAATACATCACCAGAACCATGTTCTAAATAATCATAAACAACATGAAGTCTACCTAGAGGTATTGGTGCACCATTTTTCCTAGTAATTCTTGCAATATCATAATAGTTATCTCTTTGTCCTGTATCTAAAGCAAATCTACTTGTTATAACTTTACTTCCTATAGTAACAATACCAACTGTTGCTGTAGCTGTACTAGATGTACCAGTAATTACTTCTCCTGCAACAAAATCAATTGCACCAGCATTACCCTGTAAAGAATAAGACATAGGACTAACAGATGTTATAATTCTTCCTTGAGCTCCAGAACTAGCTCCAACTATCTTTTCTCCTCTTTCAAAAGATCCAGTTATAGAAGTTAATGTCATAGATGGAACTGTAGCATCAGCACTAGTTGATTCTGAATCATATACTGCAATTAACTTATATACATCAGCACGACCAAGAGATATATCCTTGTCTGTTGCTCTTATTCCATATGCACCATCAGCATCGGCAGCAAGAACTTTAAGTTGCTTACATAAATTTGTTGTTTTTGTTTTTGAAGTAACTCCAGTTTTTAATATTGTAGCTATAACTTTAACTTTTGCTGATGAGCCTAATAGTGTATTGTCAGTAATTGTAAGTGATGATGTAGATGTTCCAGTAACTTTTGTACTATTTAAAAGAATATCATCACCAGCTACAGCAGAACCACCACCCGCAGTAAGAACTGTAGCTACATAATCACGATTAGTAAATCCAACAAAAGTTTCATTAGAACCAGTAGCAGAAAATGATACAACACCAGATGAGTTTGTTGTTCCAATAAATTGTCTACGAACAGTAAATTGTGTATCACTAGCACCATTATTACTATTGGTCAACAATGTTTTAATTGTATTTTTTGGCATTTTAAATATTGAAATATTTTTTTCTGGTTGTATAAGTTTAGCAACTCTTTGAGTTTCAAAAACAACACTTTCACCATCTGTTAACATTTGACTAAATTCATCAACAGCGTTTTCATCTGTACCATCAAGGAGAATTTTACCCTCATCATCCACTAATGCGAGAACAAGGTCTGCAGAAAAGTTTTCGGCTGCAGTAGAGTCTTCCATAAACAATGAACGAGATTCTTCAAATCTGTGACTAATAACTTCAGAAATAGTAACATCAGCATTACCAGAAGTTTCTAAAATTTTATCTGTTTCTGCACTATCTGAAATTTTTACCTTTTCACCTATTGAAAATGTTCCAATAACATTTGTTAGTTGTATATCTGAAATAGCATCACCAAGAAACTGGTTGAAGATAAAACCAGTTGCACCAGATGTAACACCTGTTACTTGTGCTCCAACCGAAACAACATCTGATGGTACATTCATTCGTAAAAACGTAAGCATTCTTACATCAAAAAGAAAGGTTTTATATATTGCGTCTGTATTACCTTGTGTACCAGAACTAAACTCAAATGCTCTAGCTCGACATACTCCAATTTTATATCCACGCGTTGTAGTTATGTTGCCAGGGGCAGTAGGGTCAGCTGCACCTCTTGTTCCAGTAAAATCTGTAAATATACCTATCTCTTTATATGGTGTGGTTTCTCCAGAAATATTTCCTATATCTGGTAGTCCATATATGTTTGTAATATTTGCAAAGTTACCAATATTAAAGGTAGACACACCAGCATTAACTGAGTTAAATGCTCTTGCTTTGTGAATTGTTAAATTTGAATGAGCAATTTTTTCTACTTCATATCCTTTAACATAAGCTTTACCTGTAGAAACTTGTAAGTTTAATAAAAATTCTTGCGCAAGAACATTATCATCTGTTATAACATTAGAGCCAGTAGCCACACCGTAAGCACCCTTATAAGTTATGCCTTTATAATCATTATCAATCTGTTCTTGAATTTTAAATGTAAATGGTTTAGTTGTAAAATCACCAGCCTGATCATGTGTTCTTCGAGCAATTTCGTCGCCAATAACTGAATATTCTGAACTTTTTGAATCCTTAATAATATAACCATTACGGAGTTGTATAAGTTCAATAAAATTATTTGGTATTTGAGAAGCTAATGGAATTTTTTTAAGTCTAAGTCTTAACTTTAATCTATGTGCACCCTTAGCTGCATAATTTGATGAACCAGTAGAATTATCAGTTAAAGTTATATCTGTTTCTGGTGTTTCTATTTTTTCTAATATCCCAAAACCTACACGAGCACTAAATTTATTACTAGTTGGACTTAATACCAAAGTTTGAGCTGCATTTCTTACAAATTGTCCGCGGACATAGTATACACCAGCCTCTACTGTTACTGCGGAACCTACTTGTGTACAACTTATATTAGGGTTTGTTTCAATAGCAGTCTTTAGTGAAGCAACATCTGCATCGTAGCTACTTGTATGTTGTATTTCTATACTAGCAGTAAGATTTTCACCATTAATAAATCTTGTTGTATCTCCATCAGTACCTGCTTTATTTCCTACGACATATAAATATGGAGCTGAAGTTGAACTTCCTGCATCTACTCCTATTACTTTAGCTTCAAGTCCAGTAGTTTCTCCTGTAACAACAACAGGGTTATTATAATTTAAAAATTGATTTAAATTTATTTGTTCATTTGCAAATGTTGGAGAAAGTTTTATTGAATAATAAGCATCAGAATAAGAAACTTGGCCAGGAATAACAACTGAACCTTCTTTAAATATATGAGAACCAAACTTTTCAATTTGGTTTTGAAGAATAGATTGTAAAGTTGTTAATTCTCTTGCTTGGATTGAAAATCCAGGCCGAAATAAAACTTTATGAAAATCATCATTTGAATCAAAGTCATCATAGTAAGGTGCAATATTTAGATTTGTGGTTTGTGCCATATTTAAAACTCTATTATAATTTTAATATCTTCAGTTTGATCTGAAGCACGTTGAATTGGTTTTCTATTTTCTAAGTAAATAATATTACCGCTATCTGAAGCAAGTTCTGGTGTTGCGTATCCAGAAACTAAAGTAATTGTACTATTATTTAAAAGAGTTAGTGTTTCAGAAGTTCCAGAAGATGTTCCAGTTACACCAGATGTTCCACCAGTAATTGTGTTTGTTCCGCTAAAGGCAACATACCCACCAGTTGTTGCACTCGTACCAAACCCCTTGTAACTTTCTTGTTGATAATAAAGTAGAGATAGTATATTATCCCACTCTACAACTTTACCAACAGCACCAGTTGACGCTTGGGTAATTACCTCATCAGCATCAAACGATCCGCTGTTTGTATCTAATCTTACGGCATAAGTTTGCCTAGCAGTTGTTGCGGTTGCAACAGTTGTTGTTCCAAAATTAGTTGGATCAACAATTAAACCGACTGTTCTAAAATCATTAGCAGTAGTAAAATCATCACCTTCTGCTTGAGTAAGAGTGACTGCAGCCATAACATAGTGGCCACCAAGTTCTGTAACGGCATTAAACCCATGCCCACCTTTGGGACTAATTATAACACTAATCGCTCCACCAGAACCAGAACCTATAGAAGATGCAGTAGTAAGTGCAGCATCAGAAAATGTAAAACCAGTACCAAGATTTACATATCCAAATGTATAACCAGCACCAGCAGAATTTAATGTTGTATCAGTACCAGCAGACAAACCAAAGGATATAATAGCACCACCAGAAATAGTAATACGAACAACAGCACCAGAGGAAGTTCCTTGACTTGTCCCATCTCCATACACTGCAGCATAGTAAGTTCCATTTGTATATCCAGAACCAGCAGTAACAATAAGAGATTCTATTTTACCATCTGTGGCGGAACCACTTACAGTTGAATCTGTAGTAACAGGTATAAAGTCACTAGTTCCATATTTTGCAAAATCAGAAGTAGAAATTGTGTACATATATTTAAGAATGTAACCACCTAAGGCAAAGGGGGAGTTTGATGTTGATGTTGGTTCTGAACCAGAGTATGCAGTTCCACTATTATTATCTAAAACTTTATATACACGATAATCAGATGTTACAAAATAAAATGTTGAATCATATAGATTGGAAGAACCAGAAGTACTAGTATTTGATGCACTTATATCATGTTCATACATATCATAGATAGTTGAGTTAGCCCAATTCCTGCGAGGAATTGAATACTGAATATCAGAAGAACTAATGAGTTTTGCACCCAACATTGAATCCCAAGCGAATGCTTCATCTTTAATACTATCTGCAGGAGTAGGTGGAGAACTATCTGTACCACCAGTTGTAGAGCTTGTAAACCCTGTTGCTTTTCCTAAAAACAAATAGTATGTTGAAGCAGCAGCTTCTGTAAATGACTCAACAAATTGATCTGCGTTATGTTGTCTAAATTTTTCTGTAATGATTGCCGACATTTTTTTTACACCTTTATTCTATTTATACAAATTGTTCTAGTAGGTTATACCAGTAGCACCTTCTAAATCAAAGTTTTCTCCAGCATTAGTGGAAGAACCACTTGTGCTGTTTAAAACGAGATACCCATGAGTATCGTCCGTTGAGTCCTCTAATGCTATATCTCCAGTATCCCTTACAGATACTTCTGCTGACCTCACATTACCTTTTGTAATTACCTTAGTACTATTTAGTCTATAATTAGCAGCAGGTATTTGGCCTTCGTTAGTAAATACTTTGTGTTCTTCAAGAAGAACTTTATGATCAGTTGGATATTCGTCAAAAAATTCTTCTAAATCTAATTTATCCCCAGTGTTAGTTCCACTACTATCTGTACCATCCAGCACAATTACACCTTGTAAATTAGTATCATCTTCTAATTTAATATTAAATGCTAAAATTTGTTGAAGTATATTTTCGAGTACAATG
>Ga0209634_1003626_pt1 | contig 10346 bp, 9 predicted proteins | sample LinPmetageLP40_FD_184043 | JGI IMG/M metagenome (GOLD analysis project Ga0209634, IMG submission 184043) | Marine viral communities from the Pacific Ocean - LP-40 (SPAdes) (version 2) | ecosystem: Environmental > Aquatic > Marine > Oceanic | place: Pacific Ocean | collected 2010-08-26 | reverse complement strand
TCATCCCCTGTAAATAGACTTGGGGTTAATGTTTGTACTTGGTGTACATTTACAAGTAAAATGTCAGAAGTGTTAAAATCCGCAAAAGCTTCGTCAATTTCATTTGTATCAAACCCTAAACCGGGTTCACTTTGTGCATTCACTAATACTATAGAAGTTTTTTCCTTTCCTGTAAAATAAATTAACTCTTTAATTTCCTGCGATATTCCAATAATATCATGGTATCATCGGAGCCGCAGCTTATAAGAAACAATGATAAAATAAGTGCTGTTTTGTAAATGTGATACTGTTTCATAATAGTTTACTGTTTATGTTGTCCTGATCTTAGTCGAAGGAATAGGTGCGAAGTGGAAATGTGTATTATTTAATAACTATGGACTTATTCACTATAGATGAAGCGAAAAAATAGCCTAGCGCATAATCGTTAGGATCATCTTTATTTCTGATATTTCCAACTATGGGAGCTGCAGGGGGATCAAAAGGCCCTCCGATAGTGTTAGCTTGAATGGCTAGTTCTCCCAGAAACTGTAGCGCCTCTTTTGTGAGCGAAAGCTGCTGGATTCCAATACTGTCTCCTTGATCAAGCTGAGCACTAAATACCTCCACACCAATTGGTTCGCCCTTTAGAACACCTTCTATCCCCCCAAAAGCCAAATCTTCGGATCTACCCAAAAGCCTATCATTGACAAAAACCTTCCAACGGTAATAACTGGCTTCAAACGATGGGTTTTCAAAATATGATGTCACGTACCATGCTTCATAATCTTCGAGCTCATTAATACGAAACTCTGCTGACAAACTATCAATATCGGGCACGGGATTGAGTAATTCTGAAAATGATTCATAGCTGCTTCCATCAGGCAGTTCAATATGAAGGGTATAGCTTCTTCCTGACACGCCTCTAATCTCGGCAGGAGCTGAATAATGTCCCTCATCCTGTGACCACTGTAGCACGATAATCTCTCCTAGGTCATTATTAATTGTTACCTGTGCATCAGTGATTTTTGGAATGGCTCCATTGGCATTATAGGGTACTGTACGGGATAGCGTAATCTGTGGAGGAGCTTGCTCCGTGATTTCTCCAACTACCACTAATTTTTCAACGTAGTCGCTTATCTCTATATCGACTGTTGTTTCGCAAGAAGACATGACAACCAAAGTATAAAGCATGCCGATTAAGTATAACTGTTTTCTCATGATTTAAAATTCAAAGTTGTAGGTAATAGAAGGAAATACTGATCCAAGAATTGATAACTGTTTAGCTTTTGTGCTAAAGGAGTTTTGGCTTTTCTGTTCAGGTTTAAAAGCAATAGAATATGCATTTTTTCTGGCGTAAAGATTATAAACAGAGAACGTCCAACTGCCTGACCATCTTCTGCCCTTGGTACGCTCTTTTAGTGTAGCTGACAAGTCTGCCCTGTGATAGTCTGGAAGTCTCTCGTTATTTCGTGAAGAGTAATTTGGTAATGCGATTCCTTCGAATTGGTATCTTCCGTCAGGGTAAGTGGCAGGTCGACCGGTGGCATATAGAAAGTTTACGTTAATACTTAATCTTGGTGAAATCGTATAGCTCAGCACTAATGATACATCATGTGTTTTATCATAATCCGAAGGATAATACTCTCCATTGTTAATGCTATTTGTAGGTGAATCTCCTTTCACTTGTCGCTCTGTACGACCTACAGTGTACGCCAGCCAGCCATTGAACTTGCCACGTTTCTTTTCTAGAAAAAATTCGGCACCATAAGCTCTTCCATTACCTGTGAGCAGCTCTGTTTCGATATTCTCAGAGAGAAAGAGATTAGCTCCATTTTTATAGTCTATCACATTCTCCATGGTCTTGTAATACGCTTCTACCGATACTTCAAAGCCCTTCTTTTTAAAGTTTTTAAAGTACCCCAATGCAACTTGATGACTGCTTAATGGCGAAATATGAGGACCTGTTGATTTCCAGACATCGAATGGTGTTGCACTAGTTGAGTTAGATACGAGTTGCTGATACTGATACATTCGCTGGTAACTTGCTTTTACTGAAGCACTTTCACCGAGCTTATATGCTGCCGAAAAACGTGGCTCCCAACCATCAAATGTTATGATATTTTCATTTTTTCCGAAGCGGGTCGTATCAATAACATTTTCTTCTTCCCGAGGAAGATTAGGGTTATAATTGGATACTTCCAGCGGTCCTAGGAAGTGGTAGCGCGAATACCGCAGCCCATACTTGAGTGTTAAATTCTCCCCAACCTTTTGCTCATTGCCTGCATATATCCCTAATTCAATTGCCTTTTCTTCTGGCACCTTAAAGCCCTCACTTGAGTTATTAGTTATAGAAATTTCACCTGGATTAAAGTTGAAAAGCGTAACCTGTGCTCCAAAATCTATGGTGTTTTTTGAATTAGCAAACCATGTAAATTCTGGTTTGAAATGATAATTGGTAATCTTTGATTCCCATAAAGTATTTTCTGTGTCACCTTTAAATTCAAATTGATAATTGTACTGACTATAAATGAGCGAAGTGTTAAAAAATAAAGCAGGATTGAAGATATGAGTCCATCGTAAGGTACTGGTTAGGTTACCCCATTTGATCTTAGCCTCCTCATCAAGGTTAGCGACATCGTTCCCAAAATAGCCAGATAAGAAAAGCCTGTTTTTATCATTGAATCGATAGTTGAGTTTAGTATTAAGATCATAGAAATAAATGCTAACATCTTCATTGGCAGGCCGAACGGTTCGATATAACAAATCGGCATAGGTTCTTCTGCCAGCAATTAGAAAGGAGCTCTTATCTTTAACTATTGGACCTTCGAGCATAACTCGACTGGAAACTAAACCTATGCCTGCCTTTCCATGAATGCCCTTCATGTTTCCTTCCTTTTGCCGTACATCCAGCACAGAAGAAACTCTTCCTCCATATTTAGAAGGTGTCCCACCCTTATACAGTTGAACATCTTTGATGGCATCAGCATTGAACACCGAGAAAAAACCAAGCAAGTGTGATGTATTGTAAACCGGAGCTTCATCGAGTAGCACTAAATTTTGATCTACGGTACCACCTCTTACATTAAAGCCAGATGCTCCTTCACCTACACTAGTTACACCAGGAAGCATGGTTATACTTTTGATCACATCAACCTCCCCAAGAAAAGCCGGCATTTCTTTGATCTTCTTAGCACTCAGTTTGTGAGCGCTCATTTGTACGACATCTACATTATCTGACTGCAAATCAGCTTCAATAACTACTTCAGATAATAGCAATTGATCCGATGTGAGATCAAAATTTATGGGCTGATCGGTTGAAGAGTTGATCTTTTGTGTAATGGTTTTATAACCGATATAGCTACATTGAAGTGTATCCTTACCTGAAGGTACCCGTAATGAGTAAAAGCCATACACGTTAGTAACAGTACCTATAGTGCCCGATGGGTTGGCTATGGTAGCACCAATCAACTCTTCTCCTGTTTCAGCATCTCGCACATAACCACTAATCAATAATGGTTCGGTGCCTTCATTGAGCTTACGTATCAAAATTTTATTGCCTTTTATCTGAAACTCAAAATGATCACCTAATATCTCCCTCAAATGTTGCTCAAGCGTGGCCTCATTTAAAGTGTTGACTTGCTTCTTTTGATCAACATCACTTACTACAAATGAAAATTTTACTTTCAAATTATCCTCAAGCTTTTGGAGTGCCTGCTCAAGTGTCACGTTGTTGCTTGACAGACTAGTGATTTGATCCAATTTCGTATTCTGTGCCAATGCGGCTGTATGTACTAATATGAGTAGTCCAAGGCTTAATATAAATTTCATGTTTAGTCGCAGTTTGATGATTTAATAATAACCTGATGATCCTGTAAGTCGATGTCTGCACCCAGCAGGAATGTCAGTTCATCAATCACTTCGGTAAGCGTAGGGTCACTGAATGTGGTAGTAATTTTACAATTGCCTTGATTCTGAAGAGTAAAGCTTTTATGGAAGTACTCCGACAAGGCTTTTAAGGCTTCGTTTATTGGTGTTTCGTCAAACACTAGAGTTCCTGTTTTCCACGCCAGCTCATTTTTAGATATTGTATTTTTACTGAGACTATTATTGCTTCTGCGATAGATTATTTTATCACCTTTATGCAACAAGACTAATGAAGAATCTTGTTTAAAACTCACGGCTACTTCACCGGTAATTACACTTACTTCAGCCGTAGCATTACTTTTGTATGACTCTACTTCAAAGGAGGTTCCCAGTACTTTTACTGTACCGTCTTGACATGTGATGATAAAGGGTTTTGTTTTATCTTTTGTAACTTCAAAAAAAGCAAGTCCTTCCAGTCGTAAGTCGCGATTGTCCTGTCCAAAATTTTCATTATAGGTAAGGCGAGAATCATTGTATAGCCATATTTTGGAGCCATCCGGCAATTCAGCTTCTACTATAGTCTCTGTCGCCTCTAGCACAACCTGGTCATCATACCAGTAGTTGAGAAGTAAAAAACTACTTACCAGAAGTAATAGAACTGCGGCTGCCATTCTGTACCATGGAAACTGAAACCCAACAGTTGATATTTGTCGAACAGAAACTCTCTCCCAGAAATTGCTTTTGACTTGGGCTAAGTCTAAATTTGGAGTTACAACAGGATGCAGACTTTCCCATACAGACTGAAGTTTTTGAAACTCACTCTTATTTTTTTTGGATTCATTGATCCATTTGTCAAAAATAATTTCATCTTTCGATGTAAGGCTTTTAGTGAGTTTCTTTTGAATAAGATTATTTTGATCCATTATTTTTATTGCTTTCTAAATCCATAGTCGCAATTTCTATTCATACCCCCTATGTCGATTTAATTTAATTTTCTTTTACTGTCGTCCGAGTAAAAAACGTACTATTATGTGTTTCTGTGAGAACAACACCCCTATAATCCCCTCAAGGGGATAGTTGCGATTCTCCCCTTGAGGGGAGACACAGAGGGGTGTTTTTCATTGTGAAGTAAAAAGCTTGAAATTTGATAATAATCGAATTTTTTTGTTCCTTTTAAAATTTACTCGGATGACAGTAATTTTCTTTTAAAAATATAGCGTGTAATAAAAATACCATTTCCGTCATTTGCACCTGCATCACTTTCTACAGCACTTGTTACGAATACCAAATCCCAGCCTTCTGAAATCATTACAGTTAGTTTTGAGGAAATTAGAGCATCATTTGCTGCTATATTTTGAAATCGGATACCAGCTATATCATAAAAGTTTAATAATTTTGTTTCCTCAAAACCTTTTACCCTAATATCTTTTCTTTTAGACTTATTTCTAGTATTATCTTCTTCTGTTTGCGAAGAAGTAAATTGTTTATAGTTTCTTTCATCTTTTGCTGAAATTAAACGCGATCTACCCAACCCACTAGGTATAATGGATTCTACACTTGTAATTACTTTTACTTCAAATTCTTGTTTTTCCGTTTCTTGCGCAAAAACATTAGTTACAAGCAATGTGAATAATACTGCTATTGCTGTCAATTTTAATTTTCTCATATAATTTATTTTTCTGTTATTGTAGATAGGCCTATTAAATGTTTTAAAACACCTTTCGATGTAATGCTTTTAGTGAGTTTCTTTTGAATAAGATTATTTTTATTGCTTTCTAAATCCATAGTCGCAATTTCTATTCGTACCCCCTATGCCGATTTGCTATTTTTTTACAGCTCCTTATAATCCCGAATTTTTCAGGTATGGTTTAATCGTTAACCACTAGAGAGAAATGATGTAAAATCTGGCGAGGGACTAGATGATAGCCAGTTATTGGTTGTAATAAATTTCTATTAACCTGAGTTCGATTTTAAATTACTTTCAAAACTAGTGTTAAGAGTATTGCATCATACAGACTCAAGGGTTGGAGCAAACCAATTATTCTTTTAAGTGTTCAGAAATAAACTATACATTTATCCCCATTCTTTTGCCTGTTAATTTCGTTGAAAATACTCGCCATAGCGGTGCTATGTCTGTGTTTTTCGCCTTATTAGCAAACAAAATAATTTAGCCTATTCTGTACACTTTATTTCTGAATAGACACTAGGCGTTATAAAATAGCGCATTACTAGAATCTAGAAAAACAAGAATAACAAAGCGTTATAATCATGTCGCAGTTCTTTTCTCAGTATCTTAAATGCTTTGGTCATCTGGTTTTCTACTGTTTTAACCGAAATATCTAGTTGAGTAGCCACTTCCTTGTTGGACAGTTCATCATATTTACTAAGTAAAAAAATAGATCTGCATTGAGGTGGGAGCTTATTGACAGCATTGTTGATTTGTTTCTTAAGTGTATCTCTGTCAATATCTTTCAATAGGTCTGAGTAGTCCTCAATAGTATCTGAAAGTTCAACTACAGTGGTAGATTTGTTTTTTCTTAAATGGTCAATACATTTAAAACCAACCGCCTTGCTCAAGTATGTTTCTATTTTGACTTCAATTTTCATCCAGGCTTTCCTATTCCAGAAATCCAATAGGACTTCCTGCACAATGTCCTCTGCAACAGCGATATCATGTATCAGATAGTTTGATCTTTTAACCAAAGAAGCATAAAGTTGATCAAAGATTAGGTTAAAACCCCGTTTGGGATCATTGGTTAAAGCTTCTTTTAGTGTCTCTGCCATGAATCGCTTTGCTGCTGCTTATTCTGAACCTAAGAAATTGAAATTTATTATCACCCTCTAACAACAATATTACATTATGAAATGGGTCGTATTTCCTTTTTGAGTTTTTCCGATTGCAATGATAGGAACTTTGTTCTCGTTATTTCCTTCTGAAAACAAAAACTTCTCTTGGTTATATATGCCATTAGAAGTTGATGAAACTATTTTGAATATCATTGACTATCTCAAAACAATAGCTATTGTTGAGTTTGATCCTTAATTGGTATCCCTACTTTTTCAAGGATGGGCGAAGATGTTATGTTTTGATCAGCACTTCAAAATTCTGATTTAGCAAGAGCGATTACCCAATCCTGATCTATTTGTTCAGTTGCTATATCTATAGTTGTTGTTGTGGAGCGTCATTCCTAGAACTGCCAATTTTATTAAACATTTTGCTACGTGATGTGTAGCCTTATTTTAGAACGGGGCACAATTAAGCCTAAAATTCGCTATGCCCATGTTAGGTACGCATATATATTATTATGAAGTCTAATCTAGAGGATTTTTGCTACAAACGCAGTTGTTTTCTGCATTTTCCTTGCGATACTAGCTGGCTCTAATGATCTTTATACCATGTGGCAAGAAGAAAATAATCAATTAGTACGTGTATTTAAGTTCAAAGACTTCACAGAAGCTTTTGGGTTTATGACGCGGGTGGCGATCACAGCAGAGAAGATGGATCACCATCCCAATTGGAGCAATGTATATAATAAGGTAGAAATCAGGCTCTGTACCCATGATGCAGGTGATATCATCACGAACAATGACAAGAACCTGGCAGCAGCCATCGATAAGCTAGTCGAATGAGTATAGAAGAAACGGCACTCTATATCGTCCCAACTCCCATTGGGAATTTGGAAGATATCACCATGCGCGGATTGCGCATGTTGAAAGAGGTCGATCTCATTCTGGCAGAAGATACCCGCAATACAGGTATTTTGCTCAAGCACTATGAAGTATCGACTTCTATGATGAGCTATCATATCTTCAATGAGCATAAGCAAGTAGATTATTTGATCAAACGCATGCTCAATGGAGAGAAAATGGCACTGGTATCCGATGCAGGTACGCCTGCCATCTCTGATCCTGGCTATTTATTGGTCAGAGCATGCCTCGATCATGAGATCAAAATAGAATGCTTGCCTGGTGCAACTGCTTTTGTTCCAGCCTTAGTCAAGTCTGGGTTGCCTACGGAGAGTTTTGTATTCGAAGGATTTTTGCCCCATAAGAAAGGGAGAAAAACCAAGCTGGAACAGTTGAGTGAGGAGAAACGAACCATCATACTTTATGAATCGCCCCATCGACTGATCAAGGCATTGGATCAGCTTATCGAACACTGTGGTGCCGAGCGGCAAGCTTCGGTATCTCGAGAAATCTCGAAGCTCTTTGAAGAAACAGTCAATGGTACTCTTCAAGAAATCAAAACGCACTTTGAAGCTAAAAAAGTGAAAGGAGAGATTGTCATGGTCATCGGTGGCAAAGGAAAAAAATCATGAAGCTAGCGCAAATACTACAACCGAGTATCAAGTTGATCAAGCAAGTGGGTGAATTCATCCATCAAGAGAGTCTCACTTTCAGCACTTCCAGTATTGAAAAGAAGGGATTCAATGATTTGGTGTCCTATGTTGACAAACAAGCCGAACAGCAACTTGTCAATGGATTGAAAAAGATATTGCCAGAGGCAGGTTTTATAACAGAAGAAGGAACATCTACTGAAAAGGGAGAGCTGTACAATTGGATCATTGACCCACTAGATGGCACTACGAACTTTACACATGGGCTGCCAGTTTATGCCGTCAGTGTTGCGCTCATGTGCGAAGATAAAATTGTGCTAGGTGTCGTGCATGAGATCAATCGGGAGGAGTGCTTTTATGCCATCGAAGGAGGCAAGGCGTATTGCAACGAGCAAGAAATTCAGGTATCTCCAATCGACCAGCTAGGCGATAGTTTACTGGCCACAGGCTTTCCATATTATGACTTTGCACAAATGGATAAATACTTAAAGATCCTGAATCAATTCATGCAATCTACGCATGGGCTTCGAAGAATGGGCAGCGCAGCGGTAGATTTGGCGTACGTGGCGTGTGGCCGATTCGAGGGATTTTTTGAGTATAATCTCAACGCTTGGGATGTGGCTGCTGGGGGATTTATTGTACAACAAGCCGGTGGGAAGGTTACTGATTTTTCAGGTAGCAATGATTATATTTTTGGCAGGGAAATCTTAGCGGGATGTGCCGTACATGCGCAAGTGCTCGAAATAGTTCAAGGGCATTGGAGTGACCAATAGGCTGGACTTTTTAACAAAAACGTGTAAATTTAGAAAATTATATACCATTAATTATGAAGACACTTAGAACAATAACAGCACTCGCCTTACTATTATTTAGTTTTTCTAGTTGTGATAAACTGCAAGATCTAGCGGAATTTCCTTTAGATTTTTCCTTAGATGAGACTTTTAGCGTAGAAGATGCGGACGCAGAATTTACCACTTCGACCACGATCAACGCACTAGATGATGGAAATATCAGTTCCAATGTGGACAAGATAAAGGCTTATGAAATTGAGAAAGTTGCGATCACTATCTCCAATCTGGTGGCAGATAATTCTTCCTCAAGTCTCAGCAATCTGAAATTGTCAATTGGTGGCAATGAGTATTCAATTGATGGATTGCCCTCATTGGCCATAATGGAAACTCAGGGAGAAATAGAACTCATTATAGACACTTCTGGATTGGAAGCAATAAGAGCATTGATTGCTGCTGGCACAGATGTTATTGTAATCGCATCAGCCACTGTCAATGATGGACCTGCAAGTTTTGATTTAACCCTAAGCATTTCTGGAAAAATAACGGTTGGTCCTTGATCTAATAAGAAGTAGAACAAGCAACACAATTAAAAAAGGACTGAGGTTAATACCCCAGTCTTTTTTCTTTTATTCAGGCATTGGAAATCCCCGATCTCGCATGAGTGCTTCGATCTGTGCATCTCGACCTCGGAAGAGTCTGTATGCTTCTGCCGGATCTATCGAGTTTCTTGGTGCGAATAAGTATTTCACCAGTTTAGCAGCCATGTCTTTGTCATAAAATCCTCCAGGAGAATCCATAAACGCTTCTGCAGCATCTGCCGTGAGTACATCTGCCCACATATATCCATAATACGCAGTAGCATATCCCTCACCAGAGAATACGTGTCCAAAGTGTGTTGATCGATGACGCATCACAAGTTCTTCGGGCATATTCAGAGCAGTCAGCGTCTCTCTTTCAAATGTGTCTGGATCAAGATCTGTAGGATCCGTAGTATGATAGTACATGTCCATCAATGCTGACGCCAGATATTCAGTAGTAGAAAATCCTTGATTGAAGTTTGCTGCTTTTTTGATTTTCGCAATTAGATCTGCTGGCATAGGTTCTCCTGTTTGATAGTGCACCAAATAGTTGTTGATCACCTTGTCCGTAGATAACCAGTATTCTAACAGTTGCGATTGGAACTCGGTGTAGTCACGAACACCTCCATTGAGAGATGGATATCTTACATTTGAGGATAGTGCATGCAGCGCATGACCGAATTCGTGGAAAAAAGTATTGGCGTCATCCCATGACACCAACAATGGTTCTCCTGGAGCTGGCTTCACAAAATTAGAATTGTTGGAAGAAAGAACCGTTACTTTACCATCATAGGTGG
>Ga0209634_1003625_pt1 | contig 10348 bp, 7 predicted proteins | sample LinPmetageLP40_FD_184043 | JGI IMG/M metagenome (GOLD analysis project Ga0209634, IMG submission 184043) | Marine viral communities from the Pacific Ocean - LP-40 (SPAdes) (version 2) | ecosystem: Environmental > Aquatic > Marine > Oceanic | place: Pacific Ocean | collected 2010-08-26 | reverse complement strand
GCGTTGTCAGTAGAATGTAGTTTTTTATCATAATAATCTTGATAGACCTTTTTGTAGAGCAGTGCCATTACACCATAGAGAGGAGCAAACTCTGAAGACATTTCCACTACCCATGGTTTACCATCAGTGTCAACCATTAAGTCTATTGAGTATATGTCTAAACCTTTATGTGCCTTATTCATTTCCTGAAATACTTCATTCCATTCCTTTGGCATTTTAGATAAATCCTTTAGAACATATTTAAACAATAGTTTATCTTCTTTCTTTTTTGTCATCTCTTTGGTCTCCTTATTACCGTGTACTCTTTGTACCCACATAACAGGCTCACCTCTCCACATCATTATTCTGTGTTCTTCATCGATGTCTATCTTCTCGCTGAAGACTTCAAAGTCAGAAAGATCCATATCACTTGCTTTTCTAAGGGTATCTATTTTAATAATACCTTGGCCCGAATATCTGTTATCGGGTTTCGCTATGATAGGGAACTTTAACTGATCTAAATCTTTTGCATCAGATGTAGTCTTAGGCACATGTTTAGAATCTTTGTGTGTTTCGTGCCATTTAACTTTTGATGCTATTTCCATCTTCTTCTCCTTAGGATTATAGATTAATTCTTTTGGAGTACCTGCATCTAATAGTCTTTGCGTGTGGATATTACAAAAATTAATTACTGGCATATCAGCCTTCATAGGCTTATCACCTTTAGTAAATAATTGTATATAATTTCTAGCAAAACAAGACTTATCAGTTACGTACTTAAAATCAGTCAGCTCAGTGGATACACACATAATAACTTTGTGCAATCCTCCGTAGCCCTCATTAAGGAATGTATGGAAATCTTTAATAATCATAGATTATATATCTATGATTTTAAGATGGGAATACTTCTATAGTTCTTTCTTCTTTAACTAGGTCTGCCCATTTGCCTTCGTATCTTGTACCCTTGACAATATGGTTATCAACCCAGTGATAATTACCACCCCTAGGCTTTTCCATTAGTAGGCCATGGTATTTAAAGCCATGTTTATTTAGCCAAGTTTCTGTAATCTCTCTTACCTCTTCAGTTCTTGAAGTAAAGAAAGTTACAACATGTCCTTCGTCATACCATCTATTAAGTGTTTCTACAGCACCTTCGTATGGTAGAACTACTGACATTCTTTCAGGTTCTTCGTTTGGTACATCATCAGTAATTGTACCGTCAATATCAATTAAATAATTTTTGCAATCGTTCTTTAATACTGGAGAGACTAAATGTCCGTCATCTCCTACGATCTTATTAAATGTGATTTCTTTTTTCATGTATTTTGTGTAATTAAATTATTGTAAAATTCTATGTCGTTTGAATGTAAAGTCGAAAATACCTTCTTAGCTTCTTCTGAAAACTTAGCATCTTTAGCTTTTGATCTAATAGGACCTTTATTTAATAGCTCAAGATCTACTTTAATTCCAGTTTGATCTTTAACTATTTTCCAGCCTTCTTCTAAGTTTTTAAAGTCTATCGTTAAATCCATTTTACCATAGTTTATCCAATCCACTTGTTGGACACAATCCGTAGGAGCATACCATTTTGAATTTAAAGTATGAAGCATTAACATATTATCAAGGCTTACAGTTGGATATTCGGGATTAAATGGTAGATTACATTTTTCATTTTTAAAAAACCATTTAAGCCTGTCAGAAAACTTATGTAAAGAATGATTTACATAGTCTAAATACATAGACATATACCAATCTAAAGGCTCTCGAACTGTACAAAACTTAAAATATTCATTCCAACGATAATCGCTAATATGATAAAAATCCTTTACGCTCTTAGCTGAAAAATGACCATACGGAGCTTTTGTCTCATCACTTGAAATGCAACCAGGGTCTGCTTTAATTAAAGCTTTTTCTATAGAAGTAGATCCGGTTTTAGGTATTCTAATAAAAATTATCTTGTATTTATCAGATATAATCATTCTATGATTCTTTTCGCATAAATGACACACAGATATATCTCTTACCTGCATAAATTGGCCTCGCGCCATGTAAGTGAGTTACCATCCCCGGGTGAAGTGTCGCGACTCCTACTCTTTCAGGGTTAGATAAAATATTATATTTTGGAAACCATGTACCACCTCCATCAAACTCATCGTTTAATTTAACAACCATAGTTACGTGGCTAAAGTCATGGTGTAATGAAAGGTGTGATTGCCTGTCAGTTGTGTATCTTGCAAGAAAGTTTTCCGAGAACATATTATCCCATCCTTTACCTTCTAACGTCCACAAATGAATACAAAGAGGATATACAACTTCCTTTAATACTCGGTGGTATGCGTCTTGTAAATTAATATCTTGTAATAATACATCATTGGTTGGATAATGTTCATGTCTATCAATCGTCCATTTATTTTTAGCTTCAGATAAAGCAATCGCCTCTTTACAAAACTTTTCTGTGAATAATGGAAATTCATATATATTATTAGTTAAGTCATCAACCATTAAGTCGAACTCTCCGCGTAACATTCCGTTATTTACATATTTTGCTTTCCATGCTTCCCAATCTGCAGTATCAAGTATTTCAAAATAAGGTTCTTTAACTTCTTTGTTTTTTAATTGAGTTTGTTTTTTCATTAAATTAGGGTTTTTTGTAGGGTCAATTTCTATAGTTGAATCTTCTTGTTTTCTTTTTTGTGCTATAAACGCTTCTTTTTCTGTAGCAATAGCTTTTATAGTAGCTGGAAATAAAGCTGCAATATCACCTCTTCTATGTTTAGTATAAGTTGATGCTAAAAATTCGTCAGCTGGGATTAGATTTTGTTTAATCTTATAGTCATTTAATAATTTCTTTGCACCTTCTAAAGTAACTACATAAGCATGTGTACAATAACTTGCTGCCGGAATTACCCAAGATCCACCAATTGATTTTTCTTTAGAATTCTTACTAATTTTCCATCTACCAAGATATGCAATATCGAAATCTTCTGTAGGTTCCTCTAGTTCTGAAATTTTACCAAAAGGGTTAAAATCATCCTCTAAAATTAAAGTTCTTTCTAAACCTGATGCTACTATTTTTTCCCATATATGAATATGTGAAACCATACATCCTACTTCACCAGGTATAACATCTCTCTTCCACCAATCGTTCTTTGCTTTGTTTCCTAAATTCCATTTTTCATAAACTCCATATCCTTCAGGAACTCCTTGTGTATGTCCATTCCAAGCTGGATGGATTTCATATCCTGTAGGACCGTCAAAATTTAATTTTTGTAAACCATCCAATACCTTATTCTGCATCTCAGGAGTTTCACCATCTAGTGATATTATGTAAATTTTATCTATTTTCATATTAATTTATACTTTTTGATTATCTTTTATGGTCTCACCATTAATTAGTTGTTGAAATAAATCTTTCCAAACATAAGCTCTTTCATTCCAAGTTTGTTTACTAGCCCATTCATGTGCTTTACTCTTTGCAAATCTTTTTAATGATGGAGACATCTGCCTTAATGTTTCTATTAATTTATCCCATTTTGTTTCATCATCTTCTAGAATGATACCCGATGCTACAGTTTCTTTTAGTGCAGCAACTTTTGTAACAATAGGTAAAACTTTAGCATATTGCATTTCTAGGGCAGTTATGCAATATGTTTCTTCATAAGATGTTAAGTAACACCAGTAGTCTGACTCTAACATTGACCTGTGTAAAGTCTCTTGGTCTACAGATCCATGGAATGAAACACCAATATCTTCTAATGTTTTTTGATGTTCTTTAATCCAATCCATCTCTACATACTCATTTGAATATGCTGGCCAATAAACGTTTAAAGTAGCTCCAGGTAAAACACTTTTTATCCTTGGCCAATTTTGTAATAATTCTACTAAACCTCTATCAATTGCAGATGACCATATAAAAGAATTTATATTTTTTACAGGATGTCCAACAAATGTAGATTTATCAATACCATTTCCTATTTTAGCTTGATATTCATCAAGCCAAGAATAGTTGTCTTGGTATTTCCAAGCGTGCCAACGCGTTAAAGTAACTGTAGCATCAATCCAATCAGTATCATAGGACATTATTTCTTCTACTTTATCATCGGATATTAGCTCACCTTTATACCAATGGTGGCATTCTGTATTGTGAGCCCAAAATACTTTCTTAGCTCTATAATTTTCAAACTCTATTGCAAAATGTGCATAAGATGTTCCTACAATAATATCAAAAGTATCTCCATGGTCTTCATGTATATAATCTAAGTGACAATAGTCAACACCTCTTATTATACCGGAATGTGCAACATCACCAGATACTACAACTTCATAACCAAAGTTAATTAGCTCTTCTGCAATTTTAATTACGGCTATTTCTGAACCTGCAATACCAGATGTAGTATTACCATCCCATTTGTTTTTTTGATAACCTGTATAAAATAGTACCTTCATATATTATCTATAATGGCTGCCGCCAACCCAAAGAACTAAAGACTTTCTAACTCCCTTAGTGACTGGAGAAATTCTATGCATCATATAACTAGGAAATAAAACACCGACACCCTTTCCTCTTGGGCAAACTTCATTATTATCTAATTGACCACTACCGTTACTACCAGTACATATCATTAAATCACCTCCTTCATATTCACCACTCTCTGTTAATTGAATAGTAATAGATACTTTTCTTTTAGATGGAGCTTCACCTGGACCTATGTCTTGGTGCCAATCATAATGGCCATTTTCTGATGCATAATATTCTGTGTATTGAATCGCTTCTAATGCTGTTCTTAAATCAAATTTCCAAAGTGCATCATTAGCCTCAACAGAAAGCTCCATTAGTCTTTCATAAAGCCAATCCCATGTTGTAGTATTCTGAGGAATCCATTTTATCATAGAAGATCTAGTTGAACCACCATCTCCACTACCTAAAGTGCTTGCTCTTTTTGCTTCTGGTAATTCACTAGCTAAAGTAATTACTTTATTTACCTCTTCTTTAGTTAAAGCCTCTTTAAACCAATACCATTGCTGTGGGTGGTTTTGGCCTGTGCTAAATATATTTTTTAAGCTCATGTAAAATAAATGTTTAACAGTTATATAATTAATGTTCCGTTTGTTTATTTATCCACCTTAGTTTTATGCGGCTAATATCATTAAATACTAACTCTCCTTTATCATTCCATTCAGATAGTCTAAAAGAACACTCTTGAGCAGCACCAAAGAGTCCCCACCATGCTTTCTCGCTTATGATATTAGATATTACATCTGTAGTGACGACATCCTTAGAAACCACTGAAATGGCTATATCCTTTGCCATCTCAGGATTACATTCATTACCTATTGCTATAACATTATCTAGTTTAAATTCATAAGTACCATATAAAGAATCACCTGTATAAATTTGTGCATAATGGTCTTCGTAAATTAAGAATTGTCTAAGTTCATAGTCTGGAATAGAATTAAAATCACCGTTCTTAACACCTGCAATATATTTGCTTTGATTAGATACTAGTCCCTGTAAATGAAAAAACTTACCCTCATCAAAAAAAGTAAGTGAATCCATTGGTCTTAATTTAACCTCGGTTAAGAAAGCTGAAATTATTTTATCTTCTCTTTTAGAAAGTATAAGAAGAGACATAATTAAAGACCTGCTCGAGTCGCAGCGATTGCAGCTCTTGCTTCAAGTTCTTTCATCGCTTCAATTAATAATGCATTTAAGAATTCATAATTAATAGTATAGTAACCATCTTCTCCTTCATCCGTTGGTAAATGGTTAAGTCTTTCTACTAGGTTAGGTTCAATAGTCATTAGCTCTTGTGCAATTAAACCAATCCTTCTAGGTTTTTGTTCACCATCTTCAACCCTATCGTAACCGAATCTATCAGCTAAGTCATTTGAGTAAAAGTAATAAGCTTCCATTTGTTTTACTTTTGCCAGAGCATTTGAAATAGTACCTTGAACGCTTTTAAGTCTTTCATCAGATCTTCTTCCTTCTCCTTCTTCATCTACTCCATCTTCTTCTTCTTTTTTCAACTCATCTTTAGGATTATGTACTAAGAAGCCACTAGCAAAATAGTTATCTACATCTTCTACATCTGGGTTAGCTACCCAAACAGATTCGAATACTTCTTCCATAGCAGTTATATCAACCCACTGATAACTCTCGTTAAGCATTTGGTCTCCTATAACAACATCCCTAGCTGCTTTAAACGATGTTGTTCCAGCTCTTTTAATAAGTATCGCATGTTCGTTAGTTGCCTTTAAAGTGTTATTAAATAGATAATATCTACCGTATGCATCTAATGGATTGCTTATTACACGTGCCGTCATAGCAGTTCCGTTAAATGATGTCGTACTCCAACCATACCAATTTTCATCAGTTCCTAATCCATCTATATTATATGATTGTACAAGATCTCCAACAACCAGGTCTTCTACATTCTTGTAAGTACCATCAGCCATTTTAATTTGTGTACCGTATGGAAGACATTTGCCGCCTCCGCCACCTGAAGGACCTGTTGGTCCTGTTGGACCATAAGCACCTGTTTGACCTTTTTGACCTTTTGGGCCATTTAATGATAGCCCTGTATTACCTCTTGGACCCTGAGCACCTGTTTGACCTTTTGAGCCTGTTTTTCCACTTCCACCTTGAGTACCTTTTGCACCTCCTGGGCCTTGGCGACCCTTTACACCTGTAGGACCGCCTGGACCTTGACTACCTTTTGCACCAGTTGGGCCTTGCTTACCTTGACCGCCTTTTGCACCTCCTGGACCTTTAGGACCTTGACCGCCTTTTGCACCTCCTGGACCATTTGGACCAGTTATACCTTTTTGACCTCCTGGACCTCCTGGACCTCTGCTGCCTTTAGCACCTTCTGGACCTCCTGGACCTTGACTACCTTTTGCACCTCCTGGGCCTTGCTTACCTTGACCGCCTTTTGCACCTCCTGGACCTTTTGGACCTAGAATACCTTTTTGGCCTCCTGGACCTTTTGGACCTAGAATACCTTTTTGACCTCCTGGACCCTTTGGACCTAGAGTACCTTTTTGACCTCCTGGGCCTTTACTACCTTTTTGACCTCCTAGACCTTGAGGACCTGGAATTGGACTTCTACCTGTTGAGCCTTTTGTGCCTTTTTGGCCTCCTGGACCTTTTGGACCTAAAGTACCTTTTTGGCCTCCTGGACCTTTTGGACCTAAAGTACCTTTTTGGCCTCCTGGACCTTTTGGACCTAGAATACCTTTTTGGCCTCCTGGACCTTTTGGACCTAAAGTACCTTTTTGGCCTCCTGGACCTTTTGGACCTAGAATACCTTTTTGACCTACTGGACCTTTATTACCTTTAGCACCTACTGGACCTTTAGGACCTAAAGTACCTTTTTGACCTCCTGGTCCTTTATTACCTTTTTGACCTACTGGACCCTTTGGACCTAGAGTACCTTTTTGACCTCCTGGACCCTTTGGACCTAGAGTACCTTTTTGACCTCCCGGGCCTTTATTACCTTTTTGACCAAAACCTGGTTTTGGACCTTGGCCACCTTTTTGACCTAATGGACCTTTATTACCTATTAGACCTCCTGGACCTTTAGGACCTTGATTACCTTTTTGACCTACTGGGCCTTTAGGACCGGGTCCACCTAACCTACCCTTTGCACCCTTTGGGCCTACTGAAGCCTTTGCTCCTCCTGGACCTTTATTACCTTTTTGGCCTCCTGGACCTTTTGGACCTAAAGTACCTTTTTGACCTCCTGGTCCTTTATTACCTTTTTGACCTACTGGACCTTTTGGACCTAGAGTACCTTTTTGACCAACTAGGCCTCTTCCACCTTGAACTCCTTTTTGACCTCCTAGACCTTGAGGTCCTGTTGTTGAATTACCACCTGGACCTTTATTACCCTTTTGACCTGTTGGGCCTTTTCTGCCTTCTGTTGCAGCACCGGTAGGACCTTGGTTACCTTTAGCACCTCCCAGACCTTGATTGCCTTTAGCACCTACTGGACCTTTAGGACCTAAAGTACCTTTTTGACCTCCTGGTCCTTTATTACCCTTTGGACCTAAACCACCTACTGGACCTGTTGAGCCAACTGCACCATCATTACCATCTCGGCCATCTACACCTACTGGACCTTTAGGACCTTGATTACCTTTTGTGCCTGGAGTACCATTGTTACCAGGAATACCTTGGATACCCTTTACTCCTTTTGCTCCTCTTGGACCTTTTGGACCTAGAGTACCTTTTTGACCTCCTGGCCCTTTATTACCCTTTTGACCTCCTGGACCTTTAGGACCTGTAGCTTGATCTTTACCCGCAGCGCCCTTTGTACCTTTAGCACCTACTAGTCCGGTTCCACCTTGAACACCTTTTTGACCTCCTGGCCCTTTATTACCTTTTTGACCTCCCGGTCCTTTATTACCCTTTTGACCAACTGGACCTTTGGGACCTTTACTACCTTTTTGACCTAATGGACCTTTTCCACCTTGAACACCTTTTTGACCTAATGGACCTTTAAGACCTAGATTACCCTTTTCACCAGTTATGCCTTTAGCACCTCCTGGACCTTGATTACCTTTAGGACCGATAGCTCCACCTGGACCTTGGCTACCCTTTGCGCCATCTTCACCTATTTCACCAGCTTCTTTAGGTCTATTGCCTTTAGCACCAATACCACCTTTAGCACCAATACCACCCTTTACACCTTTTTGACCTACTAGACCTGTACCTCCTTGAACACCTTTTGGACCTATTCCTCCTTTTTGACCCTTTGGACCTACTCCACCCTGAGGTCCTTTTAGACCTTCATCACCTTTAGCACCTGAAAGTGCTGGTGTTGCAGCAGTACCAGGATCACCCCTTCTACCTTTAAGACCACCTGGGCCTTGAGTACCTTTTGCACCTGAAGAGCCTTTTGCACCACCTAAACCAGTATTTCCTAAAGGTCCTTTAGCTCCACCTGGACCTTGATTACCTTTAGCTCCTACTAAACCTTGATTACCCTTTACGCCATCACCACCAGGGGCTCCGCCCGGGCCTTTACTACCTTTTTGACCTCCTAGGCCTTTATTACCCTTTGCTCCTGTTAACCCGGTATTACCTTTTTGGCCTTCTGAGCCGGTATTACCTTTTTGGCCTGCTAAGCCGGTATTACCTTTAGCTCCATCGCTACCATCTTCACCTTGGTTACCCTTTGCGCCAGTATCACCAACCGATCCGTCAGCCGGTTGATCTATATTTACAAAGGCTCCATCACCACCATTGGCAGTTGGATCCCATGCTAAGTACTGACCATTCTGGAGATTAGATAATTCTATTTCCAGAAGTTGTTTTACTGTTAATCTAGCCATCTGTTAGTTTCCGCTATTTAATTGAGTTTCAATATTAGTTAACTTAGTATCTAATTCTTTAATTGCTTCAATAAGTACAGCAGGTAGTTTAGAATAGTCAACACCAAAATAACCAGGGGTATCATGGAGTTCGTGAACTATTTCCGGGAATACCGATTGTACTTCCTGTGCAATAACACCAATTTGTGGAGCTGTCTCATTATATCCTAATGAATTTGCTAACTCATTATTGTTCCAGACAATACCTCTTAGTGTTTTAATTTTTTCTAATGTATTTCCTACAGGAGCATCAATAGTCTTTAATCTACTATCTGAGAAGCCTTGTGGACCTGTTGGGCCAGTTGGACCAGTAGCACCTTTTTGGCCTTTTGGACCAGTAGCACCTTGAGTTCCAGTACCCTGAGCACCTTTAGGGCCGGTTGCTCCACCTGAGCCTGTATTACCTTTTGGACCTGTTGCTCCACCTGAGCCGGTAGCACCTTTTGGACCTGTTGGACCTGTATTACCTTTTGGACCTGTTGCTCCACCTGGACCTTGATTACCTTTAGGGCCGGTTGAACCGCCTGAGCCTGTATTACCTTTTGGACCTGTTGCTCCACCTGAGCCGGTAGCACCTTTAGGACCGAGATTACCTGTTGAGCCTCTAGTACCTTTCGGACCTGTTGCTCCACCTGGACCTTGAGCACCTTTTGGACCTGTTGCTCCACCTCCACCTTGATTACCTTTAGGGCCGGTTGAACCGCCTGAGCCTGTATTACCTTTTGGACCTGTTGCTCCACCTGAGCCTGTATTACCTTTCGGGCCGGTTGAGCCTCCTCCACCTTGATTACCTTTAGGGCCGGTTGAGCCTCCGCCACCTTGATTACCTTTAACTCCAGTTGAGCCTGTATTACCTTTCGGGCCAGTAGCACCTGGAGTACCATCTTCACCTGAAGCACCGCCTCCACCTTGATTACCTTTCGGGCCGGTTGAGCCTCCTCCACCTTGATTACCTTTCGGACCGGTTGAGCCTCCTCCACCTTGATTACCTTTA
>Ga0209634_1003624_pt1 | contig 10353 bp, 5 predicted proteins | sample LinPmetageLP40_FD_184043 | JGI IMG/M metagenome (GOLD analysis project Ga0209634, IMG submission 184043) | Marine viral communities from the Pacific Ocean - LP-40 (SPAdes) (version 2) | ecosystem: Environmental > Aquatic > Marine > Oceanic | place: Pacific Ocean | collected 2010-08-26 | reverse complement strand
CTGCAACCTCAAGTAGGTAAGTTGTATCTCTTTCCAAGTTGGTTACAACATATGGTCTATCCGTTTCAAGGTGATGGAGAACGCAGAACAGTAGCAGCTAATTTAAATTGTTGGGATATGCAGGCAGTTTAATATGGATATGGAAATGTGGAACGTAATTGTTACTTTGATAATGGCTCCTGTAGTCTACAGTATCCGACAGAACTTTGTAGAGCTTAAAAGGATTGACGTTCTACTCAACAAGACCAGAGAAGAAGTAGCTAAGAGCTATGTAACTAAAGACGAAATGGAAAGCAATATGGATCGTGTGATGCGTATGCTAAGTAAACTCGAAACAAAACTTGATAAGCTTTTTGAAGTTAAAACTAATTAGGAATTAATATGGCGCGTAAAAGAAACAGAAGTAAAAGAAAGGACTATCGCAAAGGTGGCAGAGTTACTTTAAAGCACGGTGGTAAACCAAATCGTAGAGACTACGGTAGTAAAGATGCGTTTCAAGTAGCTTTAGAACAATGGCGTAATAATCCTGCTCATAGTGCTACACCGCCAGTTGCTTCTCCTGCAGTAACTCCGCCAGCGCCTGTAGCACGACCTGTAGCACGACCTCCAGTAAAAGTAGGCGCTCCAGTTACAAGACCACCAAGTGTTAGTGAAGACCGTGATGCAGCAGATAGTGGAGCTTTTGAAGACTCTAGAGCGCCTGTTGCTCCTGTAGTTAATCAACCTTTATCAAGTGTGCCTTCAGTACCTTCTCAAGAACCTAATCTTAGTAGCGGTACAGACGGAGCAGTAAATATATATGGAGATACTCCAGCATATGGTGGACCTTTAGGTGGTCAAGGTGGTCAAAAAGTTGTTACTAAAGAAGAAGAAGAGCCTGTAGTTGAAACTCCTGTAGTTGAAAATCCTGTAGTTGACAATACAGCTAGACAAAAAGCTCAAGACATTGTTGCAGGAACAGCACAAGGACCACAAATACCTCCTCCACAACAAGTTGAAACTGGACCAGATGCAACAACTATGCAAATGGATACAGTTGCTCCTGTAACTACACCTACGTTAGAAGCTCCTACCTTAGAAGCTCCTACACAAGCACAGTCTACACAAGCAGATGCGCCTGTAGCAATAACTCCAACAACTATGCAAGCTGAGCAAGTAACACCGCAAGAACAAGTTACAGCAGCTACAGGTGCAATAGGTGACGATGCACTTGCTAAAGCTGCACAAGTAGATCGTGTTGCTCCGATAGAAGCAGCAACTGTTGATATACCAGAAGGTGCTTTAACAGAACGAGTAGTTGGTACGCTTAGTCCTAACGCTACAGCTATAGCAGCTCAAGCAGCAGGTACAACTTTATCTAAAGTTACCAGAGCTAAAAAACAACTGCGTAACGCAGGCATGTCAGAAGAAGCTATAACAGCTTTAGGCAATGATCCAGAAGATCTTGAAGATCGTTTAATGGATCTTACAGAAGCAGAACGTGGTGTTATTGGAGATCTTCCAGAAGAAGCATTTGTTTCTAATCAACTCGACAGTCTTTTAAAAGGAATGGAAAGCGGAGAAATACCTACATGGGCTAGTCCTGCAGTTGCAGCAGTAGAACAAATGTTAGCTCAACGTGGTTTATCTGCTTCAAGTGTAGGTAGAGATAATTTATTTAATGCTATAATACAATCTGCTATTCCTCTAGCACAATCTAACGCACAAGCAATACAACAAAGTGTAGCTCAGACAAGAGACATAGAATCAAAAACAGATTTACTTAACACACAAGCTAGACAACAAACAGCGTTACAAAATGCAAACAACGTATTTAAATTTGATTTAGCACAGTTCAGTGCAGATCAACAAACAGCTTTAGCAAACAGTAAGTTTTTACAAACTGTATCTTTGACTGAAGCAAGCTTAGAACAACAAGCAGCTATGCAAAATGCTGTATTATCTTCTCAAGCTAACTTAGCTGAAGCTGATTTTTATCAGAAAGCACAAATACAAAATTCACAAGCTTTTCTTAGTGTAGACATGGCTAATCTTAATAACGAACAACAGTCAAATATATTAACAGCTCAAATGAAACAACAAACTATGTTATCTAATCAAGCAGCGACAAACGCAGCAAGACAGTTTAACGCTACAAGTGAAAATCAAACACAGCAGTTTATGGCTAGTTTAGCTACACAAGTTTCTCAGTTTAATGCTCAACAAATTAATGCTATGGAACAATTTAATACACAACAAGAAAACGCAAGCAAAGCTTTACAGTTTCAAACTGATGCAGATTTTGAAAAAACTAGAGTTGCTATAAAAACAGATTTAAATAAATTTAATACACAAATAGATTTTAACAGAAGTCAATGGAACGCTCAAAACGCACAAGCTGTTGAGCAATCTAATTTAGCATGGCGCAGGCAGTCAAACACTATTAATACTGCAGCAGCTAATCAAGTAGCTATGCAAAACGCTATGAACGCTAATAATTTAAACAGTCAAGCACTTTCTTTCTTATGGCAAGAGCTTAGAGACCAAGCAGATTTTGATTTTAGAAAATATGAAAACGAAGAAAATAGAAGAGTATCTATAATTACAACAGCTTTAGCTAACGAAAGTGAAGCAGCAGAGACATATAGCGATGCGTTATATTCTTTAGTTGAAGGTTTAGATCTACAAACTTTATTTGGCTAATATACACAGGAGTAAAAGTAAATGGGATGGTTAAGAAAAGTAGGTCGTAAAATAGGTAGAGGAATTAAAAAACTTGGAAGAGCTATTGGCAAAGGTTTTAAAAAAGTTTTTAAAGCTTTTGGTGAGCTAGGTCCACTTGGGCATTTAGGATTAGCTATTATATTTCCCGGTTTTACAGGTATATGGGGAACACTAGGTAAAGGAATACAAGGTATATCTCAACTTTCTCCTGCAGTTGGTAAAGTTTTTCAAGCTGTTTATAACATAGGTAGTAAAGTTAAAGGTGTATATAATTCTGTTACTGGTGCATTAACTAATACTTTAAAGAAAATTCCCGGAGTTGGTCAAGCTATGGAAGGTCTTGATAAGTTTATTGATAGAGCAAGACAAATGATAGGTATAGATGCAGGTAATGTTCCTTTAGCAGATAAAGAAGACATTACTGAATACTGGAACTCTATGAGCGATAAAGAATTAACAGAATTAGAACTTAGCAAAACTGATCTTTTTTCTAACGGTAAACTTACTGAGTTTGGAGAAAATGCAGGCAGAGGTAAAATGTTTGTTGAACAGATGAGTGAAAGAGGATTTGGTACAGTTGCAGAAATAGAAGAGAAATATAATTTTTCATACTCGTCTCCTGTAGGAGAAGGAGCTGCAGATTTTTCAATGGCAGACTACGATATATCTGCTGCAAAAAAACAACGAATAGTAGACTATGCTGATTTTTCAGAAAGTTCTTTAAATAATTTGCCTTCTAGTTATAGATATAATTTTGAACAAAACGTAGATTCAATGGGTAGAAAAGGAGAATGGGAATGGGTTAAAAAACCTGTTATGACTACTGAAGGACCTTCTGGAATAACTGCTCCTTCTTTTGATAAGAAAGCTATAGCACCTGTTAAATCTTCTGAAGTTTTAAAAACACAAAAAGACATAGATTCTTTTTTCTTAGATGAAGAAACTGTTCCTGTTACTACACCAGACAATATAACAGATAAAATTATATCAGGTGAAAAAACTAGTAATCTTTCTACTAAAGAAAAAACTAAAAAGTTTGTGTTAAATCAAGGAACACAGATGTTACAGTCTCGTATAAGTGATAGAAAGTATGAAGACTATTTAAAAAGCACTAGAGGTGGTTCTGTAATGGGTTTGCCTGAAACTACTGCTGCTTCAGCTAACTATGTTCAAGATTTAAGAGGGCAGTTTCAAGCTAATGGTTTTACCTCAGTTGATTCAAATAGTTTTATAAATCAATTTATGAACGGAGCAACTTTTGGTCCAGAAACATATCAAAATATAATGGCACAACAACCTATTGGCGCAAATGTTTACGCATAATTTATTGGAGATTTAAGATGGCAAGACCGACAGACGGATTAGAAATGTTCGCGGCAGAAAACGCAAAAGGAAGACCGATTGCAGGACAGTCGTTAACTAACTCTCCAGAACAACCTTATAAATGGGAAAAACCTGTTGAGTTTACAACAGTAAACGAAGCAAATTTATTTATTTTAAAATCTTTAATACAGGAACAAACTTATTTAAATCTTGTGCTATCTGTTTCAGATGGTGTTCCTATAGCTGACGTTGCATCTGTTATTTTATATCATGGTTTTACACAAGGAAAATGGAATCCTGATTTAATGTTATTATTAATGGAACCAACTATGTATATTATAATTGGTTTAGTTGAAAAAGCAGGTATTTTTGAATATAAAATATACTCTGCAGAAAAAGAAGATGATCAAAATGACGTAGATCCAGAAACACAAATTAAAACTTTACAACGTGCAGTTAGTTCTTTTAATAAAGAATCTGTTGCTCGTACTGTAGATTCAGAAGTTAAAGAAATAATAGAAAGAGCAGAACCTCCTTCTCCTAGTTTACTTGAAGCTAGAACAACAGAAACTGAAGAACCTACTGAACCTGCTGAACCTGAAACAAGTAGCTTATTAGAAAGACAGGAGATACAACAATGAGTATCCTAGACGATTTTATAAATAGAAAAAATTCTCCAAGTGCAGTTGACTACGGTAAAAGTTTATTAGGTCAAACAAAAAAAAGAGGTAAAAGAGACAATCTTTTAATGGCTGTTGGACTAGGTTTAAAACTTAAAAATCATTTACATCAACAAAATGTTGTTAATGATTTAGAAGAGTTTTCACTTTCACAAGCTCCTAAAAGAGCAGGCTTAGTAGCTGAATGGACTAAACAAGCATCTATTCATGCTCTTGATGAACGATTAAAAAATGAAAACGGAGATAATTTAGATTTTTATTTTAATAAAAAAGCTAGAGAAAACTGGAAAAATTTAACAGGTTATGAACAACCTGATATATCTAGTAATCAATTTTCTGATTATCAAGATTGGGTTGCTAACGAATCAACAAGACTTTCAGATAATCATCAATCAAAACTTAAAGGTGCGCCTCTAGGAAAATTAAGTAAAGAAGAAGCAACAGCAGATTTTGACCGTATTGTAAGAGCTACAACAAAAGCAGGTCTTGCACCTAGTAATGTTAATTGGTTTAGAGGAGTTATAGATAACGCTTTAGGAAAAGGCAATGATGCTAAACCTAATTTAGATGCTATATCTACGCATTTAGATAGTTTAAAAGGAAAACCAAACAGTTTAAATACACCTATTACTAGTGGAGGTATACAAGTAAGTACAAGAGACAATAGAGACTTTGCTGAAAGCTATGTTCCAGATATATCTGATATAGATATGACAGCTATTATAAGTAGATTTAAAACCACTTATGGAAATTTAGATGTTACTTCTGCAGATATAACTCAAGAAATTTTAAAAATTCAAAATAACAATCCTAGAGCAAATGCTACTCAAATAGAAAATATATTGTTAACTAAACCTTATGCAAAACAGATAGAAACAAATGCAGAAGAATTTGAAAACGCAAAGAAAACTGTTGCAGAATATTTAACAGGCAATAGAAATTTATCAGATATCCAAGGAAAAACTTTAAGATTAACAAATTTAAAAAGTATTAATGATGCTTTTAATGTATTGATAAATCGAAACGATACTGATGCAAGCACTTCAAAAGCAGCAGACCTTTTTTCTCAACAGCACGGAGCAGAATTACTTAATCTTCCTAAAAGCAGTGAAGCTACAGATCTAGATAAGAAAAATGTTGGTGAAAGAATTACTATGTTAATTAATAAAGGACAAACTACTGTTACAGTTCAAGATATGTACAACCAGCAAATAGAGTTAGATAATAAAAACAAGACTCAGTTAAAGGCAGGCATGTATAATGCTATAGCAAATCAGATAAGTCAATTTGCTTTTGATTATCCTTCTATAGATACAAATAATAATACAGTTAAAAATCGTTTAATACAAGTAGGGCTTTTAAAATATTCAGGCGCAGACGAAGTAGGAACAGGTCGTATTACTTTAGATAATTATTATGAAATGTTGTATTCAGAAGGTGATATACCAGCAGACCAATACCTTGAGAAATTTTCTACTATAGTAAGTTCATCTGCAAATAACGAAGAAATAGCAAATGCTCAAGAAACAGCTTTTAACATAGTTATAGATCCTAAAAATAGATTTAGTGTTGATGAAAGAGAAGCGTATAAACAAGAAATAATTAAAGCTAATAATCTAACAGAAACAATGTTAATGGAAAGAATAGAAAATAAAAACGTAACAGAGATAAACGAGACAGACGAAGTTAGCGATGGCTTTACTTATCAAAATGTTTTAGATACTCCTGTTGTAGGATCTATTTCTGAATTATTTTTTGGTGAAGAGTTTGGTGGAAGTACTGCAGATTATGTACAGGATCTAGCTATGTTTATACCTTTAGGTTTTGGAGCAAGCATGGGATTAAAACTTACAGCTTATGCAGGAAAAACAGCTTTTAACAAAGCTTTGCCTTTCATGGGTAAAACAGCGGTTAAAAAATTAATGGCAAGTCCTCACTATTCTAAGCTTATTCAAAGGATGAAACTTAAAAATAAGCAGTTTACTACACCTCGTAGCAAACCACTAAAGAAAAATTTTAAAAATAATCCAAGACCTAAACTTAATCAATTTAAAAACGATCCTAAACCTAGAAGACAAGACTTTGATACTGCTGGAAGATACGAAAGAGCTTTAAAGAAATGGGATACTAACCCTATGAAAACTAGCCGTCAAAAATATGATAATGCAATAAAAATACATAAAGAACAAGGTAGTGGTGCTTCTAAATATAAAAGAGCAATGGATAACTATAATAAAAATGTTAAAGGAGCTGCAGAGAAACAAGCAGCTAATCTTAAAAAATACAGAGATGGTTTAAGTGATTATGAAAGAGCTATATATGATTCTATGAATATGAAAACAGGAGAAATAAACGGAACTAGATTAATTAAAACATTTGTAGAAACTAAAGGAACTCAAATTGCAACCTTTACAAAAGATGCTCTTAGCTCTACTCCGAAAGTACTTTTATACGGAGCAGGAGGTGCTGCTGCAGTTTCAAGAGGGTATGAAATGTTTGATGAAGATGAAGAATTACAAGAATAAAAAAGGATATTTTTAATGGCAAATTTAAAACAGCTAATGAAAAATAACAGGTCTTCTTCTTTTCTCAGAACTGAAACTTTAGATACTTTAGAAGCAGACGATAACTATCAAGACAGAGCAGAAAGATTTCTTACTTCGGTAGGAGAAAAGTCTGATGATATTTTTGAATACTTAAGAGATTCTGATTATAACCTGTATAACGGTTTTAACAGAGCTATGGAAAGTAAAAAATTTACTTCTCAACAAAAATCTGACTATGCTTATCTTAGAAAAAGATTTGATAACGCTGACACAGGTAGTTTAAAACAATATCTTGCTGCTGCAAAAGACATAGGCATAGATGTTGCTTCTGATCCTACTATGTTAGCTGCTCTTATAGCTGCTCCGATAACTGGTGGAGTAAGTTTAGCAAATAGAGCAGCGTTAGGAAAAGGAGTTTCAACAGGATTAAAACAACTTGCTAAAAATCAGACTAATAAAACTATTGCTGTAGGTGCTGCTGAAGTAGGTGCATGGACAGGGTTAGATAATCATTTTAGACAATCAACAGAAATAAATACTGACATTAGAAAACTTTATTCTAATCCAGAACTAGTAGGTAGCACTTTATTAGGAGTTGGTATGGGTGGATTGTTAGGTGCAGGTTTGCAAAAAATATCACTTGTACATTCTAAAAACGCTGATTTGTATTCTGATGATTTATATTTAGATGAAATAGGAAGCACAGCTCTTTATAAATTAAGCAGTAAAAAAGATGCAATTATTGCACGGACTATAGGTAAACCTACTGCTATTTTAAATACTAAAGCACAAATTTCTCCGCTATCTGATCAGCTTAGAAAAAAAATAAGATATGATTCAGGTAAAGATTTTTTTAAGCGTACTACAAAACGTCTTGATTATAGTTTTGGAGAAGATGTAAACTGGAGAATGGGAAACTATAAAGTAATGTATGAAAAAGCTGTTGCTCCTTTATATACTAAACAACAAGGTATTATGACAATAAAACAACAGCAAGAAGTTATAAGTATACTGCGTAATCCAAATATTGAAAGTAAAGATCCAAATGTTAATTTAGTAGCTAAAAATTTAAAAGCTTTTTATAATACTATTTTTAATCATGCTAAAATAAATAAACTTATTTCTCCAGAAAGACAAATTGAAAATTATTTTCCTATAAGTTGGAATAGAAAAGCAATAGATGAAAATACAGAAGAGTTTAAAAATTTATTAATTAGTGAAAATGTTGTTTCTGCTAAAAACGTAAACGAAACTGTAATGGAAATGTTAGATAAAAAAAGTGCTGTGTATAGTGAAGCTTCTAATATTTTAACAAGTGCAAGGGCTTTAGATATTAAAGATGAAAATGTATTTGCAAAATTTTTAAACGATGATCTACATGCTATTTCTCATAAGTATTATATGCAAGCAGCGCGTAACATTGAAAGAAAAAAAGCATTTGGTTTAAGAGATAAAGATACAGGAGAATTAATTCTTACTAGAGATATGTCTGCTTTACAAGAATTTGAAAATCAGTGGGTAAGACCTATTGATTTAGAATTAAAAAGCAAAGGAGTTAAAGGAGGATTAACTAGAGTAGAAGAAAAAAACATTGTTAATCTTTATAAAACATTAGTAGGAGATTTAAATCACTATACTTCAGAAACAATGCAAGGAATTTACGATACTGCTAAGTTAAGTCAGCAAATGGCTCACCTTCCGTTAGCTACTCTTTCAAGCATGTCCGAGATTCTTATTCCTTTAAGCAGAAGCAGACCTGATAAATACAGCAAAGAGTTAATAAAATCTATAGGAGATGCAGGAGAACTTTTTACTAAGAAAATACCTAGATTATTACAAAGTGATAAACACAACTTAAGTCAGCCAGAAGTATTTAACGAGATGAACAAAGTTTTCTTAGCTGTAGAAGAAGCGTTAGCTGACCGTGTTGAAAGTTTAACAGGAGAAGGAATACAAAATAAAACTATTCAAAAAGTATCAAGAGGTTTTTTTAAAGCAAACCTATTAACTCAATGGACTAAGACTGTACAGTTAGCAAGTTTTAACATTGGTAAAGATATAATTACTTCTAATTTAAAAGCACTACATAAAGCTTCTAAAGCAGGTACAGATGTATTTAAAGCAAAAGGAAATATTAGAAGATATAGAGAAGAGCTTCTTGAACTAGGAATAGATGTTGAAAAAGGAATTAAATGGGTTGATGGAGGAGCAAAAAAAGGAGACACTTCTAAAGCATATTCAGAACTTGCAGAAAACGAACAGTTTTATCAGACTAATTTAATGCGTGGTGCAGGAAGATTTGTTAACGAAGTTATATTGAATCCTTCAAGAGAACAAGCTCTTAAACCTATTATACAATCTAATCCTAAAGCTGATATATTATTTCAATTTTTAGGTTATCCTACAGCTTTTTCTAATACTGTTTTAAAAAACTTTGCAAGACAAGTTATTCTTAATCCAGAAGTAAACGCGCCTAGAGTTTTAAGCACGACACTTTTAATGACAGGAGTTGCTGCAGGGTTAAATTATTTTAGAGGTTCAGATGCAACCAGAGAAGACTATTTTAAAGATCCACAAGAAACTATTTTTAGATCTTTAAAACGTGTAGGTTTACTTGGACCGTTAGAACATGGTGAAAGATTTAGTAATTCTTTAGAGTACAGTAAAAGTCCTGCTCTTTCTGCATTAACTTTAGGTGGTCCTATAGTAGATGATGTTGTAGGTTCTCTTTTTTATAGACGAGGATTAACTGAAGTACTTTCTAAAAATCTTCCTTTTTATTCTTCTGGCAATATGTTAGAAAATTTAACAGGTGTTAATCCTTATAATCCAATAGTAGAAGGAGCTAAACAAGCTGATAAAGATTTAAAAGAAGCTATGTTTGGAACAACTAAAAAAAATCAAAATAGATATAGTTCAGATTATTCTAGCTCTTACAGACAAAACTATGCAGAAGGTGGTAAGGTATTAAACGAGTTACCTTCTTTATCTTTTCTTGAAGATGATACGTTAGATTTATTTTCTGTAAACATAGACACTAACAATCCTGTTTTAAATGTTAAAGATGATCCTTCAAAAAGAACTAATCCGTATACTGGACA
>Ga0209634_1003623_pt1 | contig 10354 bp, 6 predicted proteins | sample LinPmetageLP40_FD_184043 | JGI IMG/M metagenome (GOLD analysis project Ga0209634, IMG submission 184043) | Marine viral communities from the Pacific Ocean - LP-40 (SPAdes) (version 2) | ecosystem: Environmental > Aquatic > Marine > Oceanic | place: Pacific Ocean | collected 2010-08-26 | reverse complement strand
GCTTGAGTAAATGGTGCAAATGGAGAATATTCCCCGTCATCAAATTTATATCTATAACTAAATCTAACAAATTTATTTTTTAAATAATCTGGATCTCCAGGATAGCTAGCATCATAATTTACATTTGAATTAAATGTTATTATTTCATTATTTACCCAGGTTGAACTTGAAGACAAAGTAACTGCTGTAACCGCAGGATTACCCGCGGATGCTGCTACACTAACAACAGTAATAGACCCTACTATATTAGTACTAGATACAGTAGCCCCAGGTGTTATTTGTCCCTCAATACTGCTGGTTAATATATTTATTATTGTACTTGTTCCACTACCATTGGCATTTCCTAATCCTCCGTTTGGTAAATATTGACTAACTACATCTAACATTGATGTAGAATACACAGGGGGAGTTCCTCCATTAGATCGGTATAAATTAATACATTGATATGGATATAATTTAGCTACAGATATTTGTTCTTCTGTAGTGTAATAATTAGATTGAAGAACCTTTACACCATTAACTAAAACTTCCGATGCAGTAAAAGTTGCCTGAGCTATATTTAATTTTCTAGGTTGATTCCTATTATCCGTCCAAAATAATAAATTTTCTAATACATTAATTCCAATAATAGGATTTGTTTTAGAAAAGTTTAACCAATTACTTTGATTTGCTGTAGTAGTACCTATTAGCTGAACAATATCTTCTGTAGAAACATTATAAGAAAAAATATAATGATTTTTTCCAGAATCATAAGTTTGAGAAACATTACTTGGATCTGTATAATCTGTTAAAAAAACATATATTATATTATTACTTACATCCGTGTATTGCCCAATAACATCTATATTAGGATTGTTGGCTATGTTTCTAAAATCAGCTATTAATTGATTTCCTCTCACATTTTCTAAAGCGCCTACATCTGGCCCTTCTGATTTACTAACTTGTATATTAACTCCTTCTCTGTATTCTCCAGATGGTAATAATCTGCCATCTAAATCTTGATTCATTTTGGATTTAATAAAAGCATTTTTAACTTCAGCCATTTAATTTATGATTTAATCCATTTAGATTTATTCCTCATTACTTGTACTATTTCATCTAATTTAATATTAGACAATCTAATTTTAGCATTTCTTAGTTTTGCACTTTTTTCTCTTTTATATCTATTAACTAAATACTCAGGAGTATTTGCTTTTGTTGCTAAAACAGCGTGATTTATATATGAATATATTGCATCTTCAGCCATTTTAGGAACTTTCATATCTTGATCATATGCTAAGCCATCTGATATATATTCTAAAATAATAAGTTTATTTTTTAGATTGCTAGAAAAAGACATTTTACCTTCTCTATCGTTTATAGTAAACCAACCATTTGTTTGAGTTGTTTCAGGATCTAGCCCATATCGTTGTCCTAAAAAACCTTGTTCAAAAACGCCTTCGCCAGCCGGAGTTAAACCAGAATTAATGGTGTTGTTATTAATATTACCTATTATTAAATTATCATTTGCTGCTGCCCATCTTGCTTCTGTTATAGAAGTTGTGTCTAAATCTTCATCAAAATTATCTTGAATAGGTATACCTTGCCAATCTTGAGGTAATAAACTTCCTGGATTTGATGTTAAAGTTGTAGGATATATAATATGTTTAACACCTATGTTATCAATCCACGATGTTTGTACGTAATTAACATAGTCTTGGGGAATAGGTATAGATAAATTAGGTGGGATAGTTGCTTCTTGAGATTTAATACTTCGTAAAGTATCGTAACTAAATTCTTGTAAAGCACGCTTAACATGGAATATAACATCATTACGTTTTACACTTGCAATTATTTTACCGGCTCCTACATATCCTACCATAAAATTTGTAACTAACTCTGGTATACTTATATATTGGTATCCTCCGTAATTGTTTTCTACAACGTTTCCAAAAGCATCTTCATTACCGTAATTACCTCCGGTTAACACTTTTAGCTGAACAACTACTACAGTAAATTGCGCGGGGGGTGCGGTAAATGTTATAACATTATTAACAACAGTATAAGCATTTGTATATTCAGTATAAGAGCCAGCTAACCCGTTAGGACTAGTGAATAGTTTAAAATTATTTAACCCATAGTTTACTTCAGTAGGGTCAAAGCTTCCAAAAACTAAATCTGTATTAAAATTAGCTGTAAAAACACCGCTTGTTCCATCTGCAACAAAACTTTGTGCGCCTTCGTAATATTGTCTATTGGTTTCTTGTATTAAACCACCATCAGGTTTGGCCATAATTTATTAGCTTTTTTTATTCATTTCATCCATTTGCACTTGTTGCGCAGCGGCTTGTATTATTTGAGGATCTCTTATTATTATTCCTGCATACTGTAATATTCTTAGTATAATTTCAGTTTGTTCAGACTCATGAAGTTCAAAATTTCTTGAGCCCGTGGCTGGTACTACTGCTGAATTATAAACAGTGCTGTCATATTGATATTGCCCTAAGGTTCCTACTGTAAACCCCCACACAGGGTTTAAAGGTTTTCTAATATAATCAACTTGTATATTGCTAGTTATAGTTGTTGGCCTAACATAAAGTAAATTATTTTCATACAAATATGTTGGAAAATTTATAGTTGCTTTAGTTAGTTTTGATTTTTCTGAAGTATAAAAATCATTTCTTTGAAGTCTTTGAAGTTCAACTTCATTATTATAAGTTACAGTACCTAGTCTGTAAAAATCAACAGCAATTCCATAAGAATCTATTGTTGGTAAACTAAAAGCAGTTCCCGCGCTGTTTGTGGGATTTTGTCCATTACTTATTATTGGAGGATAAACCGCATTACCAAATGTTTTAAATATAGCAATTTTTTCATCTATATTTTCTACTCTATCAGAATAATTAAAATCTGTTTGTGGCACACGTATTTGTTGATTTAAATCTTCAAAGTATTTTTCAAATACTTCAAGTTGAACTTGAGTACCCACTGAATTAAATTCATCAGGAGTCATATAACCTCTTTGTTCTTTATTTAATATCAACAAAACTGTTTGATATACAGTATTTACATTTATTGCCATTGTTTATTTTTTGTTATATAATAATAAAGCCGCCAAACGACGGCTCTATATATTATAAATATTACACGTTATGAAAGTTTTTTCTCTATAGATTTATAAATCTCTACACCTTCGTCTGTTTTAAAGAATGCTGCCATTGCTGAATATGGATTTTCATCAAAAGGAACATTAATTAATTTTCTACCATTAGATGCCCAAGTAAACGTTCTTTGATCTTGAGAAATACTAATAATACCTGCTTCAGTTGCATTAATTGCTAAGTTTCTAAGTTGAACATTATCGTCATTAGCCAAGTCTATAAATAGATCTGCATTTCTTTGTGCAAATAGTATCAAGTCTCTTCTAATCTCTTTAGAACTCATGCTAGATACCTTAGAACCAATCTCTACACGCAACACAGCTTCGGCTAAATCAATATCCATTTCTCTTGCCATGTTTAATGCGTTAATAGTAACTTCTAAATCTTCTAATTCATCAATCGCTATTTCAGCTGGATCAAATTCAGTATATTTTATATTTTTAGCAGGATGATATAATGAAAGCATTTTTTGTAAGTTTTGATTTTTCTTACTTACAGTTAATGTACCATCTAAAAATATAATATGCCCTAACGTAGCTTCTCCTTTTTGTTCTTCAACAAACACAGAGTTTTGATTAGTTGCATATCTTAATTCTTTTTGTTCACCTGTCTTTTCATCAAACCAAAGTAATGGGAATCTAGCACTATGTCTAGCAGGTATAGTATAGGTAATAGGAGATTTTTCTCCTCTCAATACATATGTCCTGTCTTTAATTTCCCAACTAGGTTTTGCAGGTTGAATAGTTTTTTTAATAACTGGTTTTTCTATTGTTTGAGTTGCAACCTCAACATTTTCTACTGCTTTTGTAGCTTTTTTAGCCATGATATAATAAAATTAAATAATTAAAAAAAATAAAGCAAGGCGCCAAATGTATGACGCCTCATCTTTATCAAAAATACTATGATGCAGTAAACAATACGAAATTGTTAGCACCTTGTACACATAAACATCTTTCAGATAAGAAGTGAACTACCATAGAGTCAACTCCTGTAGTATAAGCACCACCAGCTGAACCTGTAATCCAAGATTTCATTCTTCTATCTTCTGTTTCAGAAGCTCTGTATCGTACGTGTAGGAATGGTCTACGAATGTTAGATCCTAAAATTTGATCGTAAACTGTAGATGTACCTGCAGGAATAAGAACTCCATCAATACCAGCAACGGCTACTCCACCACGAGTAGAAGCATCGTTAAGATATTTCCAGTCAGTTTTGTAAAAGTCATAAGAACCTCTTCTAAATCCTGAAAAACCAAGATTCAAAGCCATTTCTTCAGAATTTTCAAACAATCCAAAAGCAGTTCCTCCAGCAACTCCAGCAGATAGGCTAGCAAGCATATCATCAAAGTCTAGTGAAGTTTTTCTGTTTAAGAAAAGCATATTTTCTTCAATAGCCCCTTGAGTATCAAGATTTTTAAGAATGCTATCAAATTCAGTAATACCAGCAGTTGCACTAAAGTTATTTAGAACATTTCCTCTGTTACTTACAGCAGCAAAAAGACCTTCAGTTCCACCAAAAGTGGGCGCAAGACCAGCAACTGCAGAACCCGCAGCAGCAAGCTCACCTTCAACCATTGCCATTTCAAGATAGTCTTCAAAACGCAAACGAGTTTCAGATTCAGCTTTAAGATACCATAGGTAACCAGAAGTTCCATCTTCAGTAGCTACTTCAATCCATCCAATTTGAGCCATGTCAGATCCGTTAATTTCGAATCTATCCTTAATAATAATAGGAGAATTGCTAAATTGAGTAAATGAAGGAGTAATGCTTGTAATGGTATTGTCATTTGTTCCTTTTCTGTATTCAGAACCGTAAACAAATATTTTAAGACCAGCAAGAGCAGCTCCAGCCGCACCTAAAGTAGTTGCTACACTAGCACCAATATAAGGAGCAACAGTAATTGTACCAAGAGCAGAACCTGCAGCATTAGAACCTGCACTAGCTGTAACTAAAGCTTTTACTTCTAATCCATTACTTGGGTTCATAATAACGATAGTATCTTGCACTGAAATTACATTGTCTACAAATGTAGGACCTGCAATTGCTACAAGTGGAAAAGTTAAAATGTTGTCGTTAGCAGCTGTTTTAGTAACTGCATTGTAAGCGACGTGTAATCTATTCTGTTCTGACCAAATAACTTGATCTGAAGTCATAGGCATTTCTGCTCCTACCATACGAAGGAATCCAGAAAGAGTTCTATTTCCATAACGCTCTACTTCTTGCTCATATATCTCAGGAAGATATTGTTGTGCAAAAGACGAAAAATTTGCCCCAGCAGGGTTATTGAATTGTAAATAATTTGTTGATAGAGCCTGTTGTTGTTGACTCGGTGTAATTGCCCCAAACGCGGGGGTAACATTTGCCATAATTAATTAGTTTTTAAATTTTGTGTTTTTAATTTTAAGTTTTGAAGAGTCTACTCCGCTAATAGCTTTAACTTTCATTCCGCCAAAAGTAATTTCACCTGTTGAGGTTGGCCTAACTTCAGTTGTAATGTTTTTTGATTTAGCAAGTTGTTCTTTAATAGCATCGGTTTTACCTTGCTCGTAAAAATGAGTTGCCATAGTATCAGCATTTCTAGCGGCATAAATAGCCTTGTGGTAACCAGCAGGATCTTTCATTTCACCTTTTTCGTTTAGGAACGTCCCAATAAAATCAGTTATATTTTTCTGCTTGTTAGCAACAGTAGAAGGATCCTTAACTCCATACCTAAAACTTTTGTCTCCTAATTTAAAATCAAAACCTTTGAAATCATTAGAAAAATAGTTATCAGTAGTGTTATTAAAGTTTTCTTTTACTTGGATATTACGTTGCTCTTCTTGTTGGTAGCGGTTGAAAAAATCAGTAGCTTTTTGTTGTTCTTGAGTTATACCAGGTCTCAACTTGATTTCCTCGTAATATTTACTCTTAGTGTCCTCTAAAAAGTTTTTAGCTTTTGCAACCTCTTCCTTAAACGCAAGTTTCTTTTTGCGTATATCTCTGTCTTCATCTATTTCTTCATCATAACTAAAGTCTTCTAATAAAAGACTTACATCTTCTGAATCTAAATGAGGCTTTGTTTGTTTATAATATTCTTTAATTAATGTAGTATTATCTACAGCAGAATAATCAGCATTTAACCTAGCGTAATCTTGCACATCACCTCCGGTTTCCTCCATAAACTTTAAAAGTTTATTTACTCCTTCTGGTAATTCTGAAACCGCAGGCTCTATATTAACAGTGGTTTCTTTTTGAGTAGGTAAATCAGTTTTAGTTTCTGCAATTTCTTCTATTTGTTGTAACGGAGAGTCTACTTTTTCTGCAACATCCTCACCGGCAACGATGACTTCTTCGGGTACTTGTCCCACTTCTTGCAATCCCACTTCGGGTTGTTCTGTGCGTAACACGCTTTCCTCTGTGCTTGATTTTTGAATGGCATCTGTTTCTTCTTTTTTAATTTCTTTTTCTTTAGGAAGATTACTTAGATCTATTTTTGTTACATTAGATACTTTACCTAAATTTTTAAATTTGGGGGTTTTACTTTTTATTTTAAATTCCCCTTCTTGTTTTACTTCTTGTTTTACTTCTGTTGACATGATATAATAAAATTAATTAATAAAAATTACCTTGGACCAAATTGTTCTAGGCCAAACCCATCTAAATTATCATTTCCTGATGATTCAAAATCTTTGGGTAATAAATCGTTTTGACGTTGATCTATAAGTTCAGATTGTTGAGTTCCTTGAATTCTAACTCTTTTATCTTTACGATCTTCTATTTCTTGTTCTTTTTGTGTAGCTGATTTAGCCTGCATTTGCGCTAGTTGTATTTGGTACCCAAACTCTTCCGCCATTAATTGCTTTTTAATTAAAGCCTCCTGTTCCATTCTTTGTATTTCAAAATCAGACTTAGCTTTTTCTAATTGCATTTTTGTTTCAGACAATGCCTGCTGTTTTTGTACCTCTGCCATTGCAGCCGCTTCGGAAGCTTGAGCATTAGCCTGCCCTTGTGCAGCAATATTAGCTTGTGATATTTCTTGATCTCTTTTTTGCTTTTGAGTTCTTTTTAATTTTAAAAGCTGGTTAGCTAATTTTAAATTATTAATTTGTCTTATATCAATTGCATCTTCTAAATCAATTCCGCCTTGTTGCAATGAAACTTGAATATTTTGTTCTAATTGTTGTTTTTGCTCTTCATCTGGCTCAAGCTCTAAAAATATTCCAAAATCGTGCATTGCTACTTTTTCCATTTCTTCTAAAGTAGATACATTAAAAGTATTAATACTATTTAATAATGACTCTTTAGTTAAAGGAAATTGTAATGCATCATTTACTCTTAAACTTATATTTTCAGCAGTTTTAATAGTAATATACATTAAAGACTTTAATATATGTCTTGTAGCTGTATTTGAGCTCGCCGCGGCCATTTTTTGTAATCCAACCAAGGCATTTTTATCAGGCATGCTGCCATCAACCGCCTCATTTAAACCGGTTGTATCTCTTATCATTTGTAAATAATACTGATAAGTTTGTATTAAAGATTGTATTTTAGCAAGGCCGCTAGATGATTGTAATTCTTGTATAGGAACTTTACCTCTATTTAATTCTCCATCTTGTGTTAAAGATCTACCAACAATACTTCCCGTTTGAAAGTACATATTTAAAGCTTCCGCCGGATTATAATTTGTTCCATTGCCAAGATCAACTTCTGCAAGCCCATCCATATCTAAATATACACCATCTGGAACTATGCGAGACAATACTTGTTGTAACTTTAAGTGCGTTAGCTGAATCATATCAGCAAAACTTGTTATTCTATTAACTATAGAATCTACTCTACCTTTATACATTCTAGGCGCAGAAATAGAATAACTCATATTAACTCTTGTGGTGTCCGCATATGGTCTAGTCATATTCTCTGCAAACTTCCATTCTAAAACTTTACTCATTCCTAAAACTTTAGCTCCCGTATATAAAACTTCTATACTTCTAGAAACTCTTTCAAAATTATCATTTTCCGGTGGATCAAATGAATCATCTTTTTCAATTGTTTTTTCAAGACCTTGATCTGTTTTTTTAATTTTAAATACTTGATTAGTATATGTTTTATATTCAAAATATAAAATTGAAACTAAATTACTGTCATCTCCTCCTGCAAAATTTCTTACATAATTGCTATATTGAGAAGGCCCTTTAAATTTTTGTATTTCTTCTAATTCAGAATCTGTTAAATTAGAAAATTGTCTTTTAACTTCCGCTAAACTTAAATTTTTAACTTCTCCTACATAATATAAATCTTCAAAGTTAGGGTCTTCTGTATAAGAATAAACTATTGAAGCGGGGTCTACATAATCTACGGTAACACCTTCTGATAAATTAAAATTTGTTTTTGAACAACCAATACCAAGAACCGCTAAATCATAAGCAATTCTTCTTTGATCTTCCTTAAATTTATTAGCTTCAAAAACATTTTTTATTAATTCTTCTTCAGCAATTTCAACACTTTGTTTATAATTTAATTGTAAATATAAGTCTAATTCATTACGAGAAGCAGGTAATTTTTCAGGTTGAGATGATGCATAGAAATTAGCACCAGTTGCTGCATTAGCTTCTTCAATAAATTCTTTATTAATTATATCTCTCATTGCATTAAAAGCAAAATCAGTTCTTTCTTTTAAAGCAAACGGATCAGTTGCAAAAGATTTTATTTCATATCCTTTATCTGTCATGCCATTTACAACAATGTCCACAAACTTTGGAACAACTGGTACAATTTTCCAATCTAAATTTAAATAAGACAAATCGCCATTAATAGACAATTCATCTTTATATTTTTGAACAGGTTGCTCTCCTCTAGCATATAATCTTAAGCTGTGATAATTTTGATAATTTTGTAAATATCTATCACCACCTATATCTTGTCTGAACCATTCGTTTTCAATGGCTTGAGCCACCCTTAACCCATAGTCATAACTATTCTTTACTGAATCAGGTACTACCTGGTCTGGGAATGAACTGTTATAATTTGTGTAAACCATTTATTTTTAAATTATTTTTGATGTAAAACCATCATTATTATACTTTTTTATTCCTAAACTTACAGGCTTAAATGCTCTTTTTGCTGTTGGAGCATATTTGTTTTTATTACAAGCCATTATAGCTAGCCCCGAACTAATCGAAGCATCAAACTTTGTTCTATTATTTAAATTAAATTTGGCCCAATCATTTAAAGTTCTTATAAAATACATATCTCCATATGTATCATTATTAAATCCAATATAAGAATCTATATAACTTTCTATCGCAGCAGCGTGTGCCTGCTTCATATCTTCACTAGAGTTTGGTACGCCTCCAATTTCTCTTTCAGTAATAGATAATTTATTATAATTTTTATCAGGTCTATTTATCGAGTAACCTCTATAGCCTCTTCTCTTTAAATAATACAGTAATCTAGGCTTGTTGTTCTCTGCTAAGATAGGCATCCCATAAAATACTAAAGCCATTAATACATCTTCAAAAAATGTTTCTGCATTGTCAGGTCTTGCAACGTATTCTAAAAAAAACATATTAGGTGGAACGTCTTCCATAGAAAACTTAGTTAATCCATGCAAAGATCCTTTAGAGCCTCTGCCGTCAACTGTGCCAGATATATCATAACTATCACATCCAAATGCTCCACAATGTTCATTTCCCGGATATTTCATTCCGTTCTTTAAAATCATTCTATTCTGCATTTCATTATCAGGAACCCAGGAAATAAAAAATCTTCCTTTATTATTAGGAACAAACATTACTTTAGTATCTCGTATTCCCCCTAACCATTGAAAATTACCTTGTGTTATTAAACTTGATCTGGTAATTTCTTCATTGTAATCTATTTGCTCATAAATCTTAGTTAGATTAAATAAAGATTGTTTTGTTTCATCTCTAAAAGCATGCTGTATAGTTCTTGGAAATTGTCTATAATATTCGTTTAAAGCGTCTTGATCAGTCTTTAATCCTTCAACTTCATTTTGCCAATAATCAATTACACCTATATCTACTTCACTGTTGTCTATACTTTTTACTGCTTTTTTGGGTGTATCGAATATAGGTATTCCATATTTATTAATGAATCCTTCGTAATTCCATTCCATAGGTATGAACAAAGAATATAATCCTGAGCTAGTCTGGCCGTTGCGGTTTCTTTTAGTAACGTTTGAATTTTCATATAATCGTTTAAAATTTTCCCCTCCT
>Ga0209634_1003622_pt1 | contig 10354 bp, 14 predicted proteins | sample LinPmetageLP40_FD_184043 | JGI IMG/M metagenome (GOLD analysis project Ga0209634, IMG submission 184043) | Marine viral communities from the Pacific Ocean - LP-40 (SPAdes) (version 2) | ecosystem: Environmental > Aquatic > Marine > Oceanic | place: Pacific Ocean | collected 2010-08-26 | reverse complement strand
GTTCAATTTTTGACTTATCTTGTGATAAAACAACTGTATTAGCTATAGGATCACAGTCATTTAAATATATCAATAATTGATTATGAGGATAAGGATGATCTATATGTGTAGGACATTTTTCTGTGATTCCCGCAAAGGTAATGTTTACGGATATTCTATAAATATCTGTGAGGGTATAATCAATCGAACTTGTAAATTCTTTAAGTATTTTTAAAAAAGGTTCTCCATAATTAGAGTTAAAAACTTCTCCTTCGTTTCTTTCCTCAGGTCTTCTAAGTATATCGTGCCCCATATATGCATTGTTATCAGGCGGATCATATATGGTATGTGCGTTAAAATAATATGGAAAAGAACTGCTCAATACTTTGTTTTCAATAAAGTCAACGCTATCTTTTGATAAAAAATTTTCGTTAGTAATAAACATTATGTTTATGAAAATCATGAAATGAAACACCTTCTTCATTACATTCTTTTTTCCATTTTTCCTTTCTTTCCTTTAATTCTTTCATTATTTCTTCAGCCCTTTCTTTTATATCTTTCATTGTAATGTCCTGTAATTTTATCATATTTTCATCATTAGGTTTCCAATTCATACCTGTCGCTATACAATGTGCTCCTCCTTGTGTGTCAAAAGAAAAATTTTCATCTCTTAAAAATGCGTGATTTAATAAGGTGTAAACTGACGTAGGCTGTAATGTATACAATTTTTCGTCCCAAGTTTTATTAAAATTTGCTTTCCAATAAGGTGTGTCAGTTCTATGTGATAAAGCGTAATGAAGAGCTACAAAGTCTGCAAATGGTTTAAATATTTTTTTACAACCAAATGTATAGTTGTCTTTATCCCATTGACTTATCTTTTCTCTTTGCATCTGTCTAACTAAAGTAATTAAAAACTGATGAACAGTGTATAAACCGTTACTTTCTAAAGGTTCGATAAAACCAGCAGATAAACCAACAGCGCATACATTTTTTACAAACAGTCTTCTATGTATTCCCACTCTCATTTTTATTTTATTAAACTCCAAATCTTTTTTTCCTAGATAATTTTTAAAATCTGACAATGCATCTTCATCACTAGTAAATTTATCTGAATAAACATAACCTGTACCAATTCTATTCCACAAAGGTATATTCCATATCCATCCATTATTATGAGCAGTGCAATTTGTGTACGGCACTAATTCTTTATCTTTATCTTTGTAAGGTATTTTAGTTGCCCAAGCTGAATTATTTGGCAATAAATCTTCATAAGATTCAAAAGGTTCTTTAAGAGTTTCTCCAAGTAATATAGATTTAAAACCTGTACAGTCTATATAAAGATCGGCTTCATGTTTTCCATTCAGTGATTTTATTCCATTATCATCTTGTTCAATATCTTTGATATGCTCCGAGATATATTTTAACCCTTTAGGTATGCAATATTTTTTTTTAAGCCAATCGGCAAAAAGCTTTGCATCGAAATGATAAGCAGTTTCTTTTTTAAAATTAACGTGCTCGTGCATTAGTCCTGACTCTATTTGAGTCATGGCCTCATAATTATAAGAAGCATAGGTATCAATAGGTAAATCAGAGTCTGCTGTTTTACATAACCACCAATCATCTAAAGGATATTTAATTTCTCCGAATGGATAATGAAAGCTCTCACCTTTTTTATAAAAATCAGTGAACTTTATGCTTAGTTTGTAAATAGCATTACAATCTCTCATAAAGTCTTCATCTTTGATATCTAAAAGTTTAAGCCATGACCTAAAACCTAATATTGTACTCTCACCGACACCAACAGTTTTTTCTTGAGGAGACTCTATAAGTTTTATCTCATGTTGTGGAAATAATTTAACTAATGTCGCTGCAGTCATAAAACCTGCTGTACCTCCCCCTAGTATACAAATCTTCATTTAAGTCCTTTCCATGTGTCTATTTTTTGATAATTAAAAGCTAAACTTATTCTTAAATCACTATCTTTGTGAGGTAAAACTCTATGTAATTGATCATCATTAAAAATTAAAATGTCACCAACTTCAGGTTTGTGCTCAATCCTCTCTTCAATGCCAAACTCTATTGAACTTGACATAGGTGTAAAATAAACCACACCACAAATATATTTTACAACTTCATCTTTATGATTATGAAACTCTTGATAAAAACCTTTTTCATATATATTGACCCAAGACTTTTTTATATATCCTTCAAAAAACTTATTATTGTTCAACATGTACGCATGTATGCTTTCAAGAATAGAAAATTTTAATGGCCATAATTCTTTAATATTTAATATGTTGTCGGTAAGGTTGAATGATGTTCGTATATCGCAGTTCCAACTTACTTCGTTCATAGACTTTTTCATATCTTGTATTGTGCTCAAAGAAAGATCTATAATGTCTTTTTTTATTTGTGCTCTAAAAATATTCATAAATGATAAATTATGTAAAACGTTGGTTCTTTAATTTCTTGTATTTTAATTTTTGTACCTTTGCGAACAAAAATAGCTCCTTCTTTTTTGAGTATTTTTATCTTACCATTTAAACTACATTTTAAAAGCCCATAAGCATTTTTTATTATAATATGGTAATCATAAGAAAAACTTATTGATTTTATTGGTTTACTGCCCAATCTCATATGTCCGCTAAAATTTAAATTTCTACCTAGTATTGATGAAAAAAGATTACAAGTATATGTTAAATTTTTTGTTAAAGTTTGACATCGATGCAATATCAATTCTTCTCCTGCGAGATATCTGCAAGTATTTTCAAAAGCATCAGCAAAGTTGTCTTCTTTAAAATCACTTTCTACTACTTTGCCACTCAATGTTACGACTTCAATTGAAGGTTGTTTTTTCTCATACTCTCTAGGCCATCTATATCTATCTGCTACTTTTTCTAATATGTCTGTTTCTTTTATTTTTAAAACTCTGTATTTTGCAAGTTTAGAAAATTGATGTCTAACAATATCCTCATTCTTAATAATGCTCTTCATAAGATCTTGTAGATAGGTAACAAACTCATAACTAAGAATCTGTTTCTCCGCAATTCTTCTTTCTATTTCTTTAGGGAGCGGAGGTTTAACTAATTCCATAAAAATCGCTCACGTTTGATGCGTACCATATGGCTAATGTGAATCTGTTGCCTTTGATTTCATTTACACCGTGCCTAAAAGCTCTTCCATCAAAGAACAAGGATCTACCTAACTTAGGTGGGACTGCAAAATCGTCTTCAAAAAATGTTTCTCCACCTTTATAGTCCTCATTAAGGTATGTTATAGAGGTCATTACAGTTGAAGTTCTTGCATCATCTACGTGTAAACCGTGTGAAGTACCTTCAGATCTGTGAACTACCTGACAAAGTTCAGGATAAACTACAGCTCCTTTTGTGCTTAAAAAAGTTGTCATACCAAATATTATTTTTTTTGCTAATTGATCGTATTGATTTTCTACTTGCGCTAAATTTAGTGTATTTGTGCTGTGCCACAATTTAGTTAGTGGCCTGTTGTTTTGATAGAGATTAATTAATGCGTCACAGGCTTCTTTATTCAACATCCCATCTTGTATTAATCTCATTATAGTTGTTGCTTAATCTCCAATATAGAAACATCTGAACTAAGAGTTGTTGCATCGGCTTGAAGTTTTAAAGCGTCTCCAGCAGCATAAACATAAGGACCATTGAGTTGCTGAGTCGCTCCGTGAGCCACGGTTATATTATTAATTTCTACGTCTGATGATCCATTGTTATGAAATAACTTTACAACAACATTTCCTGAGCCCGCACTGTTATGAAGTATAATTGTTTTAACAATAAAAGTTGAAACAGGTATTGGTGGTGACGTTGCAACATCAGCTGTTGGAACTGTAAAAATAGTGTTAACAGCTGTGTTAGGAGCTGTTTGTGTAAATCTTTTAAATACGTCAGCCACTAAAGAACCATGCCCTTCTTGTTGCCTCTTCTTGAGTGTCTTGTGTATATTGAGTATTCAACTGTTGAATTAATTCTTCTAATTGTCTAATAAGTTCAGCAGACTGTTGAGCATCATACTCAGGTCTTGGATCAGGAAATCTTTGTAAAACTAATTTAGCCATTATCTTCTGCCATCAGGTTGTATATCAAATCTTTGAGTACCCGCCCTCCAAGATGTGCCTGTAGTGTTAGACACAAGATTAACAGTAAACTCTCTTCCTCTGCCTCTTAAACTAACAAACTCTGTACTATCAGTAAAGCTAGCAGTTTTTGTGACACTTATACTATTATTTGGATAATTTTTAAACTCTAACTTTGCGTTCAAAACTCCTTCTTGATTTTGTATATCAGGAATTAATTTTGATACAAATGAAAACTCATCACCTGTCCCTAATTCTACTGCACCTGACTTTACATAAGCTGTAATTGCTGCTCCATCAGCATCATTTCCTGTCTCATGTATAAATGCTTGACTAGATCCTGCTGTTAGTCCGAGAATAACTTCGTTGTTAGCTATTGCTGAAGGAAAGAATTCAGTAGCTATAGGGCTATCATAAACTTCTCTATCAATCCACGTTGATCGAGCTAATGTTCCTGTCCACCAAGTTCCCTCTAAATAATTATAAGCTACAATAGCGTTTATTTGATCTGATCCTGTTCTAGGGTAAAACCATAATATTTCATTGAATTCACCGTTATGTCCTGCAAAAGCATTTTCTGCTCCTGTTTGATTTATGTTATCAAAAACAAACTGTTCTACAGTGCAAGGTAATTTTTTAACTGTACCATCAAATAAAAAGAATGAGTCTTGTGACATCCAATAGCTTACACCGTTAATATCTACACCAGCATGACTTCCAATTATACCGCAGTTTCTACCTAACTGTCTCATACCAAAAGTAAATGGTGGACCTATAAATTGTAGAGAGTGCAAAGAAGTATCAGTCCATACAAGTATCTGACCCCTTGATCTCTCTGCGGCCACGATTCGCGATCCGTCAGCAACTCTTAGTGATCCAGCTGTATTCTCAGCCGTTGGTTGATAAGTTTCTATATCTTCTTGACTAGAGAATCTTATTAATAAATCATCTTGTGGCTCTGAACCTATTGTCGATTGAGTACCCATAAACATTAAATGTCTATCAGGAGTAGATATCAAACTTAGCCTTGAAGCTGTGGGAGCGTTAGTAATTTGAGATGCTCTTGTTGATACACCTACTGATGTGTCCCATTTAAAAGCACCACCATTTAAAACAGTTGCTATTAAATCTTCACCAAAATTATCTAATGACCATTGTCTAGCTTCTAATGTTACGTTTGATGTGGTTGAAGGTGTGCCCCATGTACCTGATCCCCAGGTATCTGTACCCCAACCGAAAGCTGGAGTTGACAGAGAAGGACCAGTGTTTATTTGATACTTCATATTGCCCGTGCCTCCGCCCGAAGCGGTAGATCCTGAAGCGGCACTTGTATGAGTTACGACATATGCGGAAGTGTTTACAATAGAAGTTACTTCAAACTCTTTGTTCATATCTAAACCATCTATTGCACTAAAACTATCAAAAGTAACAAAATCACCTTGATGAGCACCATGTGCTGTATCAGTAACAACAACTGAAGTAGTGGCATTAGTGGTAAAAGGATTTGTACGAGCTTGTGTTCTTCTTAAAGGAGTAATGTCAAATGCAGTACCCTCTTCTATTACGTATAATTTTCTGTCTGTGCCTATGGCGTTATATCTTGTGCCATCTAATGCCACCCAAGCGTGCTGATCTCTTGCCACTCCTACAAGGGTTGTAGATATAAATTTTTCCCAACCTTTTATTTTTTGCGGTAATCCTTGGAAAAATCTAACCATATCACCGTCAGTCCACTTATTTGCACCTGTGTAATCGGTGACTTCTTTATTAATACCTGGAGCTGGTCTAAAATTTACTAAGGACATTTCTATAATATACTACAGTTTTACTGTTTTTCCACATCAATGTTAAAAGCCATTGATATTCTTTCTTTATCAGATTCATTAATAGATACCTCGTGATTAACCATAGCAGGAAATATAATTAACATATTACTATCCAATTCTATTTTATTATTAAACTCAATAAGCTTCATAAATGGCTTAGGATCAGGCACAGTAGTATAAAAAGCAGCAGACCAATGAGAAGGATAATGAGCATGATTTATAGAATAGTCATTAGTGTTGTGTCTCATTCCCCAAGCATCAGTAACACGATATAGAAAATTATCTCTTCCATGAGAGCTCCTTAGTTTAACTATTGAATCAATGGTAAAGATTGCCTTACCAATCAAATCTGTGCATTCTTGTACATCTTGTAGAGCAGAATAAGAAGTCATATTACCTTTTACATTAGTAGATTTATTCATCTCATCTATTTCTGTTTTATCTCTGAGAGCCTTATCAAGCTTGTGCAACTCTTCTTGAGATAAATAATCTCTTACAATATAGACAGAATATAAACTATGAATTGAAAACTGTATTACTTCTAGTTTCATTTCAACTTTATCATAAAGGCTAAAACCTTTCTTTCTGCAAATGTAAAATCATGTGAAGGCGAGTGAGGTCTTTGTGAGTTGTATACAATAAGCCTGTTAGGATATGCGCCTACTGTTATATCGGGATACTTATCCCAAATATTCTCAAAGAAAGCTGTTCCTCCGTCTACTGTTTGATCAAAAGGTAATACAGCCGCTAGATCACAATGAGAGTCCTGATGTATGTAGCCATATTTTGTATTGCACTTTGACTGTTGTATCTCTGTGGTTATAATTTTTCTTGCAATGGTAAAAAGTTCTATAGGAGTCTCTAATAATTGACACATAAGATCTGTAAATATTTTATTTTCATCTTCTCTTAATATATACTGATGACAAGGATAAGCCTGTAATCTATTACCATAGAATATTTCCGAAGGCTGATATGTTGCATAAAATTTATTGTTGTTAAATATATCAAGAGTGGAATTATAAACCTCTAAAGGTAGAAATTGAGGCTTTAATAATATAGACCCTTCTTTTACAGATTTAAGCATTTTCAATAAATATGTTAATAGTCATCCTGCCATCTTCTATTGTTGAACCATAATTTTTTTTTGACATGTGTTTTATATTACCGTCAAACATTACAGCTCTATTATGTATAAAACTAATGTTATCAGTAAGATTATCATTGTTATCAAAAAAACATGTTCCAGAGTCTAAATTTGTTTCAGATAAAAATACCAATATTGTTTTTCCTTTATCGGTGTGTATCCAATCATCTCTATCGTTTTCAAATCTAACATGACAATATACTCCTGCTGTATCGTCTAATTTTATACCAAACCTATCATAAACATTATTTACAATATTTAGATAAAAGAAAGGTGACTCTGTGCTAAGTTGTAAAGTTCTGCGTCCTGGAAAATCTACATGCTTGTCATCAAATCCCATAAGATTTTTATAATTTGATGACTCATGAAACGTAAGCTGTTTCGCAAATAAATAGTAGTCTCTACTATATATACTAAAAAAATTATCTATTATTTGAATCATCTACTTTTGTTATTAAAGTACCTACATGTCCCTTGAATGCTCTGTTTCCAAAATGAGTTAATGGACTTGCTAAATCTGCCCAAATTTCTCCACCAAGTTGTTGCCACAATCTTGAAAAGTAATAATCCTCTGATAAATATCTTTTTTGATCCAAAGTTTCATAAGGACCAACTGCAAACAAATCGTAACAATTATCTGATTTATAGTAGCCACCATTGACAATTTGATCAGATTCATATTTTCTTTCAGGGTAAGCTTTCATCATTTTTCTTAAAACCTCTCTTTTAACTAACATCATTCCTGTAGCGGCTTCTTGTACTTTGAAAAATCCATTTTCTCCTTTTAATTCTTTAGGGTTATCAAAGTTAATATTATACCCTAATATTCTAGCCTCTAATTCATCAGGAGATATATCAGGATTTTCTTGAATATATTTATTAGCTTTTTCTAAATGTAAATGTTTTCTAGGATATACTCCACAGGCAATGTCTTTATCAGCGCAAATTAATCTTTCAACGTTTTGCCAACTAAAACCAATGTCTGCATCTATAAAAAGTAAATGAGTCGCAACATAATCTTGAGCATCCATCATCATTGACACAATCGTGTTTCTTGCTCTAGTTATTAAACTTTCATTACCCATGGTCTGTATTCTCATTTCAACATTTTTTTGTTTTGACAACGACCATTGTTGTAAATCCAATAAACCATGTAATGTAGCTTCAGATAACATTCCTCCATACATAGGCATTCCTAAAAATAACTTAAAATTCTTATCTTTTATTTCTTCAGGTTTAATCATATTCTTTTTTACTCCATATATTGTTTTTATAATTATCTAAAAATTGCTTAAAGAAATTAATATAATAATCTTTTGGCTCCAAGTCATAGTTATGTATTTCCATTTTCCACGACTCTCTTTTAAAAGGAACTACCCACACAAGAGGCTGTCCTGCAGGTATTGATACTTCCTCATTAAAATTTTTTAATACAAAAGGTAAATTAACATTCATTTTATATTTATCCGTGTCCACAATGCCTTCCATAATTCTAAAGTTTGATGGATTGTTTGGAGGATTTAAAAACATACAACTATATCCTTTTGGTGTTTCTATGCTCCACGGATTATCAAATTTTAAAGCGTGCTTTATTTCATTATCATTATAAAAATCATCATTAATCTGCCAAGGTAAATGATCTTTAATTCCTGAACCTAATTTATAAGCTTCTTCTTTTTCTAAATTTTGATTATATCTAATATCTAATACACCTTGTTCTCTCCAAGTTATAAATATTTCAAAATTATTTACTAAAAAATATCCTGATGTTAAAGCATCTAAGAAAGGCACACATTTTTTTACAGACCCACTCATGACCTTACCATGAGGATAACCTTTCATTTTTTTATACCATAAAGGCACTTTCTTTTTAGAAGGTATGGGTTTTTCTAATAAAGAAAAATGTTTACTGTAAAACTTTATTTTTTGCCTAATACGAAACAACTTGGTAAACCTAAAAATTCTCTTCCATCAAATGGCGGCTCTTTATGATCAGCTCTGTTATAATGAAGAAATACTTGTGTACATCTGTCTCCCTCTAAAGGTTCTCTCCAATGTTCGAGTAAATTTCCTTTATATATTAACATGTCACCAGGACCTAAATCTACTTTAAGACCCTTACTATTTTCAGATATGTATTTTCCATTTTCTTCTATACCTTTTTTATCATCAGGCTCCAAAAAAATAGGCCATGGATCTCCTCCCAAATTAAGGGTAGTAGATATTTCACATGCAAATCTGTCTTTATGTCTTGGTAATTTTTGACCTTTTAAATATACACGTGCATAAGAATTATTAGGTATTAATTTAATACCTGTTTCTTTTTCCATTAAAGGATGTAAGGCATTAAGTAAAACTTCCATAGCTATATCTGAATAAGAAGAAAAAGCACCAGGAACTTGATGGTCATCAAATACTCCATAGTTTTCTTCAAAAGGAGAAATCATATTTGCTTCAAAAAGTTTTGCTGTAACCTTCATTTTCATATTAAAATATTCATTCACAAAACTAGCTATCTCTTCGCTAATAGCTTTTTTTATTATAACGTAATTTTCTTGTTCAAATGTTGTCATTCAAACTCCTTTCCTCTAAACCATGTCACTAAAGAATATCTAGTACCTTGAGTAACTTTTTTTACTTGATGCCACATATGACTAGGAAAAATAATTACTGTTCCTTGATTGAACCATTTTTCTTCACTATGTATTTTATCTTCTAACTTTCTGATAGGAGACATTTGTGGATCACATATTTCTAGTTGTCCTCCTTCATACTCAGAAGGATCAGTTAATGTGCAAACTAAAGATAGTTTTCTTTGTAAACCATCTCCAACATTATCAGGTCCACAATCTTGATGCCAACCATAAAAATGACCTTTTCTATATTTTGTAAATTGATATTGTTCAGACATATTAACATCAAAATCCCAATTCGCAGATTTATTTGCGTTCATAGCAAAATCCCAAAACCAAATATTAAGCCATCTTAGTTGTGGAATCCAAGCTATTCTAGATTCTCTGATTTGAGCTAATTTGTTTTTATCTTCCTCAGTGCCTTCACTTGTATCAGATGTAACACCTGCGTTTTCTTTTAAAGAATTACCATAATTAATTATTTGCTGACACACTTTTGGATTAAGTGCTTTATCATAAAACCAATAATTATTTTTTAAAAACACTAGGAAGGTTGAACAGGCCACACTGTGTCTGTGCCATCCAAGGTTACAGTAAATGTTGTGTGACTTGCAGGAAAATCTCTTAATTCCTGCCTATATGTAGCCCATTCTGCTTTCTT
>Ga0209634_1003621_pt1 | contig 10361 bp, 13 predicted proteins | sample LinPmetageLP40_FD_184043 | JGI IMG/M metagenome (GOLD analysis project Ga0209634, IMG submission 184043) | Marine viral communities from the Pacific Ocean - LP-40 (SPAdes) (version 2) | ecosystem: Environmental > Aquatic > Marine > Oceanic | place: Pacific Ocean | collected 2010-08-26 | reverse complement strand
TCCAACTTCCTTTTTAGACCATGTCCACTGTTTTTTTGCTTTACGGTGAAAATCTTCTGCTTCTTTTTTTAATTTTTCGCCGGTGACAAGAGCATCTGCACTCCAATGGAAAGTAGTGTTTGCCTTGTCTTTACCAGCAGACGGAATGTTTGACTTTTGCACAAATCCAAGATGTTTACCTGTCATTTTTTCAAGTTTATCTAGGACTTTATGTAATCCCTTATCAACCAATCCGGTCAAAGTTTTAGAAACAATACCCTCGTCGAGTTCATCGTAAGGCTTCAAGTCTTCTCGCAATTCTTTAAAAGTTTTCATTTTTATATCCTTTTTATCTCTATTTATAACTCACTTACTCTTGAGAGTCAAGCATCATTTTACAAATATAATATGAGTCTACAATATCAGATGTAGGGTTTCCAATCTTTTCAGATTTTACAACCAATTCTTCTTGCAAATTTCTTGATGTTTCTTTTAGAAATGATTCATACATCAGTTCTTTGTTTGCATTTCCTTTTCCGGTTGCAAACTTTTTAATTGCAGTGGGAGCGATCAACAACATTTTCATATCCGCCTGCCAGATCTTATATTTCAACAGTCCGGTATTTTCTGCAATATGAAATACCTTACCCTTCGATCCATAACTATAATCTTCTATCGCAACATTTTCAATCTCATTAGATATGAGAATGTCTAAGGCCCAATCAGATATAAAGTCGTATCGTTCTTCGGGGGTTTCCCACAATTTAAACTGTGGACTACCCTCTATATTTTTGTATTGATAATCTTCGTATTTTTTGACACCGGAGAGAAAAAATGATTTACAATTTTCAAAACTAAAATTTTCTTTCTCTCCGGTATAGATAGTCACTGCTGGGCATGATAAACTATAATCAATCCCACCTATTCTTCGTCCATCCATAATTCACTCTCGTCCACTTCATGCTCTGGTTCATCTATATTTATATAGATTTCAAGAGCCTCTCCGCAGACAGGGCAAAATCGAACTTCTTCGTCGTTATAGGTTTCTACTTTAAATTCAGCAGAACAATGTTCACATCCAATAGTTTCCATTTAATATTCCTTAAATAATCAAATATATATAGTAATATTAAAAAGTGATTTCACAGGCACCACCGACACATGCCGCAGAACCCATTGTATCAATATCAGTAAATTTCTTAGTTGTCAACTGATATGTAAAGTCAACATGATTCATATTCTGCTGAATCTTGGTCCACTTGTGACACAGGAATACATCCTTGAGACAATATTCCGCCATTTTAGTATCTTTCATAAAGTAATTGTCAGCAAATTTCTTGAATCTACGAATCCACTCGGCGCGTAAATCTGAAATTTCACCCTGATATTCTACAGGCATTTGTGCAACCGAAGTCGCTTCCCATAGATTGTCAAACCCTTTGCGAGTATCTACAATCAATCCGGCCGCAAATAATGCACCACGACCATATTTTGCAACAATTTCATCTTCATCCAACACTTCAGTCATTGGGGCCTGATGAAAATCTTTATCGCCCATACCAGACAAGAATGATACACCCGCAAAATAATCTTTATTCTCAAACAGATAATCTTCTACTTCTCCCCACATATGTTCTGGGACTGTTACTGTATTGGATACGTTGTGTCTCACTGTCGGATCTGCACAAAGATGTTCATTAGTACCAGCCTCAACCCAATTTTGTTGAACCATTTGCACTTTTTCCAACAATGCAGTTCCAAATAAATCTTCCTTATACAAAGAACCTTCTGGTGAAATTACTGGAAACCCGATACAATAATCAGTACGACTTGTAGACCATACCGACTCTTCAATCATATACGGATTGGTTTTGGCAATAAGTTGTGCAACCTCTGCGTCTTTATTCATTTGCACATGACGAATATATTTTGGAGAATGCTCTGCGTGTATACCAGATGCAGTTTCCAAGAGAACAGAAGCATTACCAGATGGTTTGACACAAGTTGTTCGAGCAGCCTGATTGATACCAATCAATTCTGCAACCTCTTTATTGACAGTCTTGACAATTTCCGCACCACTCTTTTGAATATCCACATCAAACAACACATTTGGATTATTCATCCAACCTGTCACCGACACACCAAGTAGCGCTTCGCGTTCAAAAATTCTTTGCGATGTTTCTGATAGATATTTAAAGTCGGTATATCCCGCCTGTAATGTACCCATGATAGCACCCGCACGACAGGCCTTAAAGAACTCTTCTTTAGTGGTACACTTACCACCATTAATTTCGGTAAGGTTACACCCCTGCCAGCCGCTCTCACCGTCTATCTGGGGATACATACCAATTTCCACACATGGGTTTGTGGTATGTTCTGTATTGTCTACAAAGTAAAATCCTGGCTCACCAAACTCTTTGATTGATTTCATTGCGTTTGAAAATTCGCTCTTAGTGATTTCACTACGCACAATCACTGCCGAATTGTTGGACCGACCACGTTGTGGATTATCAACAAACCAGTTACCAGTTTTTGCAGTCAACATTTCCTCATCGTCTTTGGAAAACAAACAGATGGTCGCAGAGCGTCTTACACCACCCGCCAGTACTGCATCAGCAGCGTGCATTGATATGTCATATACATTAATAGGACTCAACCGTGTGACACCTTTTAACACCAAAGATTGAATTAGATGTTCAATTTTATCAAGTGCCTTGCGAAGTGGTTCTGGGCCGGGCGCCTTAAATCCGCCAGAGATCATTGCACCTTGAGGTCTTACGCCAGATATATCGAAATATACTTTGCGTCCCTCAAACTCTGGGCGCGTTCCCCCACCTACAAAATAGGATGACATCAATACACCCAATGAGTCTGCCCAACCCTCGATGCTATCTTCTACTTGCCAACCTTTTGCCTGTTTCTTTCTTTCTGCAATGTCTGGAATTTTTGCAACATGATGGTTTTGGACTGAAAATCCAGCACCAGCGCCGCAGAGTAGAATATAGAATAATTCTTGAAAATATGCAGCACGATCAGCATAGGTTGATGTACAGTTATACATTCTCATTTGATGCTTGAGTAGTTGTTCGCCACCGAATTGCAATGCTCGTTGAGCCCCTAGAGCATATTTCAATTTATACGATGATTCAGCCTCATCGATCAACAATGACAATTCTGGTGTCATTTTGTCTTTATAAAAATCTCTGTGCATATCCATGACGCGAGTTACCGACTCATCCCACGATTCGTATCGTTCGAGATTATCATCCCATCGCGAATACGATTCATAAAATTTTGCAGATGACATTACTGATCTAGCGTCCATATCTTTATTATTCGAATTTACTACTTTTAACATTCTTTTCCCTCTTCAATGAATATTCTAGCACCTTTTCCAAGACGCTATTTTTAATTTTGCTTCCAAGTCTTTACTGGTAGATTTACTTAGTATTCCCTGCAATTCCGTATTGTCGATTCCTGACAGAATCATATCGTTTATATCTTTTTGTCGCACCTTTTCTGGCCATATCACGACTGAAAAATTATTGTTTATTGATTGTTCTATTTTCTTTACTATTTCCTTGTTTCTAGGCTCGTTATCATAGACAAATACTACGTCATCGAAGTCTTTAAAGTAACTTTTGTCTATGTCACTGCCTGCCATGGCAAGTGCGTTGTCTACAAATAATGAATCAATCGGACCTTCGACTACATATACAGTCTTTGTTGGATCAACTCTATCCAAACCATATATTTTCGGAACATCTTTAACCTTAATGGTGATATATCTCATATGAGAATTAGGGTCAAGAGATCTGCCTTGTAATGCAATCAGATCGCAGTTTTCGTCAAAAAATGGTATGACTATTCGTTTTTCTTTTTGGGGAATATTGTTTTCGACTTTGAGTTTATTAACAAGCGATCTAAAATCGTCCGTATAATATAACAAATCCATCTTGGGCAATTTCCTACCCTCACAATAAACTCTAGCCGGATGAGACTCCGACAGGTCTGTAATTTTTGTGCCATAATCAAATGAACACTTGCTTGAAAACTTTGGCGTAAAGTCAAACTTTACAGGTATGTCTTTTTCCTTAATACCGGCCGGCGCACTTTTACCTTGTTTCCATTTTTCCACAACATATTCTTGATATAACGATACGTTGACTTCCTTGATAAAGTTACCAAGAGACATACCCGCGCCGCAATTATGACACATATACCTAAAGTTGTTTTTCTTTTCGTAAAGAAACCCACGCATTTTGTAGGTTTTCTTTTGAGAATCCCCGCATAAAGGACACCTACAATTATATAGGTTGGCTTTCTTCTGTGCGAATCCTTGGAGTTGGGGGGAAAGTCTCTGGATGAATGATCTATCAATATATAACATTACACAATGATACAGGAAAAATTGCGTGGTGTCAATATATTTAAAAGATTTATGTCATATAAAAATGAGCAATTGCGGCAGACACAGCAGCAGCGAATACCATCCAAAACGCTTTCTGAAATGCAGTAGTAGTCCTAGAATTTTCTGCAACAGCTGTTGTCAAATGATCCATTTTCTCAGATAGTTTATTGATTCTATCATATTGAGCAGAATGTTTTTGTTCGATGGCAAGAATTTTTTCTTCTGCGCGGGCAATTGAAATCATGGCATCAGCCATTTTGTCAATTTTTTCTTCGATTCGGTCAAGTCGAACGTTATTCTGTGGACTATCCATTTAATTATTCCTGCTCTATTGATTCGTAATACTCTTTATATTCTAGTATAATAACTTTTTGTTCGCCGATATATCTTTTCATATCAATAACGGTTAGTGATAAATTTTCATAGTCTGGATGGTCAAGTGCAAACAATGCAATACTCTTTCCATCGCTTTTCAATTTATTCGTAACCTCTTCATAATTATCTGGCGTCACAACAATAAATTTAAAGTCATGCCATACAACGGGAGCGGGCATACTCAGTTCGAGTGGTATTTTTTCCACAAAAACTTCTTCAGTTATTATACGTTCTTCTGGTTTCACCAAACTAGAGCAACCAGTTAACACGACACTCACTACAATACTAATCAATATTTTAATCATTTGTCAATTCCATGATATCAGATTTCAAATCATTTTCTATACTTTTATTTATAATATTTTCTATTAGGGCTGGTTTGTTTGCTGCAAGAAATCCTAAATCATGTTTGGATAGTTTATCTCTCAGACCAGTAACCTCTAACCGCAACTCTGCGCTCTTTGATTGTATGCGAGTATTGATCTCTTTTACTTCGACAATATTTGCATTTAATCGTTTTATCTCTCCGTCCTTACTATCGACAGCAGTAGATAATTTTGAATTGTTGATTTTTAGGGTGTCAATATTTGCTTGCAATCTCTGCATATAAAACCAACCACCTGTAAGGATACCGATAATTGCTAATACTAGATAAATTTTTGCGCCTTTGAACATTGACAAAAAGAACATTGCGTACTACAAGTCTCTTTGCAGTATAAACATAGTTCCATACTGTTCATCTTGCAAGACAATTTTTTTCTTTGGATTTCTTTTGATATATTCTCTGATATCTGAGGCATCTTCTCTACGCAAAAATGGTTCCCAATGAGAATTTTTCTTCTTGCCTTTTAAGAATTTGTTATATGCGTCCGGTTTGACTTTGAACACTCTCATACCAGCAAACTTAGGTTTCCAAGGGGCTTCATTATAACCAGCCAAAGCAGCAGGAGAAGCCGTATTTGCAATTTCTTCAGTCAGTATGGAATTATGATTTTTTTCTTCTTGCAAATTGATATAATCTATCAAAAGACTTTCCATTAAAATGACATCAGAATCTTTCAATCCTTCATCATTTTCCTTTATCAACGCCATTGCTGCAGCGTAGGTGGCAATTTTAGACGACCCGCCGGGGAATTTTGCAAGGATTCTCTTTAGATTAAAAATAATCTTATGAAAAGTAGTAAAAGATTGTTTTTCACTTCTTGATTTAAGTTCACTGGATTTTTTCAACAGTTTGCCATTAGCATCAATGATACCTTGTTTGAAAGCGTCTTGTTTGTTCCAATCAGCAGTTAATATTTTTATGAATTTATATGCGAGAAAAGCATTAAATACGCCGGCCATTAGATTTTTTCCAATTCTTTTAATATAAATTCGTCCAACTCAAATTCGGTAGGATAAATTTGTTTTCCGTTTATACCACTTATTATATAAGGTAATTTATTTAAGAATTTCAAGAAACTGGCCAAGATATAATATTGGTCCGGATCAATTTTCAAAAATAAAATTCGACTACACGCCTCATTACCCAAAACATTATATAAAACTACCAAATGATTTATAATCAATCTGTCTTTCAATATGTCCTTAGTGTGATATTTGTGAAAGAGCCTCTTAACGTATTTGATACGTTTCATATCGTTAAGAAACTCTTCCATATTGTGACACTGTGGATTATCATAAGATTTCATTTGGTAATTGAACACATTAGACTCGTTCAACAACATAAAATTATTCATATTTTCACTTACTTATTATATTAGTCTTCTTTTTTCTTAGAAGCCTTTTTCTTTGGAGCAGGAGTTTCTTTTTTTTCTACAGGAGCAGGAGTCAAAGCATCAATTTTATCTTTAAGACCTCCGTGACACTTGTAAAGTTCTCCAGTTTTCGAATTTTTCCATCCGGAATTGGTTGCAACTGCATTTTTCATCCATCGTTTAGGTTTTGCCCAATTTGGTAGATCTGCCATTTGTTTTTTCCTTCTTAGTGGTTGTGTTATATTTATCTTATAGTTTTGTGAGTATGGTCTGTTGTATGGGTGTGCGGTATATTCATTGCGCCCTTGTCCGACTTTTTATGACTGTGCGTTTTCATTTTGGGGGCATCATCCCCTGCGTCACCAGCTTCTTTTCGACGTTTGAGTTCAGCTGCCCACTTTTTAGGAGCATACTTTTTCATTGTCCGATCCGCCTGTGATCTAGTCCCATCATCTTTTTTTGATTTACTACCAGAAAACATACGATCAAACATTCTTTCTCGAAGTTTTCTATGTTGTTCTACAATCTTCTCCAATAGAATTACTCCTTATACATATTCAATTCGTATGGACGCGATCCGCCGCGATTATAGACTTGTACTTGAATAGCTTTTCCTTTAGTACCCATCAATCTGTAAGTATTTGTCTTACCATTTGACGGTTTTCTAGGACCCATTCCAACAACATCCATTCTTTCATCTGGTGTAATATCAATACCAAATTTCAGTTTTGCATGGGTGATAGCAGTATCAATGGCACTACCTAAAGTTCTATGATACAATTCATATCCTGTACCAGAAATTTCTTCAGCCATTCCGAAATAGTCTTTGACATTTGTTGTTGAACCCTTGCCCGGAGTTGCAAGGCCTTTCCGACGATTTGTCAATTTCTTGTTTGCTTTTTGTTTGATTTTATTCAATTTTGCAAATCTACTATTGGTTTGACTTGGAGAGGCCTTATCTGTAACAGCACCATCTACAACTTTGGAACCCACATCATCTGCTCTTTTCAAAGTATTTTTCTGTTTGTCCATATCTTTTAGAGCAGCCTTATTATATCTTTTTTTCATATCGCTTGAGATTTCATCGAGTTTAACACCGGCGGCCCGCAAAGTTTCTGCATCTTCCCATGAAATAGATTCGCCGCGGAACTTAATGTCCATCATTTTTTCTGTTGATTTTTTACCGATATGTTTTTTCAAAAGCATTGCAACATATTCTCTGGGGTCCGTATCCATATTATTGACATAAGATTTCAGTTTATCTGGATGGCCAGTCTTCAAAAGATTTGCAACTCTCATAAATGTATTTTTGTCCATTCCACCGTTTTTCTTTGCATATGCCTCTAATTCTGCAGCAGCCTTTTCCATATCTCCGGCAGACTCGCCAAGTTCAACAGACTCTTTCATTGCTTTATTAATTTCGGCAGCAGACATGCCGTGGTTCATCATCAGTTTGTTTACGGCGAGAGTTGACACAAACGGAATATCTTCGTTCATCAAATCAATCAAAGATTTTTTGTCTAGTTTCTCAAGTGTTTTAGAAATTTTCATTCCATTTTTCGCATCAATTTTCTTGTCGCGAAGAGACTCATAAGACTTTTTGAGCGTATCAATTTGTTTTGGTGACATAGACTCTTCTATAGATTGTTCCAGTTCTCCACCCTCGACAATGATATTCATCTGTTTGACAAAATCTTCTTTCATCTTTTTATCCCAAGGCGCCTTTTTCAGAGACACTTTATCTTTAGGTTGAGCGTCTTTGTCTGCCTTTGCGAGTGCGCGGGCCTTTGCCTTTTCTTTGGAGGACATTTTACTTGCGTTCATTTTACCATAAGATTCATCTAGTGGTTTACCATAGAGTGATTCATATGGATTGACAGACTCTTTAGTTGGTTTTTCATGACCCCAACCCTTATCCTTCAGAGCAAGATGATCTTCGTAAGAGGTTGTCATTCTACCTTTACCAGTTTTCGGATCATACATCATATGATCTTCATAGTCATCTGCGCCTTCTTTACGCAATGACGCCAAATCGCTACCGTCAATTTTGCCATTTTTGTTCTTGTCAATTTTCTTTTGTTTCGGAGACAATTCCTCGTCTTTCATTTTCTTTTTACCATAACCGCCTTCGGTTTTCATTTTCTTTTTACCGTAACCATATTCATTCAACATGTCAAGAAATGCAGCGACTGTCGCGTCCTCTTCCATGCCTTCTAATTCTTTTTCAAGTTTTGCAATCTTTCTTTCAAGAGCGACTTTTTTCATTTTAACAGCAGAAGAATTTCCACCAAATTTTGTAAGCATTTTTTCAAGTGCTGCAATATCTTTCATAATCTTTTCTGGGGCTGCAGCTTCTATTTGAAGTTCCATGCATTCTGCAAGAGTGTATCCCATGTCAAGAAATTTCTTTTGATCCTTCTTGTCGATAACTTTTACTTTGCCTTTAAGTTGAACCATAACTTCGGTTTTCTTGTCTTTCATTTGTCTTACTTCTGCGACAAACAAAACAGGCATATGGACACCATCGACCGAAACGGTTTCTGCGTCAACTGTGTCGTTTTTCATATCTTCGTCAAGATTGTCGAAATTGTTTCTAGTGATATGTACCATAACACCGTCAAAATCCCAAGAGATTTCTGATTCGAACTGCATCGATGACTGTCCAGTACTTCTTTCTTTTTCGGCCTGTTTTAGAGACTTGTATGGTTTGCCCTGATCTACAAAATCTCCTTTAGTCATTCTCTGTACTTGAAACTTATTATCTTTAGTTTTAATAATTCTGATTTTACCTTCTTCAGAGGCCTCGTCGAGGAATAGTGCAGTTACAATATTCTGCAATTCGGGAGAAACCATTTCACACAATTCTTCGTGTGTAATAATATCAATTTGAGCAACTTCGAGGGCCCAGTTCCTCAGTTCTGAAATTTGCATCATTTTTTTAGAAATGGATGCACCAGCATCTTCAGATTTTAGATCGAGATATTCAAAGGTTTCAGACAAAAATGACTCACACCGCGATACGGTGTAAACATTTTCTCTAAATACAAATCTTTTTTTATTCTGTCTACTTGCCGTATCACAAGCTTCAACTAACTGTGCGATATCCTCTAGTCTAATATCTTCAAACATCAAATTTCTCCGTTTTTGTTTTTATTATTTATATATTTTTTTACTTGCGTTTTCTAGGTTCTGTGCGGTTGTATTTTTGAGTCACACTTGAAAGATTTTTTGGATCGTTGTTCAACGGATTATTGTCTTTATGATGAATGTCTTTTCCATCTCCACGTTTCGCCAAACCCTTTTTTATTGCTAATCTTCTCGCACGACTTCTTCCAGCATTTCTTTTCATCTGCTCGGGAGTACCAAGATAATTTTCGCGTTCTTTCGCATAATCTCGTTCAGATAAAAAATCTTTAAATCTTAACATTATTCGTCACCAAACAGTTTTTTATAAAATTCGATATTGTCGGATTGTACCGATTCACTTTTAACCTTAGATGCTAAATCTTTATCTGCCTTGCCCCATGTACCTTTGCCCTTTGTCACAAATGAATTGACTCTTGCAAATGCCCATTGTTGTGCGGTAGTACCAGGCCGGTGGCCACCTTTCCATGCAGCCATACCCCTGTCATATACCTTTTTCAGAATACCATATGAGATACCCGATTTTTCAGACTTTTTAACAAGTCCATCAATCTTTGCCTCATTCACAGTTTCTTCGGGTACACAGTTTGGGACCATTTTATCGCCCTTCTTTTTCATTCCCTGCTGAGTGTAACCGTCCCAGCATGGTTTTGTTTCTCCAAACATTTTTCTATATCTTTTTGTATGTTCAGATT
>Ga0209634_1003620_pt1 | contig 10361 bp, 9 predicted proteins | sample LinPmetageLP40_FD_184043 | JGI IMG/M metagenome (GOLD analysis project Ga0209634, IMG submission 184043) | Marine viral communities from the Pacific Ocean - LP-40 (SPAdes) (version 2) | ecosystem: Environmental > Aquatic > Marine > Oceanic | place: Pacific Ocean | collected 2010-08-26 | reverse complement strand
TATCATAAAATAGAAGTAGAATAATTATTCTAAATATATATAATTAGTAGTCTCTTTTTTAATATAACTATTATCAACTAACTTATTTAATGAACTATCTATGAATTCATTTGTTAAATCATATTTATTTTGAATTAATGATAACATATTATCATAATCAATTATTTTCTTTTTTTTAAGTAATCTAACGACAAATGCTTCTAATAATTCTTTTTGAGTAAATACGATTTCATTATTCGATTTTTTTTTTAGTTTCTTTTTCTTAGAATTTAAAAATTTTATATTAATATTTTTTATGTCTAAATCATCATTTAAAATGTATACATTATTTTCTTCTTTTACTATTTTATAATGTTCTAAATATTTTGATATATTATTTTGTTTAGATATACTATTATTATTATTAAAATCGTATAATATATTTGCTATTTTCAATGAACATGTTATTTCTATAGTATCACTATCATTTATATAATAGTTTAATATGCATGATGATATATCATTATTCCAATCTAATTTTTTATTACTATATTTACAATTAAAAAATATAGTAAAATTTTCCCTTAATACATTATATTCATTATTAAAATTGTTATTTGAAAATGGTCTATTAACTGGTAATAAATTCCACATTCCATCTGTTGTAATTGTAATATTATTAGCATTATTGTAAATAGAGTTAAATTCATAAGACAATGATTGTGAAGATAATAAATCGTTTGCTATAATATTTAATTTAAATAATATAGATTTATTAGTGTTCCATATATATTCTATTTTTTTTATAATATCAATTTCCTTTTTAATATAATAATCATTAAAATTATATTTGTATAATCGTTTTATTAAATATTTTTTATAATACACTATTACTAATTCATTTTCTTCATATTTTTTAAAATATAAACATAAATTTGTACAAAAATGATTTATATTAACTTTATTTTTATATACAAAAGTACGAATGTATTTATCATAATTTTCTGCTATTGTTATAGTATCTTTAAAAATATTTTTAACTTCAATGACATCAGCCCTATAATATACAATGTATTCTATTTTCATAAATTCTTCGTAAATCATATTTGTTAAATAAAATACATCTAATATATCGTTGAAATGTGTATAACTATTGTATGTTTTAGTAAAATACTCGTTTAATTTAGTTTTTATATACTTATAATCATTACAATAATTAATAATTTTAGTTAATAATTTAATATTATCAGTAACAGAACTATTTAATATTGTATTTAATTCTATTTTCATTAAATCGCTAAATTTGTAGAGTATTCTCTTCTTAAAATTTATTATGTATTTTGCTTCTAATATTTCTAAATTTAATATATTTAAGCTATTGGTATAAAAATGATTAATTTGTTCTATTGTTTCAATTAATTCTTTATTCGAACCATATGATTTTTCTGAAAATTCTATTAATTTATTAGTTATATAATCTAATATTACATTGCCAATATAGTTATAAAATACCGTTTCATCTATTATTTTTTTGTGCATGCATAAAAATATAGTATCCATAAAATCATTCAATAAATCGATATTTGTATTTGGTATTAAATTATCGTAATCTAAATGGTATATTATTATTTTATTAAAAATATCATTATTGTTAAATATAATATTATTAATCCATATTTCTAATCCAAATGTATTATAATTAATTGGAGTATATTTATCAGTTAATAATAATAGTTCATTATTAATATAATTAAAAATAGTATTAATTATATTGATATTTTTAATGTATAAATTAGATTGAATACAATAAAATTCTAGTATTTCATGTTCATTTTTCATTTTAATTTCTATATTTTTTGTAAATTCAATTAAAATTAGTTTTACCTTTTCCAAAATGTTATTATATATATTTACAACCTCTGACCGTATATTTTTCCCTTTTTCTTTTTGAATATTTAGTGAATAATTATAAACATATTTAAATAATTTGTTTTTATCAAAATCATCATTATATAATAAATTATTCAATTGTATTTCAATTGTATCCATATATTATTTATTTATTATTTTGTTAAATCAATTATAATAAATAATATGCTTTATTTAGTAATTCGTCAGTTGTTTGTATATTTATACATGAATCAGTAATAGAAACACCCATCTTTAATTTATTTTTTCCTATATCTAATGATTGTTTACCTTCATTAATATTAGATTCTAACATTATTCCAATTATAGATGTTTCTCCATTTTTTATTTGATTTATTACATCATAAAATACAGCTGGTTGATTTTTATAATCTTTGTTTGAATTTCCATGAGAACAATCTATCATTAGTTTAGAATTTATTTGTTTTTTATAATTTTCGACATATATTTTTGTATAATTTGGTCCATTATTGCTTCCTCTCAATATAATATGCGTATTATTATTTCCATTTGTTTTTATTATACATGCCATTCCAGTATCATTTATTCCCATAAAACAATGTGAACTGTTTGCTGATTTAATAGCATCTATGCATATATTAATATCTCCACTCGTATTATTTTTAAATCCTATTGCCATTGATAATCCAGATACCAATTGTCTATGAACTTGACTTTCAGTTGTTCTAGCACCAATCGCACCCCAACTAATTAAATCAGAAATATAATGTGGTGTAATAGTATCTAAAAATTCACATCCGCAAGGCATATTAATAGAATTTAAATAGATTAATAACTCACGTGCCATATATAATCCTTCATTAACATCAAAACTATTATCTAAATTTGGATCATTTATTAATCCTTTCCACCCAACAGTTGTTCTTGGTTTTTCAAAATAGACCCGCATCACAATCATTATTTTATCTTTATATTTGTTTGACAATTCTTTTAATTGTAAACCATATTTTTTTGCTTCCACCACATTATGTATAGAACATGGTCCAATAATAAATAATTTACGATTATCTAATCCATTAATTATATTATTTACAATAGTTCTGGATTCTAATACACATTTTTTTACATCATCCGATAATGGTAATCGTTTAAAAAGTTCATTTGGAGTAATCAGTTGTTTAGTATATTCAATATTAGTATTTGAAATAGAATCCATCTACTAAATAATAGTATAATAAGTCTTAAATTATTTATTATAAATTTATAATGTTGTATTATATCAAAAATATTAATTTAAGGATTAAAATTTATATTTAGTTAATGAATTTAAATTGTTATTTAATTGAATCTGCCGAGAATTTTATTAGTTTATTATGCAAACCAATATCTACATATTTTAATAATAATGATGAGAAAAATAATTTATACAATAAATGGAAATATAATTTTATAGAATTATATAATAATAAAAGTGAATTTTTATGCATGGCACACACCGAACTAAATGGGAAAAAAGGAGAAGAACAAAAAATATTAGAAACGAACTACTATGATAATTATTTAATAGTCAAAAAGAATTTTGGATATATAAGCTCCCAATTAAATATATGGAATAATAATATTTTAATTGATGAAGATAATTTTATAGTCAATATGAGCGAACACCCAAATAATACAATTAACCCTAATACAAATAATGAATTGATTTTTGATTTAATCAAAAAAGAAGAAAATAATAAACGTTTAATAGAAATTAATATGTTTCGATTTATAGTATTTATTTATCAATATTTAAATATATTTGACGAACGGTCAATAAATAATAATCTATGGAATTATTCATTGCGTTCTAGTACATTTTCGTATAAATGTTTTTTTATTGGGTTATTTACACTTATAATCCAATATGTGTGGGTTGGAGCATTAGTATTTAGTGTAGTCGATGATTATACTACTAGTGATGATGTATTAATTATACTAATATCAGTATTATCTACTATATTATCATTATTATATAGCTATAATTCTATAAAATCATATTTTTATTCTAGATATTTATACAAATTTTTAATAAGAATATATGATGACTTTCCACAATTATCATTATCTAAAGATGAAAGGTCCACACAATATTATATTAAACGTAAAATTACTATGAAAAAATACCATGTAATATATAATTGGTGGGCTGATTTTTTCTCTAATTTTATTTTACCATTAGGAATCCCGATTATTAATTTTTTTATAATATTAAATTCAGACTCTATTATAGACGCAATCCTTAATTCTGTTGCTATATTTTTTATAGTCCAAATAGATGAAGATTTATATAATTTTAGCGATTATGATAATGAAAAAAATACTATTAATTTTACAAGATGGTTAATATCGGTTGTTTATTGTAACTATTTCCCATTATTTAAAGATATATTTCAATTAGAATCTGAAAAATGGTTTTCGAAAATATTTAGATTATCCAAAAAATATAAAAATAATAAGGTGGGTATTAATTAAATATAAAATTGAATAATATATTATTATTATTATTAAATTAACAAACATGTCTTTGTCAATTCCAACTACTACAATTGAACGAAAAATTAATACAATTACTTTGGGAGAATTATTTGAATTAAATGAAGATGGTGAACCAATTCGATTCAATAGTAATTATGATGAACATAATGGTGGTGTTGCGAGACATAATTCTAAATTACAATATAGAATTCCAGAACATCAAAGATATCCATCTTGGCCATTAGAAAAAAAACGTAAATTAGTTGATACTGTGTTTAAAAATTATACTATGAGTGGATTTGTTCTTTCACAACATATTGATTTAGAAGAAGGAGAAATTTATTATGATTTTGAAGATGGTCAATCTAGAGCATCTGTTTTACAAGAATATTACAATGGCGGATTTTCATACAAACAGATTGAAGATTCTGATCCTGAAATTACAGCATTGTATTATGATGATTTGACTCATGTTCAAAAAAGAAAATTTGATTGTTATGCTATGTCATTGGAAATTTTATCTAAAATAGACACTAAAAGTAATGATATCCAAGAAATGTTTGAAAGACTACAAGAAGGAAAACCACTCGATGATGCTGATAAATATTGGAATAGAAAAACTACATTTCCATTAGTAGAATATGCTCATACGTGTTTAACTGAAAATAGTCATATTATTAATGAAGTCTATATGAAACCAAATGAATATAGTCATAAAAATAGAAAACGACTTGGAGATTTGGTTGGATTTATTTCTGGAATTATTAGTACTGGAAAAATTATTAATTCAAATGGAGATGAGCTTGATATTAAAGGTAAATATATTACAACATGTTTTAAATCTCAATGTTTAGGAAGAGATGGGCCTGGTTCTGGTAAATTAGAAACAGAAATTACCGATGAGCAAAAAGAGGAAATTGAGACATTCTTTGAATATTATTATAATTTGATTGATAAAATTTATGATACATTGCCTCTTAGAAATAAAGAAGACGATGGTAATAGTCATCGTATTTGGAATATATTACAACAAAGTGAAGATAAAGATTTGGGTTGTTTTAAAAAGAAGGAGCAAATGAAAAAATGGTATTCATTAACGGGTAGTGAAGGGGGTATGATTCTTTGGGATTATTTGAATGATAGTGGTAAAACAATTGAAGAAAAAATGGATATGTGGGTTGAAATGATTAATTATGGTAGAACTCATACAAATTTCTTGACTGGGAATAAAAGTCTTTTTAGTGGATTAAGTGGTGCAGATACTAGAAACACATTTTATTATAATTACAAAACTCGTATTGCTCGTGTATATGAATTTTATGATAATGAAAAACGACATGATTATTGTGCTGCACGTGCTATTAAATGGTGTCCAATTAATGTATAAATTAAAAAATAAAATAATAATAATTAATATATGAATAATGTTTTATTGCAATTATTTGGTGCTCTCTTAATTTTTATTTGCATTATATTTGCTATAGGTAATTATGCTATTAAAAATCGAAAATTTACATGTAATAGATACATATTAAATACATATTTATACATTATATTAACATTTAATATAATTGCAATACAACTATTATTATTAGAATATAATGGTGTTAAATTTAATCCAAGCTTATTATTATTTGTTGGTATATTTATATTAACACTATTTTGTATTTTTTTGATGCATAACATTTCATCATTAAATATAGTGTTAAAACATTTTGTATGGGTTATTTTTGTATTATTATTAGGTCTCATTTTTTACCCAATGTATAGTTCGTTTATAGATAGAAAAGAACTAATATTAAGTGCTATGTTAACTACAATATTATTATTCGTTGGGTTATCTGCTATTGCTTATTTAAAACCTGAATATATTTCATTGTCTTGGGGACCAGTATTATTATTACTACTTATTGGAGGTATTATAATGGAATTAACATTATTATTTATAATGAATAAAAGTCAAAATAGGTCAATATGGTTTAGATTTATGTCATATTTCTTTATTGGTGTTTTTATGGTATTTATATTGTATGACACTAAACGATTACAAATTAATGCTAAAAAATGTGTATTAGCAGATTATATAAAGGAATCATTAGGATTATTCTTAGATATATTCAATATATTTATCAGAATATTAAGTTTTGGAAGACGATAATTAAACATTAGAATCATTTTCATTATCTAAATTATCTAAACTATTTAAAATATTTGCTTCCGTTTGTGTTGATGCTACATTTTCTATATCGCAATTATTTGTAAATGTATTATAATTTTTATCATCTATATTTATAACTACATTAGTATCTAAATCATGTCTAAGTGGTGTTCTTGGTAAAGGCATTGAATGTTTAATAGTATTTATTTTTTTTTGTTGTTTTTTTTTATCATAATCTTCTACTATAAATTGTGGGACAAAATAATTACATTTACTTTGAATATCCAATATTTGTTCTTCTAATTTATCTGTAAAATCTTCTTCATTTGGCATCTCTATTTCAAATTTAATACTAATAATTAAATTATTATATTGTTCAGCAACTGTTCTGTGTGCCTCTTTTTTGGCACTATATTGGCATGCTCCAGCTAATGCTTGTAAAACAGATGAAATAGATGCTACAATACCAACACCTATTCCAAATCCATTTTGAGCTCCAGTACTAACATATTGAGATGTTGATAAAAACGATGCGATTCCCGATAATGCTGTTATTGTTATAGATGGAGCAAATATTCTAAAGTTTTGTTTTTCATAATATTGGGATGCTCTAGAATGAAGTGCACTTAATCGTTGCAAACGTTCTAAAATTTTATTGTAAAAAATATATTTCTTTTTATTAAACCAAGATGGATATTGATAGGTATCTGTAAACAAACTATTACTAATATTCGATTTTATAGAAATATCTGACATATATTAATATCATCTAAAGTATTTAAGAATATAAAACGTATTACACATTATAATGGGTGTTTGTTCTAATTTAGGTATTATTGGTGGTATCTTAATATTAACTGGTATAATTAGTACTGGTTCAGCAATTAGTGGAGGGGTTCATGTTTACAAACATTTTAATGATTATAAATGTGGTAATTTAAATTATGGATTATTAGTTGGACTTATTAGTTTAGTATTATTAATATTTAATTTATTAATGTATGCTATTTCATGTGTTAAAAAAATATCATTAATTATACCATCATTATTAATTATTGGTAGTATAGTTTATAATGGTTATTTATACAATAAACTAACAAATGATTGCATAACATATTACAAAGATACCGAGAAAAATTTATGGGATTTTTACATGTATTATGTGATTACATTATTAATTGTAGTAATATTAATAATTATTGGTTTTATTCATAATTGTTGTAAACAAAAATAGATATTACTACATATAATTATCCAAAAATTCTAAAGCATCTTTGCTATTAATTCTCGTTTTAATATTGTAATCTAAACACATATATACGAGTCTAATTAGATGATATTTTATCCTTTCACTATAACTATTACGATTATATTCAAAAAATTTATCCAATCTATAACTTCCCATTCTAGGCATTAATAATTTCTCTTTACGAGTTCTTACAATATATGGTTTATATTTTCTATCATAATTCTTTTTAATATTATCATATGATTCAATATACTCAAATGATGGACATCCTAAAATATAATGAATATGAAGTATTTGTTCGTCGTCATGTTTAGATGGAAATAATGGTTTGTGCTTTAAAAGTTCATATATTATGCAACCAACACTCCATATATCTATTTTTTCATTAAATGGTATGTCATATATTATTTCTGGACTTCTATACCACCTTGTTTGAATTAATGGTTGATTATCTATATAGTCATTATGTAATATACACGATAATCCAAAATCTCCTAATACTACTTCATACGTATTTAATACATTATCTTTGAATAAAATATTTTCAGGTTTAAGATCTCCATGTATAATGATTGGGTTACTAGATTTTAAAAATTCTAGTGCTTCAAATATATTTCTAATTATTTTTATTTTATCATCTATAATACAATTATGTGTCTTTTTTGATTTATATAAATTATCACCATACATCTTAAATACTATATAATTATGATATCTCCATTTAGCATCATAATAAAATAATGTAATTAACTCCTTTTCATCACTTCTTTTATTTAATATATACAAAATATCTAGTTCATTCTGAAATATAGCTTCATTTTTTTGTTCATCTATATTTGAAAAATTATTAAACATTTTAATAGCCTTATTAATATTATATTTATGGTCTAATACTTTAATAACATTTCCATAACTACCTTTTCCTAAATATGATAATATTTCATATCTATATTCTATATGATCGTTTTGTATTAATATATATTTATTATTTTCTGTAAAACTTTTACTATTTTCTAATAATTCATTTTGGGTTAATGATTTATTAATTTTATTTTCATATTGTCCTATATAATAAACTGAATTATAAATATATATCTCCTCTTTTTCTAATAATGTTAATTCTTTTGATAATGTATCTGGTATTTTTTTCATTTGCTTTTCCTTTTTCTCTTTATTTGCTTCATTTGATTTAGACATCATATATATAATATATTAAAATCTTTATATTTTTTTCCGTGTATATATTAATGAATTATAAACTATTAATTTGTCTATTTACTATAAGTATTTTGATAACAGTAATTATTTCGATGATTACTCATAAAGAATATTTTAATCAAATGGAACTTTTTACCAATTCAGTTTCAAAGGTATTAACTCCGAATGTTAAACGACCCTATGTTAATTTATTTGATAATAATGGAAAAAAACTAAATGTTATACTAATATCAAAACCATTTAGAAATGAAGAAGAATTAAAAATATATCAAGAAAATAAAGAAAATAATATATTTTTAGGTATTTGTAGTTATTTAGAATTTCCTAAAATGCCATCTAATCCACATGAAAATTTTAAAAATAATTATGAAAAATATAAATATACCGAAATATGTGAAGGATGGATACATGGATTTAGAAATCCACAAGATTATTTTCCACAAGATATTCCATTACATTTTGCGAGTGAATCTGATTGGATAGATTGCAATGTTTCAAAACCAGTTGAAAATACAGAAAAAATATATGATTTTATTTATATTTGTTTAAAAGTAGATGAGAAAAAATCAGCATGCGATGACTGGGCTACATATAATAAAAATTGGACTTTAGCTAAAAAATGTTTAGATGTATTTTGCAATGATTATAAATTAAAAGGATTATTAATTGGGCGTAAAGGATGTGAATTACCAAATGGATGCTCTTACATGAAATCAACAAACATGTTAAAACATGGTGAACTTCAAAAAATGTATAGTCAAGCTAAATTTATATTTTTACCAAATGAAAAAGATGCGTCTCCTAGAGTATTAACTGAAGCATTAGCATCTAATGTACCTTGTTTAGTAAATAAAAATATATTAGGTGGATGGAAATATGTTAATGAACATACTGGTGAATTTTTTAATGATGAAAAAGATGTATCTAATTCATTAGATACATTAATCAATGGAATAGAAAATAATAAATATACACCAAGGGATTATTTTGTTAAAAATTATAGTGTTGAACATTCTGGTGTTAAATTAAAAGAATTTTTATACAAACATTGGGGAAATAGAATTAATATACCTGAAAATGAAATTAAATATATTAGTCCAGAATTCTCTAAAAAAGATTTTCAAACATGCAAATCCAGCATATCAAATTAAATTTCTATAAATGATGAAACATATTCACACACCCAATCTAAATCTTCTTTTTCATATTTTATAAAAGATTCATCATTATCACTATTATCACTATTATCACTATTATCACTATTATCACTATTATCAATATTGTACATTGAATATAATGTTTTTTTAAATTTTTCGGTTTCTTTAATTTGGTCTCTAATAAAATGTTTGG
>Ga0209634_1003618_pt1 | contig 10362 bp, 11 predicted proteins | sample LinPmetageLP40_FD_184043 | JGI IMG/M metagenome (GOLD analysis project Ga0209634, IMG submission 184043) | Marine viral communities from the Pacific Ocean - LP-40 (SPAdes) (version 2) | ecosystem: Environmental > Aquatic > Marine > Oceanic | place: Pacific Ocean | collected 2010-08-26 | reverse complement strand
TGGCGTATATTTGGGGGTAATAAGAGGTTTGTTGTGATGCCTTTAGATTTGTAACTTACCAACCCACCATAAGCCTCACCCCCAACCATTCTCCTACCAGCCGCGTCTTGCAGCGCATTCTCATAGGTGCCGCCTTCACCTCGGGTTGCCAAATATATGAAATCAGCAATTTGCTTTATTCTGCCTACTGCTTTGATTGTTGACTCCGATCCTGTCATGCCAGAGATCATTCCCGCTCGTTGCTCACGAACATCAACCATTTCACCACTTGCATTGTCTGGCCTTTGTGACGCCAGAAGCCGACCCTTCATAATGTTGGCGATGATTGAGGTATCAGTGCCATTAACCATCATGCCGCCAATGTGTGCCAAGACAGGGGCGTTTTTGCTGGTTTGCCTCAGGACCTTAATTGAATCCTCGCCAAACGCTGAAACCAATGTTTGTAACAGACCAGCTTGCAACTCTATGGGCTGTTCAGTTAATCCTGTTGATATTGCATCCGCTTCTGCCTGCGTCAGTATTTGCTTGGGTATTCCGTAGTGCGCCGCAACCTTGTCAGCGTTTTGACTACGAACCTCAATCGCAGATGCAATAGCTTCTGGGGTAGACGCAGGGTTAAACAAAACACTCATCAAGTCAGTCTGAATATCTACAACGCCCGCCTCGTTAGCCCACTCCAGGGCATCGTTTTTAAGGGCTGCATTTTGAGCGTTAATCCTGGTATCCAGGTCTTTAATCAAATCATTTTGCTCAGGTGACACACCGCTTTCACGGGCCTGGTCTTTAAGCTTGTCTCGTTTAGCTTCCAGGGTGAGGGTGCTATCATCAGCAATGTCGTTGTAAATCGTTTGAATATTTCTAAGATTTGCTAGTTCAGCGTTTAGTGAGTCAACCAGGGCACTAGGCGCACCATCTCCAGAAAGTTTTAATATGGCTGTTTCAGTCGCTTGCAAATCTTCATCTCTTAGCGGTGAGAAGTCCTCGACCACTTTTTCTAACTTATCGATGCTTTTGCTGATGGCTGTTCCAGTTTTTACCCAGGCGGCGTTTTGTGCCTTAGCCGCAGCTAATTCCGGACGTAGCCTGGCACTAATAACCTTGAGCCGTAGAATGTCACCAGGAGTTGCACCTTCATCCTTGGTTTGTTCGAGCCTGGTTTTCTCAGCAATCAGGTCATCAGTTGAGAATGTTTGAATGTCTCGGAAATATGCGATGTGACCCTCAGCCGTTGTGAGCGCATCTTTTAATTCAGCAATCTTGGTTTTATCGCCACCGCCTTCTTCTATTGTCTCAATTCTTGCCTTTAACTTATTGATAACGCCACCAGCCGGAACAGCCCCAGCGGTCACAACGGTCCCAACCTCAGACTTTATATCGGCTGCAAGATTGCTAATCTCACCATTCAAAGCCTTTTTTTCAGCCTTGGCTCTTGTCCTAAAATTATTTACCAGGGTTTGCGCGGTATTATCATCTAGGTTTGCCGCCAGGCCGTTGCGCTTTCCAATAGAAGCCTCAAAATCATCCGCATATTGTAACTGGGCTTCTGGCGTTGCCATACGGTCAAAGCCGCCACGGGCTTTTGCGATGTAGGCTCGTTTTTTTAAAGAGATGACTTCTCGGGCTATTTCTTCTGGCTGATAACCTTTTGTGCCTAGGAAAGACGCAATGGTATCAAGCTCATCTTTTATATCTTTATCAACATCTGCGGTTGGAGCCCTGGCCTGATCTTCCAGGCTTTTAGCCATATCATCTAAAGCTAGTGCGCCCTCAGCCCTGTTTTTCTTGCGCTCTTCCTTTATGTATTTTTCTGAATAATTTAGAAACTGTGAGTTGCGGTAATCATCCAGCTTTAATGCCATAGCCTGGGCGGTGCCTGGGTCCATCAAAGCAAGTGAGTCAGAAAAGCCCATGTTTACCATGTCCAGCTTTTCACCTAGAACCTCAGGCGTGTCGTTATCCTGGATGGATTGCAGATAAACCTTACCCATCTCAGCTTTAGCTTTTACTTGAACTTCTGCGGATATACCCTTGACTGCCGTGGTAAATGCCGCAGCTTCTTTAATGTTAAGTGAAGAAGGGTCACGATTTTCTAAACCCTGCAAAGTGCCCGTTGGATTAGCCGCACCCTGAGCCTGGCCTTCGAGAGTTAATCTTTGTTTTGCCTGGCCAAATGCAAAATCGCTAATTGAGTTCATTGCCCTAGCAGTAGCGTCCGCAGTATTAACAGCCTCACGCCCAGCCGCAAAATCAATCTGACGCCCCGCCCTGGGGCCAACTGTGCTAACTCTGTTGCCGGAATATCTTGGGAATAATTCAGCCATTAGTAACCACCCCCTGCACCTGGTACATCATCAGCATTAGTAAGGTAAGAGCCGCCACCACCACCAGAGCCGCCAAACATCCCTGACGATTGGCCCATTTGACCAGCCTTCATAAATGACTGCACACCGTTTATCCAACCTTGGCGTTTTGCCAGGGTAGCCGCGCCCGTATATTGCGCTGCCTGGATAGCCCCAACAGCCTCAATAATCTGACCTTGTGCCTGGAGTAATTGCTGATTTTCTGTTGAGGCAAAGAAATCAACTGTGCCCTTTTTAGCTTGAGTTTCAGCGTAGTTTGCAACTGACCCAGAGAAGGCATCAATCCCACCAGCCGCAGCCCTGGCATTGATTGCAGCCATTCCACGCACAACATTTTCTAAAATCTCAATACCCTGCTTTTTATGATTAAGCGTTTCGGCCCTGTTTTTAAGCATATCGCTTTTAGCCTGGAGCGTAGCTTGACGGGCTTGCATTTGATAAAGTTGACCCTTGGCTTTGCCCATTTGAATGGACTGTATGCCTGAGATTCCGGCCATTGCTACTGCTACATATTCCATTATTGACCTACCGAAATCTTAAAATCTAAAGCTAAAACTGTCATAGCCAACGGGACTGTTTGTTTAAGGGTTATGGCACCTTCCTTATCAAACCCAAGCAGGGGCCCAATGGTTTTGATGCCAGTAAAAGGAGTGACCGCTGCATCCAGATTGTTTTGACCAAACTGGCGAAACGAAACCAACTCGCCATTGATTGTCAAAGCCTGGGTTTCAAACACCTCGGCATTTACTTCCAGGATACGTTTCTTAAAACCGCGCAATGAGCCAGATTGGATTTGTGGCTCGACAGGCATGGTTTTGATTTCAACCTCATAATTTAGGCCGACTTGCCAGGTGGTTGCTGAATTACGATCAAAAGTAACCACGTTACTTGATACGGTTTCGTCCGGTTGCACGATCCCATCTAAGATTACTTTGACTGTTTTAGTGTCTAGGTGTGCCACCGTAGCATTTGCTGCCACTGCACTTGCAGAAACGGCACTATCAAGCGTTAAAGTGTTATCAAAATATTCAACAAAATACTGTGCGGCATTATTTACTGTGCGTTTGACAATTGTGTAAATCGTATCAATATCAACGCCTACGGCCTTAAAGTCACCATCTGTTGTAAACTCGGCTGGGGCTGTCACTTCCTGACTACGCAGCAACGAGAACACAAGCAACGAACCATCAGTTGAATTAACAATCATAAGCCTGTCTGACTCATCTGTTGATGTTGCCCGTCTTATCGCCATATCAACCGGAGACTTAAACAGATGACCGGAGAGCATAGAAACATTGTTTGTATTGTAGGCTAATTCGGAGTCGGTAAACGCTAACTCATTCAGCGATTTGCCTTTGCGTTGAATAAACAAGGTCCCGCTATCAACGCCAACAATCGGCACATCTGCTTTCGAGCCGTTTCTGGTTGCAATCTTAACAATGAAATTTGCGGGTGTGATTGGCTCTTGTAGGCCCTGGGGCACATAGAACTCACCGCCTGTTGTAAAAATCTGTAGATCACGGCCTGAGAAAATAGCTGTTACAGAGTTAAGAGTTGATGTTGATAGCGTAGCTTCGAGCCCCGCATCATCTAAACCTTCACCCTTATCAAAATTAAAAAAGTCGTTAACCCTAGATGCCCATACCGTTGAAGGCAGTGACTTTGCGCCAGCCAACCAAAGCCGACCCTCATGGAAAGTAATTGCTTTTGGCCAGCCTCTTGTGTTTGACCAGGCCAACTCATGCCCCGCTTCTAGCTGCCAACCACCAGAAGCAATGGCGTCAGTGTTAAATAACGGCGTTTCGGCAACCGTCTTTACAACCGTTGAAGATACAAACTCGACAATTCGTAGCCGACCAAAACTTGATGTTATGTTAATATATTGATGGACATTACCACTGCTAAAAACACCAGCGTTAGCAGTTATCTTAATATTGCCAGAAGTTGCATTTGGTGTAATTTGGGCACCTGGGTTACTGGTCGAAAGCGTATAAGCGTAATAGGGCCTTTCGGTAAAAGACACATTGCTTTTTGTCCAGGATGCGTTGTTTGCGCCGCGCACAAGTTGAAGTGGCTCTAGGTCCTCATGCACAAAAATAATTGTGTCAGCCGATTGCGCGAACTTTAGCTGAGGCAACATAGCCGCAGTAATTTCAGAGATTGCCAGGTAATTATTGCCAGATGAATTAATATTAGTAATTAACGCACCATCTCGAAAAACGTATAGTTTGCCTGGAGTGATGGCGAACATATAACTGTCATCAGAGTTAAACTCAAACGGTATGAGCCTTACACCATTAGCCGCGCCACTATCCAGGCTTGTAATGTACCGCAAACCTTCTCTGCGCTTGGCACCGCCCTGGGGCTGAATGACCACATTTCTAGCAGTTTGCAATGCGTTATAATATTGCTTCAGATCAATTCTGGCTCTAAGTAGCGGATCAATCTCACCAACCGCAAAATTCGTTTGTAGTTGAACAATGCGGCTCATCCGCGCACTGAGATCAAGCTGTAGTCCTCAATCGCCTCTATCTGTCTGTTTTGGCTGTCTGTGGTTGCAGCAACCCTAAAAAACCCGCCCCTCATGTTTTCACTCGGGGAGCCAACTGCAATATTCTTAAAATATTCAGCTTTAGTTATCTGGTCTGTTACCGTCTCGGCAATGTTCCAGGCCATTTGATATTTTAGTAGCTGCACAAAATATGTCGGCATTTCGCCCTCAGGCGTTGCATACTGATAATCTACATGGATTTCAGTCTCGCTGCTTAACAGCTTATCGCCCAAGATTTCCCAGCCATAGGCAATAGATTTTGAGGCTGAAGTTGCAGAGTTGAACACGGCCCTTACATTATTAAGCCGATCACCTGGCAGTTGGTATTCATAAAGGAACTCATTAAGAGGGGTGTTCGTAGTTCGAGCCAATGTGGTTTTCTTATAAGAAAAGGTCCAGGGGTACATCCCCAGGGTGCTATCCCGAATATCATCATAAAGGCGGTCGCAGATTTGCGCTGCATCAGTGCCCTCAGAAAAGGAGGAGAGGGGCTTTGCCCCAAGCATTATCAAGCTATCGCTGCAAATTGATAGTTTGGTGTCACCAGAAGCCATGCCGCCTCTCCTTTAGTTTATGGGACAACCCCGCTCTTAAAGAGTTGCCCCAGGGAGGATTTTTAGTCAGCGTTAGCTACACTAATAGCGGTGCCATCACTCACATCCACAACGCCAGAAGCGTTTGAAAGCACTATGACAAGCGATGCTGTTGGTGTGGCTGAATCGCGGACATACATCAGATCACCAACTTTGAGCAAATCAGCCGCAGCGTTGAAGTATCCAGATGTATTAACAGCAGCGATAGCGTCCGCACTTGTGTAACTCCACATTTGAGGTGCAGTTCCAGCTTTGCCTTGACCGCCAATAGGCTGTAGTCCAGTTGAAGAATATGCCATGTTTCAGTCTCCTATTCGCGGCAAGTGATTTTTGCGATGCCCTCGGGATCAACCGCGACTGCACCAGCGGAAAACATTGAGGCAATCAAGAATGATGTTTTCTCGGGGATGTAATCCACTTTGGTTTTTTCAGCCATGTTGACGCCAAGCCCCATCGCGTCTTTATGGAAAGCAAAAATAGTACGATCACTCGAACCATCGATTGCAAGCCCACCTTCGTCTCTGTCTCCGAGTTGTACGAACCGGAATCCCAGAAAAGTGTTGTCCGCGACCTGGCCCGTGACCAAGGCTTTCACGCTGTTGAAATCAGAACTTGTGACTGAAGTTTCAGACAAAAGTGCGTCCATGTTATTTGCATGAGCGATAATACAGCGGCCTTGAGCCGGAACATTCTTGGCGTCCATTTGCTTCTTAATATCGCGTAATTTTGCAACATTAAGATTTGTGTTTGAACCACCTATGCTATTGGCCACAGTTAAGGTGCCAGATGCCGCAGTTAGTGCATCAAGCACAACCTGGTCCATTCTTCGACCAATCGCGCCACCAACTACCTGGACCAATTCTGCGCGGTCTTGGAAATTGATTTTAGCCTGGTTAAAGATGTCACTGTATTCTGCGGCAATGAAATCCTGCATCGTCGCTTGCACAGAACTATAGGATACAGACATTGGTGTTACGTCAGTTTGAGGCACACGAATAGATGCAGTGCCTTTTCCGATAGTCGGAAATTTTACGATAGAACCCTCGACAGAACGCTCACGGGTCAGCCCAGCAAGGGCACGTTGCCCCTGGTATGCTTGCTTTACCTCACTGTCAAAAAGGGTCACAAATGCGTTTGAAACATCAACGGCCATTTGCTTTCTCCTTTGCTAGATTAAATTTAAGGTTAAACACTGCAAACGGTTGTCCTGTTGGGCCGATAGATGCCGTGAACTGGCCATTAAAAAACGGTTGTCAGTCGATAAGAATATACCCTTAGAAATATATCCTTACAACCAACAACCGTATCATTTGGCTATTGTAGTAACGCCCTATGCTTCTCCGTAGGCTTGCATTACTTTTTGCTCAACGTCAGATGTGAAGGCCATATCGACCCCATAACGCGGATCAGCAACCATAGAGTCCAGTTCTTGCCTAGTGATTGCCTGGCCTTCCATCACATCAATCCCAGGCATAGGCTGTTCATTGTAGGATTGACGTATCTTGTTCATGGCAGAGATGAAGTGGCCATTGGTGCTTGCGTTTGCCAGGGCTTCCATTTCACTCTGATCCAAAACCCCAGAATTGTTCTTACCAGGGCCAAGTTTCATAAGCCATTGATCCGTCTCTTTGATAATCTTTTCCGCATTGCGACCCAGCTTTGCTTGCTCTTGTGCCACAGTTGTTTTAGCGTCCTCTTCCACCTCTCCAACAACAGCCAGAACAAGGTCTGAAACCGCATTAAACGCATCTTGAGAAAGGCCATGTTCTTTAGCCACTTCAATAAATCCACTAAGTAGAGGGTCATCTTCTGCAACCCCAGCTTCGGCCAGTACAGTGCTTTCATAATTCCCGTCCTTAGGGGCTTTGTGTAACCCCTGGCTCATTTTGGTCCGCAGTTCCTTATAATCTTTATTAACAGTAGCTAGTTCTGTTGCCATGCCCTCAATATCTGGCCCATCTTCTGGGGACCAATGTGATTCCGGCATCCAATCAGGACGATCACCCCACTCAACAGGCTCTTCCTGGGGCTCTTCTCTTGCCAGGTGAGGCATTGCTTCTGGTTCAGTTGTCTCTTCTGCCTCAGCTTTTAGACTTAAAAGTTGATCTTGGTTATCGGTCTGCGGCTCCTCAACAGAGTTATCGCTCTCGGCCAGATTTTCTTCGTTCATGTTTCTCTACCTCTTTTGATGCGCTTCTCAATGTCTCTAACCAGGGAGTTTTGCCCCTCACGGTGAAAGCCATGAGAGGGGTCATCCCCTGGAAACCAGGTGGCTTGCTCTATGGTTGTATTGCGTAAATATTCCAAGACAGCCTGGCCATCCTTTGTGGAGAAGCAACGCACAAAGGTTTTATCCATTTCTTCAATGTCATTCACTAGCTTGTTGTCCTTGCATTTGGCTCATCTGTTGCTGCATTTGCTCAATGATTGCCTCGCGGGTTTCCTCGTTATTTATCACTGAGCGGGGGATGCCCATCTTATCCACAATGTAATCAAGCATTGCATCCTGGTTGATTGCGACCTGGCCCATAGGACCAACGCCCTGGACGATCTGGGTAAATTGCAAGACATTCTGCAAATCATCCATATTCTGAGCCTGGGCCAGTGGTGAAACGGGAATAACCCTAACAACCTTGCCATCTGCTTTGAGCGGCATATCAATCAAATTCTTCTCATCCATAACGTATAAGATCCGATTGACCAGGGGCATCATACATTCTGTTATCAGACGCCCATAAGCCGCGCCCATGTTGGAAGATAGCTCCTTCATCCTTTCCACGATTTCTGTGGCAGACCTGGCTGATTGCGTATCGATTGGCAACGTATCATCCAGGAGCATTTTCTTAATCGCCATAACCAGGTCGTTAATGACTAGCTGGCCTACGTTAAAATCAGCCGCAGATTTCAATGCCTTCAGACTTTCGCCCTGGGGGCCACCATTTCTGGCAACAGGGATAATAGCACCAGGCGTAATGGCAATATTAGCTGGGTTAAGAACACCATCATCAGCCGCAGTATAAACGCCAGCAACCGCTATCGATGCGTTTTTAAGCACCAGTTCTTTGACCTTGTTCAGCGTTTTTATGTCAGGTATTGCGCTTACCAGGGGCCCACGGCCATAGACTTCGCCCGATACTTTCATATACCTGGCAACAATCCAGGGGCTAACCTTCATTGTGCGATAGACTAATTCCACCGCGCCAACGTGCTTTTTATCCTTGGAATAGATTAAGTGATAGCAATAAGTCTGCATAGACTCAGACCAAACAGTAGCCTCAAGCAATTCGATCTCTTCTTCTGGCTTGTCCTGGGCTTTCTTAATCAGATCGTCAGGCAGTTTTGCATCAGGCCATTGGCGTTCTATTACATCGATCCTGGTTCTCAGCCTACGATAGACGTTATCGACAACCCCATGCGGTCCTTCTTCCAGGCTAACCAGGTATTGAGGAACTGCGGTAAATCGAACAGGGGCATCATCATCGCCTGGCTGGACCAGCATCACGGCTGTTCCGACACATAAATCCAAGAGAAACTCAGACATTGCCAGGTCGAAATTGGTTTGCCGGATAACGTCAAACATCTTGTCGGTGTATATGTCTAACGCTTGGCCTATCTCTTCTTGACGATCCTCGGGCACATCATTCCCTGGATGCAACTTGCACCAAGAACGGTAAGGCGGGAAGAGGGCTGATTGAATACGGTTAGCAAACCGCTGGGTTGAGTTAATGGCTGTAGCGTCAAACACTCGCATCATTTTGTTTTGCCCAGGCGTCTTGCCCTCATAATGACCGGAATACAAATTGCGCTGAGGCAAGGCAAACTCATAGCACTCCTCATAAATAGTGCGCCATTGGTCTTTTCGAGAATCGGCTCTATCAGCCCGTTTCATTATTTCACGCGGATCGATTTTTGCCATTTTTCAGCCTCTTAGATATTGCCGCGCTTTTACTTCTCGCGTCAGATTTCGATGATGCGCCCCAGGCTTGCAAAGAGAGCAACAACCTGGTCGGCTCTCCTTTACTGTCACGCTCGGGGCCAGAGTTACCAGCCATTCGCGCCAGGAATGAAGCCCGTCTCGGGTTATCACCTGACTTAACAGGGGCCTTTAGCTTTGAGCCCGTAGTCCTATTGAAGTGGGCACGACCCGCAGCGTTCAACCCGCCTTTCGGGTTTTGGTGCCTTTTAAGGGTCATCTAGTAACCCCGACCACCTTTGCCTTTTTTCTTGCCTTGCATGATTTAGCCTTTCTTGGACCTAGCAGCCCTCATGTTATCAACGAGATTTGGATATGGACGCCCACCCCTACGGGCCGCAGCCATAGCCGATTTCTTTTGCTTAGTGCTTAAAGATTGAGGCTTGCCCAAACCCTTAGGGCGTTTTTTATCCCAAACTTCTTTTTTCTGCGCCATATTACCCCCCTAGCGTTGAGCCTGAGCCTTTGATGCCCGTCTGAGCGTTAGCCCTACTGCTTGACAACAACAACCGATAACCGCCACGGCCCTTGCGCCTGGATGTGGACCTAGCCGCCATTCTTGATTTTGCGGTTTTTTCTTCTTCCTCAAGCCTGGCTTCCTGTTTGTTCAGGATTTCAGTCTGCTTCTGCATGGCTTCAACCTGGGCTTTGTCCTGGGCAGATGTATCGGGCATTTTGGGCTTACCAAAAATCTTTTTAATTACATTCGTCATCGTAGAACCTCACATAAATATGATAGTCATCACCCTCAGGCCCATATTCCTTGAGAGTTGCTTCCTTATTAAAGTACAAAAATTCGGCAAACCTAGTCGCGTGTAAGTGAGATGAACGAACCATGAACTGCAATCTTCGTAATTGCATAGCGGGACCAATGTGCAACCAAAT
>Ga0209634_1003617_pt1 | contig 10362 bp, 20 predicted proteins | sample LinPmetageLP40_FD_184043 | JGI IMG/M metagenome (GOLD analysis project Ga0209634, IMG submission 184043) | Marine viral communities from the Pacific Ocean - LP-40 (SPAdes) (version 2) | ecosystem: Environmental > Aquatic > Marine > Oceanic | place: Pacific Ocean | collected 2010-08-26 | reverse complement strand
TGCAACCATTTCAATCCTTGCATTTCTGTCTTGTGCAGTTCCTGACCTTATTTTTGGAAATAGGACTTTCAGTCTTTCAATTTGGTCTGTTGATAGTTCAATCATTTCCATTTGTTTTCAGGACATTTTTCAGATTTCCATTTTATCTTTTCATTGATGCTGCAACCACAAACCCTGCATTCAAACCATTCATTTTTGGAATGTGGACAATCCAAACATTTTGACAATCTTCTTCCTTTGGTTTCAATTGATGTCTTTGCAAATCCATCTGCAATGTGTTTGAAAACTGCAATTGTGAAGTTCTTCAATTTGATGAAAATGTTTGTTCTTTTATATGTCATAGGTCAAAAGTGTTGTTTCTTCTTTCATTCTTTTGTCAAGGTATTTCATCACCCTGTGTGTTGTGTCAAAAATTGATGTTCTTGAAATTCCTGTCTTTTCTGCAAGTGAATTCAATGTCCATCTTTTTCCATTGTTTGAACCGAATTTGTAAAGCTTGAAAAGTTCTGAATCATACCAATACAATTCACCAAGAACTTCATGCATTGTGTCAACTGCATCATCAAGAAATTCATTGTGCAATTGGTTTCTGATTTCCTGAATTGTAGGTGTCAAAACATTTTTGTTGCTTGGACAGTATTCATCAGGAACACCTTCAAAGAATTCAAACATGAATTTCTTTTGAAATCTAAATTTGTAGTGATATGATGAAGTTGATGAATTCCACATGTTCAACATGATTCTGACACAATAGAATTGCAATGCTTTGTTGTCATGAAGTTCTTGAATGAAATCTTTGTCTTTTTCATAAAGTGCAACCAAACATTCTTGCAAAAGGTCTTCATGGTCTTGATGATTGTTTGTGATGTTTCTTGCAGCCACCAACAATTTTCCATAAAATTCAGATGTCATTTCCATTGTGTCTTTTCTTTAAATATAAAAAGGAACTAAATGTTCAATTCAATCATTCCTTTTGTTGACCACACTTTTTTTGCAGTGACTGTGTGAATGTGTGAATCTTCAGAACATACTGCATCAAACAATGATTTTAAATAGTTGTCAATGTCAGGTCTTGACTGATGTGGTTTTCCATCCATTTCCAAACATTTCTTCTTTGTCCAGGACTTTGGCATTGGCACAAAAAAAATGACATCAACCTGACCTGAATCAAAGTTGATGCCATATTCCTGCAATGAAGATTTCCAATTCCAATACTTCACAACAACAGGTCTTTTCTTCCACTTGTCTGATTGTGTCATTCTTGGTTTTGGAAATGGTGCTAACTCAATTATCATCTTCAATTGCAATCAACAACAAAACAAAATATCCAATCAAATCCTTGACTGTGTCAATTGTGTCTGTATTTATTCCTTTGTTTTTGATTCGCATCAGTTTGTCATCTATTCTGCAACAGATGTTTTCAGATGCTTTTCCTTTTGCAAATATGTTTGCAGGTTTTGTTGCAGAATCACCATAAGATTTGTTTTTGTGCAACAACATTTGTTCAACTTCATCAACAATTCTGATGATTTTGTCACTTGTTTTGACATTTTCAGTCACTGATCCATTCCTGTTTTTCTCAAAAAAATGTTCACTTTTCATGATGACAAGGTACAAAAAAGAACAAGTGAAAATCTTTTGTTGATTATTGTTGGTAATTAATTAAAAGTGTGTATATTGCAGTATATTAATCAACTAAATGAAAACATAAATGACAAATCATATCACTTACAAATCAGGACAACAAGTCAAAATCAAAGAAGAATTTTGTTCTTGCACAATTGAAATCAACACAATCTTTGTTGTTGTTGAAGACAGAAGTTCTTTTGTTCTTATTGAACCACTACACAAAAAAGAATTTTTTATTGCACCAACAGAACAGGTTCACAAAGACTTTATTTTTTCAATTTAATTTTTAACTTTAATACATAAACAAAATGACAAATTCAATTATTTTCAACGGACACCAAATCACAGACTTCACAATGGATGAAACAGGAAGATTTGAAGTTCCTGCAAATTACTATCCACCAACAACTGACAGTGCAGTCAGACAAATCCAAGAATTTGGTGTATTGGCTTACAATTCAACATCAAAAAATGACTTGACAGATTCAATCACAATTTCAGGTGTTTGTCAATATGGTGATGATTTAGGAAGAAACATGTGCATGAAGGTTCACATTCCAAATGCATCAGAAAATGATTTTGACAATGAAATGTTTGCATCTTATAATGTGACAATGATTGTTGAAAATGAAGAAGAATTTGAAACAGTGATTGAACTGTTTGATTGGTTGCAGGTCAAACAAGACATTGCAAAATACTTTGTACAGGAAAAGACACTGCACACACATTCAGTTGATTTGATGGATGAACTTGATGCCAAATATAAAATTGACAGTAGATTGTCACTGTGTGAATACTATGTGAAACACAAACACAAGATGTCCACAGAAGACAAACACAGAATTTCAGATTTGATTGAAATGTTCTAATCAATCACAGAACCACACAATGACCTGCACTGAAACAAATGCAGGTTTTTTGTGGTATCAGACAAAAGTGTCTGACAATTTAACAACAACAAAATGGAAATATTTAAAAAAAAGACTTCAGTCATTGAAACAAGACTTGTGGAACAATGGTTGAACATGGAAATTGAATGCATGGAAAGTCACATCAAAAGGAATAAATTGTCAATTGATGAAAGAATCACAAAAGATGAATTCACAAGAACTGACAATGATATGAATCAATGGTGTGAAGGAAGAATTTGTGCATATAATCATCAAAAAGAATCTTTGCAATCTACATTGGAAATCCTTAAAAAAATGAGCCATGAAATATAAATTCAAAGACCTTGCAAGACAAGAATTTCTTGACAATCAAAAAGAACAAGCAAAACTTGAATTTGGAACACAGATTCAATTCTTTAAATTCTCATTTGATGACATGATTTTGACATCAATGATTCCTGCAGGAATTTCTGCAGTTTTATTTTTGTTGACCTCAATTGATGCCACATTGCTTTTTGGAATGTATGGTGCAAGTTGGTTGACAATTTTTGCTTTTTATCTAATCAATGGAACTAACTAATTTTTATATCAATGACAAACTTGAAATCAAAATTGCTTAAAATTCAAAGTGAATTGAAAGCACCAAAGAACCAATTCAATGGATTTGGAAAATACAAATACAGAAACCAAGAAGACATTCTTGAATCTGTCAAACCATTATTGTTGAAACATGGACTGACATTGACCATTTCAGATGACACACATGAGTTGTGTGGTCTTCCTGTGGTCATGGCAACAGTTTGTGTCCAAGATGACAAAGAAACCTTGTGTGTGACTGCACATGCAGGAATTGATGTCAACAAGAAAGGAATGGACATGTCACAATGTTTTGGTTCTTCATCATCTTATGCAAGAAAATATGCTTTGAATGGCATGTTCTTGATTGATGACACAAAGGATGCAGATTCAGAAAAACCATCTGTCAAGGCAAAAGGAAAGCCAACACTTTCACTTGCATCAGATAACTATGACAAGGTTGTTTCATACTTGAAAACAACACCAAATGCAGACATCAATCTTGTTCTTGACAAGTATGTTGTCAGTGCAGAAATGAAAAAGGATTTAATTAAATTAACTAAATAAATAATCAAATGGAAATCAAAGGAAATGTTTATCAAATCAGTGAAGTTCAAAAAGGAACTTCCAAAGCAGGAAAAGAATGGACAAGACAGAATCTTGTCATTGACACAGGTGATGAATACAATCCACACCTTTCAATTTCATTCCTTGGTGAAAAGTGTTCATTGTTGAACAACTTGAAAATCAATGATGAAGTCAATGTTCACATCAACTTGTCATCAAAAGAATGGTCAGGAAAATGGTTCACAAATGTGAATGGTTGGAAGATTGATTTGGTTGGTGTTGTTGAATCAAATGAAATTGACAATGCACCATTCTAAGCATGGAAAGGTGATGATGCAAGACCACACAGGTGAATTTCCTGTGTTGGTTTTTGCAAATGGTGTCAGAATGCCAATCATCAAACTTGGTGGTGCAGAACTGCCATTTGACTTTGAACCTTTGTCAACCAAAGGAATGATTGTTGAAACAAGACCACAAAGATTGCTTGAAAGAAATTCAAGGAATGGACTTTTCCAATTCACATACATTTTCCAAAGACCACAGAATCCAAGTGTCTGTTTTCATTTTGATTGGTTAACTTTGCGAAAATATGTTGACACAGACATGTCTGCAGTCTATGGTGTGAAATTCGTTTCAACAATGGAACAGTCAATTGAATTGTGGACTGAATTGAACAACCAAGGTGTTTGGATAAAACAGGACTTTGAAAGACCTGCAACACCTGAACAATGTGCTAAGTATTACAACAACAACAAACAACTCTTTAAATTTTTATAAAATGAATAAATCCAACAGATTTTTTGAAAATGTCACACCTGAAATCATGCAGGAAATTGACAAAATTATTGATGCATCTTGCAGTGTTTACAGAATCAAACCTGCAGACATCAAATCCAAGGCACGAATCAAACCAATTCCTGATGCCACTGCAACTGCATCCATATTGATTGAAAAGTATTTTGACATTAATGAAACTGCACTTGCAAAAATATTGAACAGGGACAGGACTTCAATCTATATATATAGAAGGAAATTTGAAGACCGAAAATGGAATCCATCATTTGAAGAAAATCTGATGAAGGCACAGGTGATTGTTGAAACAGGTGATGTTGATTCATACAGACACAATGTTTCATTGACAAAAAGATTGAAAGCTTTGGAAATCTTGATTGAATCAATGACAAAAAAGAAAGAAAAGATTGTTGAACAAATCAAAGAATTGTCACATGTTAGGATGGATTAAATTGCACAGAAAAATCTTGGACAATGGAATCTTCACAGGTGATTCAGATTTGTTGAAAGTGTTTGTTTGGTCTTTGTTGAAGGCATCACACAAGACACATCAGGTTGGTGTTCACACAGTCAATGCAGGTCAATTCATCACAGGAAGGATTTCAGCATCACAAGAACTGAACATCAAGCCAACCACAGTCAGAAACAAATTGAATCAATTGCAGGACAAAGGATATATTCATTTGTTAACAACCAACAAATTCAGTGTTGTGACAATTTCCCAGTGGTCTGCATATCAAGTTGAAGAACAAGAAGAAACAAAGGTCAAAACAACAATTGATGAAAGCTGTGAAAAGTTTGCAAAAGAAGTGTTTGCATTCACAGAATACAATCAAGACATGTTGAATGATTTTGTTTCCTATTGGACAGAACCAAACAAGTCAAAAACAAAGGTAAAGTTTGAATTGCAAAAAACATGGTCAACTGCAAGAAGACTTGCAACATGGTCAAAAAGGTCATTCCCTTCAAAAACTACAATGACAAACAACAAACCAAAATCAAAAATTTCTGAAGGAATTGACAAATGGCAAAGAGCAAGACAAATGGTTGAACAACAAAACAAAAAATAAAATGGATAAAGAAAAACAAGTTTGGTTTCTATATAAAAACCACAAACAACAATTGACACTTGATTGTGTTGATATTATTTCCAAGGCATTCTTGGAACTTGGTGTCAGGAATGTCACTGCAGAAGATTTTGTGACACTTGCAAATATCTTGGTTGAAGACCTTGCATCCACACCAAAGTTTGCAAAGTTTTATGTTGAAGATGTCAAAGGTGCATTTCACCATGGTGTCAGAAACAATGATGACTTCACACTTTCTGTGAAAGTTTGGTTCAAATGGATGCATCAGTTTGAACCTAAATCAAAGGCAAAGAAAGAAAAACTTGAAGAAGGTAAATTGCAACAATTGGAATGGGTCGAAAGAACAAAATTGATTGGTGAACATGTCAAAAAATTGAAATCATGATTGAAGGATTTGAAAAATACACACATGAATTGACTGATGTTGAACTTCACAAAGTTCTTCCAATAGTCATCAAAGGATTGTCAAACAAAATTGGAAAACACAGTGCAGTGTCAAACAAATTCATTTGTGACACATTGAATGCAAAACAGATGTTTGGAAAATACAAATTGACATCACCAAGAATCAGGAAAATCATCAACCACATCAGAATGACAGGTGTTCTTTTGCATCTTTGCAGTTGTCAAAAAGGATATTTTGTTGCAAAGACCAAAGATGAATTTTTTGAATATCTTGATGGACTTGGACAAAGGATTGATTCACAACAACAAGTTCATGATGCACTGATTTTTCAATTGAAAATGTTTTCACAATGATGAAAGTTGGAAGTGATTTTTCAGGAATTGGTTCACCTGAAGTTGCATTGAAGAACCTTGGAATTGACATTGAACATGTCTTTGCTTGTGATGTGGATGAATATGCAAAGAAATCATTTCTTGAAATACACAAACCAAATGTTTTTTTTGATGACATAAGGAACAGGAATCATGGATCGGTGGAAAGACTTGACATGTATTTTGCAGGATTTCCATGTCAGGCATTCAGTATTGCAGGAAAAAGAAAAGGATTTGATGATATTCGTGGAACACTTTTTTTTGACACTGCAGAATTCATCAGAATCAACAGACCAAAAGTTTTTGTTTTGGAAAATGTCAAAGGATTGTTGAATCATGACAAAGGAAACACATATCAAACAATCATTGATGTTTTGTCAAATGGTGGTGGAACTGTGAATTCACAAATGTCATTTGATATGTTTGAAGATGGTCTTGGTTATCATTTGCATACTTGTCTGTTGAACACAAAGGATTTTGGATTGCCACAAAACAGGGAAAGAATTTTCATTGTTGGATTTGATAAGTTTGCAGAATTTAGAATTCCAAAAGGTTTTGAATTGACAAAAAAATTGATTGATATTTTGGAAGATGAAGTTCCTGGAAAATACTATTTGAAACAGAAACAAATTGACAAGTTGGTTGAATACAACAAAAGACAGACTGAAAAAGGAAATGGATTCATGGCAAAATTCCACAATCCAAATGAAGACATGATGTCTGCATTGAAAGTTGGTGGTAGTAGGTCAGATGACTTGATTCAGGTTGTTGCACATTCACTTTTTCCAAGAAGTTCAAAGACAGGAAAAGGTGGTTCAGGTAGTTTGTCAAAGACTGATGGCACTGCATATTGCATTGATGCACAAAATACACAAGCAATTGAAAATAAAAACACAAGAAGAATCAGAAGATTGACACCTTTTGAATGTTGGAAATTGCAAGGTTTTTCAAAAGAAGACTTTGACAAAGCTGAAAATGTATGTTCAGATACTCAACTTTATAAACAAGCAGGAAACACAATTTCTGTTCCTGTGATTCAGGCAATCATCAAGAACATCACAGATGCATTGGATAAGTGATTGGAAGTTCACCATTGTTCAAAACAACACCACATGCAATGATTGACCTTTTTGTGAAGTTCTTTGCATAGGCAAGTGCATATTGATTGGAATCAGTCACACCACAACCAACTTGCATTGCAAAATGTCTTGATGTCTTTGTGCAGTGCCATGAAACAGAACATTCTGTGTGAATATGACCTTGCACAACTGATTTTCCCCAATTCACAACCCTATTGTGACAACCTCTTGCACCTGATGAACCTGTTCCATGTGTGTATATGACACCATCTTGTTCATAAGAATCAACAAATTTCCATGTTGGAACTTCAAGAACTTCTGAAAGACCTTTCAACCATTTCTGTGAAATACCCATTTGAACTGCTTTTCTTGAAATTATTGCATCATGATTTCCAATTGTCACAATGCATTCTTTGTTTCCAAGTTTTAGGAATGCATCATGCCATGGTTTCAATTGGTCAATTGCTCTGTCAAGTTCTTCACCTGCAGCATATCCATCAGGATGTGTTTCATGAAAACTTGAATAATGCGAATCAATACAATCACCAATCAGAATGACTTGATTGCAATTGTTCTTTTCATAGACATCAAGACAGTGTTGAAGATAGGATTCACCATCATCACACTGACCTTTGATGAATGGTGCATGTAAGTCACCCACAATCAACACATTTCTTTGTTCTTTTCTTGAATCCATCACAAGTTGGTGTTCATGTGGTTTCAATCGCATTCTGATTGTGTTTCTGTTTTCTTCTGACATTACTTCTTTATTTTTTGAATAGTTCTTCCAACGAAATATGCACCATAAATTGACATCAATAAAATTTCATAAACAGGAATAAAGTCAGGATTGATTTTAAATTGTCCAAGATTGCCATCAAACACAGAAATGATGACAAATGCCACAGTCATGAAAATCAGTGTTGCAGGTCTGATGTTCTTTGACAACTTATTGTCTGACTGCATGTCTGATTTCCATCTGTCTGTGACCTGAATCTGTGCATTCTTTTCTGCATCATTCAAGATTCTTTGCAATTCGTTTTTGACAATTTGCAGTTCTTCTTTGTTGGTGATTGTAGTGTCAAGAATTCCTTCTGCACTTTTAAACAATCCACTAAAAAGGTTTGTTAATATGTCCATAAAACTTCAGATGATTTTTTGTTTGTTGAAATGTCGCAATGTATGAATGAATCACTGACACCAATTCTTGTGATGCCAACTGACAAAAGTGATTGAATGATTTTGAACCTTTTGTGTGAATCAGTGCAAATGATGTCACATGCTTTTCCTTCAAGATGTGCAGAATTTGGACTTGCTTTGTACCCTTTTGCAATCAATTCTTGGTTGTGTTTTTCAGTTCTGAAACCACTTGAAATGTTCCAAGGAAAATCACAAAGTGACCTTGCAGAATCAATCAATTCAATGAACCTTTTGTCCATGTTTTTTTGTCCTGATTTAACTTCTGAAGCACAATCAAATTCAGAATATTTGAAAAACTTGAATGGTGAATCTGACATCTTTTTCTTTTTATTTGATTTTAGTTGTTTTATTCAAAATCATTTCTGACACACTTTTCCTTTGTTTTAAGGCATTTTGTGTGTTTTGGCATATCAGTACATCAAAAACATGAGAAATGGCAACACAACTATTTCACTTGATAGGAAACAAAGACAAAGTTGACCATTAAAAAAAATCAATTTATTCTTGCACTTATTAAAAAAAATGTGCATTGACAAAATCATTTCTTGTTTTTAAAGTGATACATTTTTTGGATTGTATATGCAATTGACAAAAGCAAAACAATCACTTTCAAAATGTTTTCAATGTCTGCAAATGTCACAGTCATCAATGTCATGGAATTGAATCCAAGAACTTCAACAACATCTTTCATCACTTCTTTTTTGTCCATGTCTTTGATTCTTTTTTTTTCAAAAATGTCTTCAATGCAGATTCATTTTTGTTTTTAATTTTATATTTTGAAAGTGTTTTCTTTTCCATCTACTTCAAATTTGATGGAAGGAAATCATCCAAGGTGATGTTGTTGATTCTTCTTTTTGGTTGCAGTTCCAAATTCATTCCATTGAAATAGTTGTGTCTTGATGGACTGACATCTTCATTTGTGTTCTGTGAATATTGTGGAAACAGGTTGTTGTTGTGGCACAAATAGTCAATCAATCTTTCTGTGTACCATTGTGCAGTGTTTTGGATTTCATCACGCAAGAATTTCAAATCATCCAATGATGCAGGTTGTCCTGTTTCACTTGATTTTCTCATGATGTCCTTGTTCTTGAATTTGAAACCAAGAAAAATGATTGATTCGTACAATGTCCACTGAACAAGTGCAGGTTGAATGTAAGTGTTCACAAGCTTTTCAAAGTTTTCATTTCCTGCATCATCAAGTGTTCCTGCAGAAATAAGACTTTGAAGATGGTCATCCAATTTTGAACCAAGTGCAGTCAAGATGTATTTGTCCTGTGCAATCTTGATGTTTGGAATCAACAATTCTGTGTCAACATTTTGGTTGATTGTGGTTGATTCTTTCAACCTGTTTTCTGATATATAAAGGACTTGTGTTGCCATAGTTATTTTTTACCTTGGTTTGGCATGTCAATCGGTCTTGTCTGTGCAACCTTGTCATCAAGAATAACACCTGCAGATTTCAATGCTTTGTTTGTACTATTTTTATAATATTTGATAAGTGTTTTTGGCAAAAGTTCACCTGCAGGAACATTGATTTTGTTTCCATTTTCATCAATCACATTGAATCCAAGATTTGCATCTTTTGGTACTCTCCTACGCATGAAAACAACCCTGCTAAACGAATGGTGACAATAAACACCCCCTTTCCACAAAAATATGTCATAAGTGTCTGAACCACCTGCACCAAATCCTTTGTTTAATGGCTTTGATGATAGGATGTCAATGTCTTCTTTTCTGTAGACATAACCTTTGTTCTTGGAATTG
>Ga0209634_1003615_pt1 | contig 10365 bp, 1 predicted proteins | sample LinPmetageLP40_FD_184043 | JGI IMG/M metagenome (GOLD analysis project Ga0209634, IMG submission 184043) | Marine viral communities from the Pacific Ocean - LP-40 (SPAdes) (version 2) | ecosystem: Environmental > Aquatic > Marine > Oceanic | place: Pacific Ocean | collected 2010-08-26 | reverse complement strand
TGGTTATTTAAACCATGACCGTTAGCTACAATGTAATCGCCAGTATTTACAACTGTCTTGCCAATAAAATATTGATAGGCAGTAGTGGCATAACTTCCATAGTTTGCAAAATTAACTGGCGTAGTGCCGTTGCTATGCAACTGGAAAGAAATACGGTTATTGTTTATTTTAGTTACTCTGTAGTATTCACCATTACTCATTCCACTAGGGAGAGTAGTGTTATTATAATAACGTATTACGTCATCTGTTTCTAAACCGTGGTTTGTAAACCAAATACTATTTGCTGTGGTGTTTCTAACTACACGAATAAGCGCGGCGTTGTTAACTGCGCTACCATTTAAATCCCTAGTTGAACCGCCAACTTGATTTGTAAATGACAATGTTAAACCATCTGATGATACAGTTTTAGGGAAGACAACTTGACCGCCGCCTACTACATAGTTGTACCAAATGGATGAATTGCTAAAAACTGTAAAGTTATTGAAAGTTGTATATGTTGCTAACAACATTTGGCTACCGTTATCAACGGTGTTTGGTATAGCTTCAGCCATAGTAATAGTTTCTGCCGCACTATTAGAAGATACACCTCTGTAACTTCTGATAAAAGCAGACCGCATTACACCGTTATTAGAACCAGCACTACTAAGATTAACTTTTGTTGTACTACCTTCAGTAGTTACTAGGTAAATATTGTTAGCGTCTACAACACGAACATAATACCATCTACCATCAGTCAAACCGCCAATAACACCGTTACCATTACCACAATAGTAAGTGTATGTTTTATTATCAACAAGACCGTGGGGAGATACAAATGTAATAATTTCTGTGCTTGTATTTACTCCGATATTAGAACCCGTTGCTGTTCCTTGTACAAAGAATGTTGCGTCTAATGGCGTCCAATTCATAGGGTCAGTAGTGCCAATAGCCCATCCAGCAGTTTCGCCAGTAGGCGTTCTTTGTCTGCTATAATTAAATTCCATGACGTTATGGATAGTTGTACCTACACCGCCATAGTTAGTAAAATTGCTTTCGTTAGTATTGTTTGGGTTTAACGAATTGCCAATTGCTTGAAACCTAAAACGATAGGGAAATGCAGAACCAGACGCAACCAATGTGTACATGCCATTGTCAGTCATGCCACCCATAATGCCTGTGCTATCAATTTGTATTGTATCGCCAGCCGCCCATCCACCTTTAGGTAGATACAAACTGTTTCGGTCACCATCAACTTGACGCATCATTGGTATGAAAATACCGTTAACCGTAGTGCTAGTAGTATTTACGTTACTGCCACCTACTGTTGTAGAAAAATGTGCTGTGTTACTACTGCCAGAAACAGCCTTTAAATAATAAACTCTTGGTGTGCTATCACCTTCAAAATAATTAATTAATGTACTACCAGTGTTCATGGTGTTTAGACCAGCTAACGTAGTATACATAGGCATATAAGGTGTATTAGCAGGATATGTTATGTAGTTCTGGTCAAACGTAAACAGTTCTGAACTATTATTAACAGAACTAGCTACCACACCAGCCGCTAAACAATCACGCATCATGCCAGCATTAGAACCTTGGTTTCCTAAATTTACACGAGCTATAGAAGTTGGCCCACCTGTTGTAAGGTAAATGTTTTTAGGGTTTGATGTAGTTCTTACATGATACCTACGTTGCGAAATACCTGATGGTAAGCCATTTCCATTACCAAGAATATACATAACAGCTTCACCATCACCGAATACATGGTTTTCTGAAAATTCAATTTCTTCTGTTACTGTATTAAAATTAGCTGTCGCGTCTGCCGCGCCACCACTAACAAAAAACATTCCTTTAATTGGCGTCCAGTTAAAAGGTTGAGCATTACCAATAGCCCATTTACTACCATCACCTGAATTAGTTGCCGCAAGGTTTGTGACTGTTTCCATTTTAGTACGAGTGTTTGTTGGCTCTATTGCGGCAGAGTTAAAAGAAATACTTTTACTTCCCACGCTGTTACTTAAAAAGAAACTAGTGCCTGCGGTAAAATTAGTTGGGCTTTTAGTTGTAACTGTTAAAACTGAAGGGCTTGCCGCATCTGTTACAACAGAGTTAAGTGCCGCTAATTGAAATTCTGTTCCTTGATAAACGCTACCAATAAATATCTGTGTATAAGTATCTAAAATACTACCAGTAGAAGTTTGTGCATTTTTAGATTTGTATTGAAATGTTGTGGTAGATGGAATTGCTGTAACAATAAACGCACCGTTAGCAGATGGGCTGTCTGTGCCTTGTACAATAATTGGATTACCAATAGATAAACCGTGTTCTTCTGTAGTGGTTACATCAATAATTTCACTGGAATTGGTTTTTAATACTGTTGATAGTGATAAAGAAGTGTCACCATTACGGCTATAAAAAGTAGGAATGTTTTTAACAAGCTCTAATGTTTCCCACTTTGTAGACTGAAGGCCATATTCAAAGTCAGTATCAATTAGATTTTCAGGGTTAGTTACGCGAATTTTTGAAACAGGGTCAACAAAAGTTTCAGCAGGGGCAAATGCTACACTATCTTCTTCTACGAAAATTTGTAGTTTATCGTTATCCCCCATAGATGTTGTATCATGGGCTAATGTAAGAACAGTGGTATCAGGGCTATCATCAAGACTAGGTGTGATTGCGTATGCGGATAGACCAAAAGCGGCTTGGTTAAACAGATATATAATAATGTTGTCGGTAACGTTTGAAATCATTAGCAGGCGTTCCCTGCCTACAATTTCATTTATTGTAATCGTTCGCGCTGACGCATCAAATGTATAATCGTGTACTAACCTTTTTGCCATTTCTTAGCCTCCTAATGCTATAGCATACACCACACTAAAGGGCGCGGCTATGGATATTTTTTCATCACCGCCAGCGTTGCTTACGGCAAAAGTTATGTCTGTACCAGCTAAGAACTTTTCTGTTAAGACGTTTGCGTTTGTATCACTTGCTGTAACTCTTACAACCCCACCACCAGCACTTGCCGCCGCACTTGTTGCAGAAGCCGCCGCTTCTGTTGCGCTTACACCAGCTTCGCCAGCTTTTGTTGTGGATATGCTTGCTTGAGCTATTGCAGTATCTCTGCTTGAATTTGCAGTGTCCCTTGCGGCTTCTGCTAAAACTCTAGCCGCTACTGCATCATCTTTATTTGACGTTGTTGTTACAACATGGCCTGCCGTAGTAATAGCATCTGCCGCTGTCAAAGCCGCTTTTGCTGTTGCTGTTGTTGCAGACCCTGCCGCTGTTGCGGCATCAACTAACAATTCCCATTTAGCTGTATCTGTATTGCTTGCTATAGGGGTACTGCCAGAAGAAGTGTGTCCAACTAAACAAATATAGATGTTACTATTTGACGCATCTTTAACAATATCTCTTGGGGCAAAAACTGTTCCTGAAGCCCAATTGCCTTTAGATTGACCTAGTTCTTGAGTAGATTGTAATTCACCTGAAGCATCAAAAGCCAAGACCTTGCCTGCTCTAGCAGTAGCATCTGTGGTAAATTCTGATGATGTAATAGTGTTTGTTCTTGATAGCTTTATTGAACGGTCAACTTCTTCTTGAAGTTCTTGAACAATAGAAATTGTTTTATCTAAAGCACCTTCAACTGTTTCTGCGCTAAACGGGTCATTTTCAACCAAATCTACTGGTTGCGTTTTTACTGTCTTACGTCTTACAAAAATTGTTTCGCCAGTAGCAGGGGCAGTAGACATAGTGACATTGCCACCAGATGAAACGCCTACACCACTTACTGTATAATCTGAAGCCGCTAATGATTTTATTGTTTCAACACCTAACGTTGAACGCACAATTACTTCTATATCAGCGTTTGAGCTTACAGAAAAGTTGTACGGAAACACCGTTACAGAACCGTTACCCGCGTAACTATTCTTAATTATCAGCGTTGAAATAGTCATATTATGCTCCTTATCAAAATTATAGCATCATTCTGGAAATAAATCCATCAATTACTATTTTCCTTTAATCTTTATCAAACTTTTGCATTGTTTCTATATATGCTTTTAAGCCAAGAATACGTTCTTCTTCACTGTTAGCCATCAAAAATTCTTGTAAAAATTGACCCATACCGCCAGAGGTTGCTAATTGTGAAATTAATTGGTCATTTTTTTTAATTAAATCCGCTTTAACAGCCAATGCAATCAGATGCTTTTCTTCTAATTTGTCTGATTTGTCATCTAATATTAAGTTCAAACCATCCTGATAATCAATAATTGTTTGAGCTTTATCTACCTTGCTTTCTAATACGCTTTTTCTCCATTCAGGAATAACAACATTATCACCAATCTTAATAAAACGACCAATCATCCTACCAACTATAGGAACGTTTAACATTTCTTGTAATTCACTTGCTATCTCTAATTCATTACGACCTTTAAATTTATATATAGATTGACCGCCATAACTGTTCCAAAACCATTTTGCTATTTCCGCATCCCTTACGTCACCGCCAGCCATTTGTACGGTTTGGTCAACAGAAGACCTGTTTTTAAAACTATCAAATGGTGCGTCACCAGCAAAGTAAGTAAGCGTATCAGATACAAAACCAAACGCAGGATTTAAACCGTAACCTTGACCAGACGTAAATTCAAACCATTGCTGAAATCCTGTCTTAGTTGGGTTTTCTTTAATCATAGCATCAACCCCTTTATGAAACATGCCGTTAATAACTCGCGCACTTTCATCTTGAGGTAGTCTAAAATAAACAACTCTGCCTTCTTTAACAGCTTCTTCATCCCCTATGCTTGCTATTGAACCATCTGGCATCATTATTCCAAGTGGGATTGCAATGTAATTTGTTTTATCCCATTCACTTATGCCTGTGTACAAAGCCGCCATGCCTACACCAAAACCACCTAGTTCCATTGTTTTCTGCAACATTTTAGGCAAGACAGTGTAAGCAACATATTTTACGGCAACGCCTTTTGGGTTTTCTTTAGCTCTTACCAAATCACCACGCCAGCCTTGGTTAGCGGCGTTACTGTACAAAAACAAATTGTTTGTAATTGCATGTAATCTTCCAGTACGCAAAAAACTTGGTGAACCAATTTCCTTTTGGATACGCAACATTTGCTCACCAACGCTCATTTCAATCTCACCACGCTTTACTGCATCTCTTAAATACATAACACCAGCTATTTTAGGAATACGCTCTGCTACACGCGCCATATTTCCTAGAGCATTAAAGAGATAGCCAAAGCTATTATTGTATAATACGGAATAAAAAGTGCCTGCATCATTGTGTTTTTTTATCAATTTTTCAATTGCATAATCATCTGGCGTCATGCTACGCAATCGCGCCATTGCTCCAGATTGTCCACGGTAACCATCTTCCATAGACATTAAAAAACCGTTTTCTTCTGCAAACCTTGTTAATTTTGTTCCATTACCAAAGATTGATTTAGCGGAAGGGGTAAAAGCCTTAAACATATATTTAACAAAACTTTTTTTACCAAGTCCCATAATGTCAAAATACGTTGCTCCCTCTAGGTTTCTAACACCTCTTGTTGTATCTCTAACCATGTTTACGCCCCAAAAAGCGGGGTTGTATTCTGTAAATAACTTTTTAAAAGGCAACGCACTAGCTTCCAACAGTTTAACCATAGTCATGCTACCCAATGGATTATGAAAAAAAGCATCAGCTAAATTTTCTGGTACATGAACTTGTTTTGGTTTTCCATTTTCTGTGTAATTAATAGCTTTCATACCACCTTTAGGTGTTTCGTATCCAGTTTTGGGATTCCATTTAGCTTGATAAATTACGTCTTCTTTTATTATTTCACCTTTAGCATTTTTCAATTTGTTAAATGTTTCCATCCAACTTTTGTTAGCTTTCATCCACTGAACCATTTGAACAATAACTTTGTTCTTTTTAGCAACGCCTAACAATCGCATATCTTTTTCTAGTGTAGACATTAAAACGTTGTCTATTGCGCCTAGAGTACCTTCTGTTTTTTTAACGCTTGCTGTTGCTATACCGCTAGAACCAAACTTTTCAATTCTTTGTATCATGTAGTCTGTTACGCTAAACGTTACATACTCTTGGTTGTTTTCGATTTTATCCATTGTTTCTTTGTCAAACAATTTGCTGTCTTTCAAGACGGGGATAATCATTCGTTGCCGAATAGCATAGTATTCGTTAGCATAAGTTTCTAATTGCGGTTTCATTTCTTTAAAAGCTGTAAACATATCTTGCGCTGAACGGTCACCGTTGCCTTCTAAATGTTTTTTTAGTGCTGGCGGTATATTCATAACGCCTAAAGGATTAGCAACACCATCACGTTGCGAGCTTTCAGCTATATTACGCAAAAACATAAAGACACCTAAATCGCTAGAGTTATAACCTAGCTTTTCTAGTGGCCCAATAACTTTCATAATTACTTCATCATTATATCTTTTAAGCAACGCATGGTTGTATCGCCAATTTTCTAAAGAAATATTTAAGTCTTTAGCTTGGTTACTATGCCACCTTGGACGTATGCCGTTTCCAGTGTCACCACCTAATCTTCTGTATAGCCATGTAAACGTATCAATAGTTTCATAGCCAATCTGGTCTAGGTTTTGATTAATTTTGCCTTTAAGAGTAGGTATTTCTTTGTCTAATGCCGCTAACTTCTTTTCTGTACTTTCCTTAAACATATTATAAATGCTTTCAATGCCTGCTTTGTTTCTACCTAACCCACCAGTGGCTAGTTCGATTTGGATAGCAGACCATTGCTCTACAAGTTGTGGTTTTTTGCTTATATGGTAACCCCACATTTCCCATGTTTTAGGAGCGTTATGCTTAACCCATTCAGGTCTTAGTAACCAAGCCATAATAAAATCAGCCATGAGTTCTCTAGGATTGTCACGGTATTTTGTATAGGTGCTACCTTCAACACGTTCAAAGGGTTTCCATTTTTGCGACAGAGCTTGTAGTTCTTTTGTTACCCATTCTTTATTTACAAGACCGCGTTCTTTAATAGCCTTCTCAAAATTCTTAGCAAATATTTGTTCTGCACGTTTTGTAGCATCTGCGCTTAACGGGCTTTCTGGCTTTGCTCCACTCTCTTTTGCATTAATCTTGTCTGCTAATGTTTTTAAGTCAGAGTGCATAATCCCTTTAATTGCATCACGAATAACTAGCTTTTTTAAAGGGCCACTCATGCTAACAAAAGCCTCATAAAACTCTTTGTTAATTACGTCCCTAGCATTAGTGGTTTTAAAAATATCCATAATAGTTTGCGGCGTAATCTTTGCGCCACTTTCTTCAGCAATCTTATTAATGCTTTCATCTACTTTAGGCTCTAGTTTAGCCGCTTCAATTTCTGCTTCTTTCTTAAAAGCATCTATTTCTTTTTTGCTAAACGGTTTTGCGCCATCATTTTTGCCATCAATCCATTTATTCATAAAGCCTTTCATACTAGCCAATGAAGCTAGAATGTTGCCCCGTTTCATAGTATTGCCATCTTTAGCAATAAAATCGAGCATATGGCCTATTTCATGCGCCATAACCATTATGAAACCTTCAGGGTCTTTTGCTAACGCTTTATTAATTGCAATCTTAGGGTCTTTTGAACCACCGCTTCTAAAATAACCTCTATCACGCGCTGACATGCCTTCCATTGCAGGAACGTTTTTTAAGTGAGTTCTTACTAATGCTACCAAATCCATCATATCAATGCCTTTTGCGGCATTAAATAATGCAAAAAATGGATTATCACTTTCAGGCATTACTGGTTTATTTTCTGCATATTTTTCTTTAGGCATTTCCCAAGGTCTGTCATTTCGTGATTGATTATTTCGTTCACGATAAACACCTTCTTGGTCATAGAATTTTTGGCCTTGCTCTTTAGCTGTGCCTTCAGCTTTTTCGCCTTTTAATGACCCAATAATTTTATTTGTTTTAGGGTGTATAAATAATACCGTATCGCCTTGCCCAACTATTTTAGGGCTAGATTGCCTGCCAGCGTCATTTTCAAAATTACGCATTGCTTCATAAGCATCTTTACTTACTGTAATAATGTCTTTGCCTATTTTTAAAACAGCTTGGTCAACAGCTAGGTTTAATTCACCTTTAGCCTTTATCATTCCAATTACTTCAACAGGCTTGCTACTTGCTCTAAAAGGTTTGTCATTATTAGCTTTTATAAGAACATCAGTTTTTGTGCTTTCACGACTATAATTTAATGGGGTTTTCTTTGAATTTGCCGCTAATTTCTTTGCTATCAAAGGGTAATGTTTAGAAATAACACTGACAAGACCATTAGATATGGCATTATTGTTCTTGCCAGTGGATTCTATTCTTATTGGATTTAACCCGTCTGTTGCAGTAACCGCTTTTACAGGTTCTGCAATAGGCTTTCTATTTGTTTCATAAACTTCCCAATCCATAGATGCTTCTTTTTTATTCTTAGCTTCTACTATAGGATGCTCTATCACACGGTTTACGTTTAATTTACCAGCTTCGTTTACTTCTACCTTTATTGGCACTTCTGACATAGGGCGAGCTTCGCTTTCTAAAATGCTCTTTATGTTTCCACTTGCATCCCTAACGTCTAAATACATTTTCTCGCCAACAACTTTATGCCCAACAACAACACCGTGTTCCATGCCTGCATAACTTGTTTCAACAGCTTGGTTTACTTCAAATTTAGGAACTGGAAGTTTTTCAATACCAGCCTTTTCGTGCATTTTAGCTTGTAAGTTTTCTACTGTTTCTAAAATTAATTTTGGAACTTCACCATTTTGAATTTGTTCTCTGAACGAACTATCCATTTCTGCAATTTTGTTAACGTCCCTTGGGTGAAGTGAATATTTATTATACAAAACATGCAAAATGTCATAAACGCCTTTAGTCTTACCAGCCATTTTAAACGTAGTATGAACACCGCCAATAAGAATTGCGCTATGTGCAAAATCTTTCAATGTTGGAACTTGACCATTCATCAAACTTGCTACTGTAGTCATTGCTACTGTTTCTGCGCCTAACCTAGCAATTGTGCTTTCTGTAATTCTTTTAACAGCCAGCCCTGTACCAACAGTAACTGTACCAACTGTTGCTGAAATACCCGCAACTTTAGCCGTTTTTAGGTCAAAGAATTGTTCAAAGAAATCATCTAAGTTATCAACTTCTCCATTTTGCAACGCTTCTGAATATGAGTGCCGAATACTATCTGGCAACGCCATTGCCGCGCCACCACAAACTATAGGCAAAGCCGCGCCTGCAAAGCCTGCTGTACCAACTGTTGCCGCACCAGCCACAAAACACGCACCACCTACTGCCGCATACCACGGAACATCATTCATAAGCATTGTAAAATCTTGTATTACTTGCTTACCAAATGACTGTTCTTGCGTCATAAATATTTTTTTATAAACAGTAGCAGGGTCTTCTCCGTCAATAAGTGCGGAATTAAAAGCCATAATACTGCCGTTTAATGATAATCTGTAACCATTAGTAAATACGTTTTGATGACCTTTACCACCTGTCCACTTTATTAACTTTTGACCAAACGGCAAATTTTCAATTAAAGGGTCTTCTGTAAACCAGCCATCTGTTGCCCATACAGCTATGTCAGGGTTTTTGTAATCGTACAAAACAGTATCAAAGTATTTAGCAAATTCTTCTATTCTTGCGTCTAAATCTTCATTATTAATTCGTGTCCTAACACCGTCTACATCTTCAAATTGGTCATTTCTATGAAGCTCTAAATAAAGAGCTTTTATTGCTTTAGGGTCACCTTTACTAAGTTCTTTAATTATTTGGCTATCTGCACCAGCTACACTTAAAATTCTGGCTAAAGTTAATGCACGTTGTTCATCAGGCATTAATCTAGTCATGTCGCGGTGGACATAAAGTTTTGTAATCCAATCTGGAACAGGCCATTCTGGGTTACTTTTATAGTTAAGCTCAACAAATGCGTTAGCCGCTTCTACAGTTTGGTCACCGTCTAATTGAAATAAACCTGTTTTGGTGCTTTCTTCATTATGAATAGAACGACCACCACTTTCAATTTCTGCTAAGAAACTTATACTTTCGTTAATGTTAGCAATTTCTTGTGGTTTTAATTTAAACTCATTAGCCATATCTTTTAAAACAGCGCGAGAATTTACGCCTGTAGTAGTTATGGTATTAATAATCTCAATTTTATCTTGACCGCTTGTATCAACTTCTTCGTGGTCATTTAGTAAAAGACTAGGAAAACGGTCTTCAAATTCTTCTTTGTTATATCGTTTGCCATTTACTGAATATACGCCTGTTTTCCAAGGTCTATACAATGGTGAGTTTTTGGCTTTTTTGGCGTGTTCAATTAATTCAAACTCTTTAGTTTGCATTGCTTTTGCTTCGTC
>Ga0209634_1003614_pt1 | contig 10372 bp, 4 predicted proteins | sample LinPmetageLP40_FD_184043 | JGI IMG/M metagenome (GOLD analysis project Ga0209634, IMG submission 184043) | Marine viral communities from the Pacific Ocean - LP-40 (SPAdes) (version 2) | ecosystem: Environmental > Aquatic > Marine > Oceanic | place: Pacific Ocean | collected 2010-08-26 | reverse complement strand
CCATCCCGTCATAAACGGCTTTAATCATGTCAATATCAAATGCCATATAGTTAGTTTAAGGTTAACAGAAATGAATCGCGAAGATACAAAAAATAAAATACTATGCATGAAGAATTTGTGATCGGAATAAATAGAAAGCCTATTTCGATCATCTAAAATCCCATTTGGAAATCAGGTAATTACAAAAATAAATATTTGATTATTTTCTAGTGTCGTCCGAGTAAATTTTAAAAGGAGCAAAAATGTTTGATTATACTCAAATTTCAAGCTTTTTACTTGACAATGAAAAACACCCCTCTGTGTCTCCCCTCAAGGGGAGAATCGCGACTATCCCCTTGAGGGGATTATAGGGGTGTTTTTATCACAGAAATAAATACAGCACGTTTTTACTCGGACGACACTAATTATTTACTATTGATATAGTTTAAGAATTCTCGTTTTGTATCCTCGTTTTGGAATTTACCGCTGAAATGTGCTGTTCCGGTTTTACTATTGGTATCTCCAACACCTCTTGATGCCACGCATAGATGAGTGGCATCTATGACAACACCCACATCTTCAGTTTTTAGGACCCGTTTGAGCTCCTTGGCTATTTGCACGGTTAATCGCTCTTGCACTTGCGGACGTTTTGCATAATACTGCACAATCCGATTGATTTTGGAAAGACCAATCACCTTTCCGCTTGATACATAAGCAGCATGTACTTTACCAAATATTGGAACAAAATGATGCTCACAATGTGAGTAAAAAGTGATGTCCTTTTCCACCAGCATTTGATCATAGTTGAACTTGTTATCAAATAGTTTGGCAGTAGGTTTTCTTTCGGGATCTAGTCCACTGAATACTTCTTGCACAAACATCTTGGCGACCCGCTTTGGCGTGCCATTGAGACTGTCGTCTGTCAAGTCTAGCCCGAGTATGTTCATGATCTCTGCGAAATGTCCTTCAATTTGAGCGATCTTAGTCTCATCATCTATATCAAAGGCATCATCTCTGAGTGGTGTATTATAGGATGAGGCGACATGATCATCGCCCACTTCTTCGATAGCCTTATGCGGGGTATTCAACATAATTTCTTTCTGTTTCATATAATGTTACTTTCAAATCGTATTGTTGATCAATCTGCTCACGTAATATTTCCCATATCACAATTGCGATATTTTCGGCAGTAGGATTATTTTCTTTGAAGTATTCTGTATCTAAATTAAGGTTTTTATGGTCAAAGTGCTTGAGTACATGTTCTTTGATCAGACCACTTAATATTTTCATATCATACACGTAGCCAGTTTCTGGATCAATTTCTCCCGTCAGTTTTACGACTAACTCATAATTGTGACCATGGTAGTTGGGGTTGTTACACTTGCCAAAAACCTCATCGTTTTTTTTATCATCCCATTGCTGATTGAACAGTCTATGGGCAGCATTAAAATGCTCTTTTCTAAATAACGCTACTTTCATTCGCTTGTTTAAACACCTAATGTGATATAATAGATCACTAAATCATAAAAAGTTACAATGTTAGTTAGAAAATCATTGTTAACCGAACTTTCAAGTTATTGCGATATGGGTAAATTTGACGATTGTAATTGTACGGACATATTAATAACCCCATGAATGCCTATTAGTTCAATCTGTCTACTTTCGGTTTAGCATCATTCAATTCTTGAAAGCTGAAAGGAGAATCAGAGAAAAATTCCAGTTCATATTGCTTCGATTGCTCAAAAACTCGAGGGTATAATGCGAATCTAAATTCAAATGTACTGAATACAAGACTTTCATTTCCACTAAAGGTGGGTTTATAAACCCACGAATACTCTTTTTGCTCGGTGATTATTCAGGTTTAATCTCTTTTGGGTTTAATTCCCCGAGGCTTGCCTCGGTTTACTTTTTTGTGATTAGATATCACAAAAAAGTGATGTTTTGTTTCATTGACTCAATGCCTCGTGGGCTTGCCCCGAGGTTCTTTACTGTATTCCATTTTCATACTACGCCAAAGTGCTATCCATCCAAATCTTCTGAAAATTACCATGTTGTTTTAAGCACTACCACAAGATAGTTGTTGTGTGTAGAGTAGAGCACAAAAAATCTCATCATTAATAAGTTTTAGGATTATAAGTCTATATTTGCGGAAAGTATAAAGATTCTGATCAATTGAACCCTTCGTTATGACTAACAAAAAACAGTCTATTTTGTCACTAAAATATTTAATGATTCTTCTTGTATTACTATCACCAGTCTCCTTAATGGCTCAGTTCTCAGGTGTTTATATGCCTGACAATTGGACGTTTATTTCACAAGACTTATCTGAAGTTCCAGCAGACGGATCGATAGATCTTTCAAATATGCCAACCGGTTTTACTATTGTAGGTAACGATGATGATCTAACCGGAGCGAATTCACTTTATTCCATAACCGTGCCTGAAGATGGTACCATTAAATTTCGGTGGGTATATGGAACAGATGATGGTCCAGAGTATGATAGGGCTGGATATATACTGAACGGAACATTCACTGAGTTGACTGACCCTGATGGTAATAGCGACCAAAATGGCGAACAAGCTGTTACAGTCATGTTAGGTGATGAATTTGCTTTTGCGGTTGACGCTTCTGATGCTTGTTGCGGAAGAGGATGGCTTACGATAGAAGCTTTCAGCACAGCTGATAATACTCCTCCTACTATGGATGGTTTATCTAATGTTTTCGAAGATGTTAATCCAGGTCAAATTGATGTAAACCTAATTGGAATTACTGCAGGTATTTTGGAATCTTCTCAATCTATTGTGATTACGGCTACTTCTAGTAACACAGCTGTTATTCCAGACCCAATAATCACATACACATCTCCAAACGCCACTGGCACATTAAGTTTTACTCCAGTAACAGATGCATATGGTGACGCTACCATAACAGTAAATATCATGGACGATGGCGAAACACCGAATGGTAGTGTTGACAATATCGATGTGACATTTGAAGTAACAATCACAAGCAATTTTCCACCTGAAATAAACTCAATAGCTGATCTAGAAGGTCAGATAAATGAAGCCATCAATATAGGATTGAGTGGGATTAGTGCTGGAACAGGGGAAACTCAAACTATGACAATTACCGCTACATCTTCCAATGAAGCGGTGATAGCCAATATTGGACTTGCAGTAACCTATACAAGTCCAAATACAACAGGGTCATTGAACATTACTCCAGTTATCAATGCTTCAGGAGAGACCATAATATCCCTAACTGTAACGGACGATGGAGGAGCTTCAGACAATGGAAAAAATGAGACGATCATCTCATTCAAAGTGATTGTTAATCCTAATGGACAACCTACCATAAATGAAATAGTAGACCTTAATTTATATGTTAATGATGGAGAACAGATTGTTAATCTGGATGGCTTGGGAGATGGTGATTCCGATGTAAGTCAAACACTAACACTAACCGTGACATCAGATAACACTTCCGTCATCCCAGACCCTACGGTTACTTATACTTCTCCCAATGCTACAGGTATGTTGACATTTACTCCATTGACTGATCAATTTGGAACGGCTACCATTACAGTTTCCTTAAGTGACAATGGAGGAACTAACAATGGTGGTTTGGATGAAACCTCCTTTTCGTTTGTCGTCAATGTTTTTGGAAATTTTCCACCTGAAATTGATGCCATTGGTAATATTGTCATGGGAATTAACGAGCCTAATAGAACAGTCAATCTTGCTGGGATTAGTGGCGGCATAATATCTAATGCTGAAGACCTTACGATAACTGCAGAAACTGGCAATTCGAGCATTGTTGCTCAATCGGATATTCAGGTAAATTATACGAGTCCTAATGCAACAGGTGATCTGATATTAAAACCTGGTACAGATGCAATTGGAGAATCAACAGTAACTGTCACGGTATCTGACAATGGAGGTACTGATAATGGCGGAATTGATGCGACTGAAGAGAGTTTTGTTGTCCGTGTAATCGCCAACCGTGCTCCAGAAGTTGATCAAGCGTCTAATATCGCATTGGATATTAATGCGTTGGAACAAACAGTGAACCTTACCGGAATTTCTTCTGGTGAAGATTCAGACTATCAAACTATCAGTATTACGGCTAGCTCAGATAATAACGTATTGATCCCAAACCCTACAGTAACTTACATTAGCCCTAATGGTACTGGTTCTATTGCTTTCACTCCCGTTACAGATGAAGTTGGTGTGGCTAATATAACCGTAACAGTGACTGATGATGGTGGAATTCTAGGTGGTGGAGTTAATAGTACTACTATGATATTTGAAGTATCGGTTACTGGGAATCAGCCTCCTACGCTTGATGTTATAGATGATGTATCTCAAAATTCGGTTTCAGATTTCTCTGTGAACCTATCAGGAATTTCTGACGGCACTGGATTTACTCAAAATTTAGTCCTTGATGCTATATCAGATAATCCTACTATTATACCAAATCCAACGATAAATTACACCAATGGACAAGCTACAGGGTCACTTGATTTTGTGCCTACTGACTTTGGTGATGCTACTATCACAGTGACCTTAACAGATGACGGGGGATTAGACAACGGTGGAGTTGACACTTTCGTCCTAACATTCAATATACATATAGGAGAGAATACACCGCCTGATTTTCAAGATTATAATAGTGGAGATGATCTGGATGGTCAGGTTTTCTATTTCAATAATGGACAAGGAGATCAAGCCATCTTATTTTCTCCTTCTGATGTAGATCATAATATAACTAGTGTTACTGCAATATCCGACAACTCTGAGTTGGAGGATATTTTGTTTATTAATTACATCCCTGGGAATTTCATTGGAGGTCTTATTTTCTCTCCAGTTTCTGGTCAGACAGGTATTGCTAATTTTGAAGTTTCGGTAATGGACGATGGCGGGACTGCAAATAATGGAATTGATACAAGTGTGTCCACTATTACTGCTGTGGTGACAGAACCAACTCCATATTCAGATTTGTTATCGTCTGATGCTTTTGAACATCACATTCAAGCATTTACAGTAGATCAAGCTGGCTTGGTTTACATCAATAATCTAAGTGGAAATATTACTGCCTTTTTCTCATTATATGAGAATTCATTTGATCCTCTAAACCCTGGCAATAACCAAATCAGTACTGGAACCGAATTAACACCAACTCTTGAAAAAGATACGCAGTATATTTTAGTGACAACTAATTCGTCAGGAGGAACTGGTTCCTTTACAAATTCCATAGGTGTATTAAATGGAAATGTAGGTTTTGGCTTCCTCCCCAACTTAAATTTTGTTGAAAACCTTAGTCAGGACGAAGATAATGCTTCCAATGTGGCATTGTCGGGAATTTCTGATGGAAATGGAAACACAAACAACCTTACATTAAGTGCTGTTGCCGATGTTTCAACAGCTTTCAGTTCATTAACTATAACAGATAATTTAGATGGCACTGCTAATCTGATGATCGCACCATCGACAAATTATTATGGAACCAACTCCATAACTGTAACAGTAATCGGAGAAAATGGGAATACTTTTGACCGATCATTCACCGTGACAGTTAACCCTATAAATGATCCTCCGATAGTCGTTAATCCCATTGGGAATCAAGCATTCGAAAATGCATTTGGTACGGCTCAATTCGACCTTTCAATAGTATTTTCAGACGTAGAAGGAGATGTGCTAAGTTACAATGTCTCCGCAGAGATCTCGGGTGTTGTAGATGTTTCTGAGGCAGGTGGAATTTTGACCTTGACAGAACAAGGCCCAGGAACCGTCAATATAACAGTAGGTGCCAATGATGGACTTGGTGGAGAAGTATCGGAGGTGTTTGAAGTAGTAATTGAAAGTGTTACTAGCGCAGATTTCCCTAATAGGGAGGATGTCAAAATTTATCCAAACCCTGCTACTAACACATTGATTATTGAGGGAGGTGAGAAATTAATGTCATTCGAAATATATAACACTAATGGATTAAGTGTTTTAAAGAACGAAAACTATAAGTCGGGCAGTCTTATAAATGTTGGACATTTTCAAGCTGGTCTATTTACGATAGTCATAAAAAATAATGAGCAATCGACCCATGCCAAGTTTATTAAACATTAAACCGAAAGCTAGGTTTTGTAATAAGAGGAGAACTTTGGTTCTCCTTTTTTATTTTCTGTATTTGAGTTTACTGTAATTTTTCAATCTTGGGCTTAGCATCATTCAATTCTTGAAAGCTGAAAGGAGAATCAGAGAAAAATTCCAGTTCATATTGCTTCGATTGCTCAAAAACTCGAGGGTATAATGCGAATCTAAATTCAAATGTACTGAATACAAGACTTTCATTTCTTACACGCATCCCGATGCCAAATCCTGAATACAGGTTATCGAAGCTAATAATATTGGCACTACTGTTATTGATCAGTCCGATATCAATAAATGCATAAGGTATAAATCTAAACCCGTAGACATTCCAAGAGGTGATAACATCACCTTCTACTTTGAGCGATAGTCGTTCATTCCCGGTAAGGTTCGGCTCGTCAAATCCCCGAATTCCTTTTTGTTCAGTGATTATTAGTGTTTCATCATTTGCTCTTCTGAATCCTTTTGAATAGAATAGCCGGGTTTGATATCTGAGCTTATATTTTGGAGTGATACTTTTTAATTTGCTGAAGTAAAGTATTGATGCATTGAACAGGGCATCCTCCTTTTTGTCTTCGTTAACAAAATTACTCAATGAGACAGTTGTTGTCCAATATTCTGTACGCGGAGTGACAATGCTTTTAGTATAGGAAATACCAAAATATGGCCTGTCCTTAAATTCACCAAATTCCTTTCCTACGGTGAATGATACAATTGAGCCCACGGGAATATCCTCAGTGATACCAAATCTATTGACAAAATTACCCTTGTAATAGTTTCTTTGTGTCAATGCAATTTTAGTCAAGAATAGTTTTTGATGATGGTAATCGAAATAAAAGTCTTCAGCTACTTCATCAGGACGGGTCACAAATCTAGTGTTCGCATACGCTGCAGATAAAAGAAGATTTCTCCTTCCTCTATTACCAGACATGTTGAATGATCTACCTGCCCATATTTCTTGCCTATTGAATGTGATATTTTCCTCAATTATTTCAAGATCATCAGTGGTGATTTGATCAATAAATGACCTTCGGTAGATATCCAGACCACCTGCATATTTGGTTTGTGGAGTTAGGAACAGTCTATCAAATTTCAATCTCGCAATTTCCTCATTGTAAACCGATTTGTATTGTATAAACGAATTGATAAACGATCCTTTGATGTTATCGACTATGTATTTGCCCTCATAGCCTACTATCGGAGTTTCCTTTGTGTCTACCAGGGCAGTGTTACTGAATTCACTTCCCTGACCCAAGAAGTTCCGATCATAAATTTCCAAATCATATTGATCCAATCCACTTATTTTAATACCAAAACCTATAGACCATACATCCTTAGTGATAATGGTCACGGTAGCAGAATAGGAAAGTGGATCTTCCGTGACTACGATTTTGGCATCTTCAATAAATGGGAGGGCTCGGAGGAGCCTTTCATTATCAGCCATCATATATGGAGATATCTCATCTCCACTATCAAACAGAAGGTTGTTCAGAATAACTCGATCTTTGGTATAAATATGTGCATTGTCAATGGCTCGACTAGCCCATGTAGTAATATGCTTTGTGGTATCATATACAGAGCCTGTGATCACAACTACTTTTTTAAGAATGATCTCATCGATAATAAGCCCTTCAAAAGGCATGAATACTTGTTCACTCTTGACTAACGCCTTCATTTTTTGTTGGAGGGCAGCGGTGTCTGTGTTTACTAGCAAAGTGCTGAATAGTAGGTCTGTCACCTTATGGTTTCCATATTTAATTTTTAGAGAGTCATAAAACCCTTGATCGGATTTTCGTTCATCCTCCACGAATTCATAATTAGTACCTTTTGGAATGAGCAATACTGTATCTCTGTGGTGGATAAACAGTGAATCTTGGTTGATCCTTAGGCCTTGTCCTTGTTTGACTTTGACGCGATAATACCCTGGTGTTTTAGATTGAGCATATACTTGAAGAGATAAACCAATTGAGAGAAAGAAGCAAAATGCCAATTTGACGTATCTAAAACGATCACAGAGGCTACTGCAACTCATAATTTCCCAATAATACTAACAATTAGGTTTCGTCCAGGAGCACTAATGCCGCTGGAATATGGTCTGTAATGAACGTCTAGTATATTTTCTAAAGCTCCTGTAAGTGAAATGTACTTATTGATTTCATAAGACATACGTGCATTTAGTGTGTGCCAACTTGGGCTGCCATCTTTTGATGAATCGCTGATGTGAGTGGCGTAAAGGTAGTCTTTGTCATCTATTTCGGTTGATGGTATATCCGCTCGCAATTTATTACCATTGTATTCGACATAGAGAGCACCTTTTATTTGATTCCTTTCATAGGTCAAAGTGGTCTGACCAAAGTTAGGTGTTGTGTGTCGCAAAGGCTCATCATTTGTTCTGTCCCTGCCTTTGGTAATAGTATATGATGAAGTCAAGTTCATGTCATATGGTAATTTGATTTTTATATTGGCCGAACCACCGTAAATATAAGACTGGCTGGTATTGACTTGTGCACGTAATTCGCTTGAAACACCATTAATTATGGCAGTATTTTGTCCACCGATAGTGATAGGTCCACGGACTATTGCATTGTCCAGGAAAGTGCCATAGCCTACAATACCAAATTTAATATTATCATTGACTTGCTGATCGGTACCTAACTCAATATTATAAGAATACTCTGGTTTCAACTCAGTATTGGGGACAACTACAATCGGTACGCCACCTTCATCATCTATTTCAAATACTTTACCTACATCATCGATATTAGGTGATCGGAATCCAGTAGACATTGCGAAACTCCATTTTGTATTGTCAGATGGATTGTAGGCCAGTCCTACATTGCCATTGACCGCGCTATTGTTAAGATCAAATGTGCTGAAGTTAAGTGCTTGGGCATCAGCATCTGTAGAACTTCCACTGAGAGATACCTGACTGAAGCGTAATCCGGTATTCAGTGTCAGGGTTTCTTTTAATCGCCACTTGTATGTAGCATATCCAGCCATACTTGAATAGGTACTTCCTCCATTGGGATACCTACTTGAAGCCGGAGTGGTGGTGGTGGTCACAATATCCAAGATGTCAGCTTGTGAATTAACCACGTTGTGGGTGAATTCGATGCCATAAAAAAAACTGTTATGACCTAGGGTTTTGTCCATATCTATGTTGATAGTATAGAGGTCTACTTTTTCACGTTGATTTTGCAATTCATTGCTGCTAAATCTACGATCGTGTCGGCTCTCTTCAAATAACTGATAAGTAGCGGTAACCTTGGCCTCATCATAGAAGGAAGAAGCTCTATACAGATTTACTTGCAAATGTTGCATATTCCATTTTTGTGGGCCGTAGTACCATTCTGATTGCCTGAGTCCAGACCCTTCAGGTATGATCAATCGGTCGTATCGTGGAATATTAGACGTATTGGCAAAATAGAATCCATAGGTCAGTTCGATGTTTTCATTGGGGCGGTATCTGATCTTATTGATCGCACTCCACTGGCGATAGCCTGAGTCTTTTTGCAAAGACTCGTTGTCATTGGCAATGATTACGTCCGCTCCGTTGATTCGATCAGCATATATAAGTCGTTTACCAAAATCTGGATAATCCGAATCGAAATTACTACCCGTTCTTAAGTCATCAAAATCACTGTATGAAAATGCTGTAGCAAAGGCTAGCTTTTTACCACCTATCCGTAAGTTGATATGACCTGTTTTTTCATTGTTAGCAGAAGCGTATCTGCTCATTGCTTTTCCTGTGATTTTTAGATCATCAGTATTTGAAAAAGAAGGTTTTATGGTGTGGAAATCCATGACCCCACCGAGTGCATCACTGCCATAGATCACTGAGCCTGGCCCGAATACTACTTCTGCACTCTCTAGGGCATTTGGATCTATATTAATAATGTTTTGCAGATTACCACTTCGAAAAATCGCATTGTTCATTCTTACTCCATCAACTACTATCAATACTCTATTCGCTGCAAACCCCCTTAATGTCGGACTTCCACCACCGAGCTGACTCTTTTGAACGAAGATTTGTCCAGTATTTTTGAGAACGTCAGCGGATGTTTGCGCATTGCCAAATGCTATTTCCTTTGCGGAGATAGATAATATTTCTTGAGGTACTTCTTTCTCATTCTGTTCCCATTTATTTGCAGAGATGACGACTTCGCTGTATTCAATGATTTTTTCATCCAGTAGAATTCTGAATTTCAGGGCTTCTAGATTTTTTAGTTGGATATTAAAGTATTCATAAGAAG
>Ga0209634_1003612_pt1 | contig 10373 bp, 20 predicted proteins | sample LinPmetageLP40_FD_184043 | JGI IMG/M metagenome (GOLD analysis project Ga0209634, IMG submission 184043) | Marine viral communities from the Pacific Ocean - LP-40 (SPAdes) (version 2) | ecosystem: Environmental > Aquatic > Marine > Oceanic | place: Pacific Ocean | collected 2010-08-26 | reverse complement strand
TAACCTTTATTTGTTTTTAATTATTAATATACCGTGAATATACGAAAGCTCTTTCGGGGAGCCAAGCCTCCTGCGCATTACTTTTAATTACTTTTTAACTAATAAACTTGGCGCTACTGTATAAAAACCACCTATTCTACCATCGGCAACATCACTAGCTTGAACCTTGATATTCTTATTATTAATCTTAATAATTCTGAAATTTTGCTTAGGATCAACTTTCTTATGATCAATACCAACCATATCACCAACTCTAAATGACATTCTAACGTCATAAACAACTTCGGATTTTCTAATAGAAACCGTATTTTGTATTTGCTTTAATTCTTGTAAATCTGAATTTTTAATGAATTCTAACACTTCGTTTAAATTTACCATAACCTTTATTATTTTAATTATTTATGCTATAAATATACGAACGCTTCTTCGCTTCTCCAAATATTTCACCGGAAGTCTTTAAAGAGCTGTTGCAAATACTATAACCATTATTATTACATATAATATTGGGCTGATGTCTATTTTATTTTTCATGCTAATATGTACACTACAACATAATATTACATGCTATTTTAATATGAAGCAGTTATTAAGCATTTTATATAAGTATATATTTCCTCGATAACCAAATTTTTGTTAAAAAAAGAATTCCCTCATTACGATTTTTTATATCCTCTATCCATATATATCTGTATATACAATCGATGGTTTAAAGTCGTTTACGATCTAATAAGCCAGCTACATCCTTTTTACCGCATATCCACGCGCGATGGACGGCGGCGATCCGTGGGTAATTACGCGGGCGGTACGGCGTACGACGGCGAAGATACTATATGCATATGTAGGGGATATTACGGTCGTGGATACTAATCCAGCTACGCGTACGGTGGAGATATTACAGTACAAGGTACCCACCCAGGTACACCTAGGTGCTCCGTAAGTAATAAATACTATCGTATGGAATTAATTATAATAATAGGGTAAGTACGGCCAAGGTGCTGGCATAGTAATGCTCACCGTCGTAGTCTGCTCCACCGTCGCGCTCATCACCGCATAGTCCATCACCAATCACCACATTATGCGCGCTTTATTTGCTTATACCCCAATATACGAACAATTTTTCGGGTATCCAAGCATTGTTCACAACGCTTTCCGCGCATTGTTTGTGACCATCCGTGAACAACGCGTTTACTTTGCGGTTCACGTATATATTTTTACCTATAGTCGAAGGTTTGGAGGCGCGGGCCAAAGGGGTTAATGTGAGTGTAATTCTATGTTATATTCCCCCACACTAGTTTGTCATATACCTCGGTTGATTTGCCTCCATGTGTCATACTTGGCCATTTGCTTGTCATACTTACGCTTCTTCTTCGCTTTAATTCGCTCCTCAAGCCAACACCATGCAAAGGCAAATGCAAATAATAGAGGAACACCAAGTAAACCATAATAATTCTCCATCGTTAATTAATTTTATTTAATATTCGTTTGAATCTTCACCGTCAGAATAACCGTCGTCACTGGAATCACTACCGTCACTGGAGCTATCATACTCACTCTCATCTCTATCTACCCACTCATCACTTTGCTTTATTTTATTGATTTTATTTTGAAACGCTTTAAAGCTTTCATCTATATCATGTGTTAAGCCACCTTTAATATACTCATGTGTGTCACCCATTTCATTCGGCTCTTTATTGTTAGCAGGGTCATTTAAAAACTCAACAACATCATCATCTTCCTCCCAATCCATTATATCTCCTCCAACTTCATTAGGATCATTGTTGGTTATCTCACTCATATTCATCCTCATTTTCTTTAAGTCATTCATATACTTAAATCGCTCAGTTACAGACATCATTCGCATCATGTCTTTATCTAATTGTTTTGCCATAATTTATAATATTATTATTATCATCCCAACTAATACCGTCATACCAATTATGACTATAAGGATGGATTGTTTTAATTCTTTACTCATAATACTTTGTTATTAATAACTGTTTAACTTCTTCACTAATCTCGTTTGTTTGATACAGTTTTTCTATTAAATCTATCATATTATTCTGATTTTTCTTCTTCAACTGGTAATTCTACTTGCACTTCATCTTCCTTCTTCATATCACACCCAACACAACAAGTTCCACTATTCATCATTATAGGTGAAAACCATGACATTAACCCAGCCATTAGTAAGCTTAATATTTTTATTAGTTTTTTCATCGTATTAAAATCTATATGTTAAACCTAATGTTACAAAAATCCCACCAGTAGCTATAGCTAATGTGTTTGGATTCATTTCAAATTTTGGTGTAATTGATTTATTGTGATGAATCATATAACCACCACCCATTGTCATCATACTTAAACCACCTATTATTGCTAACTTTTTCATTTATTTTCTAATTTAACTATTAAATCATTAATGTCATCTTTATTTTGCCAACCTAAAGGACTATCAATACCTTCTTCAATTAATACATTTCCAGTTTTATCAAATACAAGAACTTCAAATGAATTAACATCCTCAGGATTGTCAATTTCAACATCATTACCAATACCCCCTGGAGTACTATATAATCCACTACCAGCTACAACTGACAGCATCATTTTATTTTCTAATACAAGTATACCTTGTAAGCCATTTGGAATAACACCATGTTTTTTCCAAGTAATATTTTTAAATGTTTTCATATGCTAATTTTATTTTATCTAATGCATCCATTGTACCTTCAAATCCAGGTATATCTTTAATTACTTTAGATTTATATTTTTTATTTTTTTGGCTATTACAATCACCATTTTCATCAGATTTAAATGTATGGCAATCACTACATAATTGTTGATAATTTTCAGGTTGCTCACCTTTAAACATTCCTTTTAAACTATCATCTATATGATCAATATCTAAACATTGAATTATTTGTTTGATTGTTCTCGTTGGGTGTTGTTTTTGTTTATCAACACCACAAATCTCACATTTAAAATCCCCAACCAATAATTTTTCTAATTTATAGAATAACCACATTCTACTTGGTGCATTCGTTACCCATTTTCTATATTGCATATGGAAAGTACAAAAATCTTTAGAATTTCCATTCAAATATTTTTCAGGACTATTATTACACCAATTTACTCTACACATATAACCTTTATTTTAATATTGTAACTTGTTTATAATTTATTTTACCTACTGATTTTTTACCTAACATATCAAATGTATACAATGTAACACAGGTAGGACCCCATTTTTGAACATTCATACCATTAATTAACTCAGCATAAATTGAATCCCCACCTTTACTTACTTTAAATATTTTTGGATTCATTCCATACTCACCATTCTCATCTGAACGATAAGTAGTAATACCTTTAACTGTAAATCTTACATCACCTTCTTGTAATTGTTTTTGTATGATATTCATATAACCTTTATTTTTGTTTTCTGGCATTTTGCCTTATTTACATGGTAAATATACGAACGCTCTTTACGGTAGCCAAGCCTTTATGCGATTATCTTTTCCCACTTACCATTGTTTAACAACTTAAACGTACCAACATATGTTTGTTTCCACTCATCAGGTCCAATTATACTTAAAAAGTATTCATTATTATCATTTATATACAAATAATAATGCTCACCTAATATGGGTTGAAAATTATAAGATGCATTGTAAATTATATTACTCCATTTATACTCATCAACCAAATTCTCATACTCAAATTTCAATTCCTTTAATTTGGAGCTGAAGTATTTATCAGCTTTAATACTATCACTTCTATCAACACTTATAGGAGCAAACGCCGGGGCACTTACAGTAGTAGGATATTCTTTAGTATTAGCATCAAACTTCTCAATATCATAATTAAAAACTATATTATCAGGTAATTTTTTCTTAGCCATTCAAACTATAAATATTTTTTTCTCTTAATGATCTATACATTTCTAATATAGTTCCATCAAAACTTTTCATAACATCAGCAATTTCATCTTTACTCATTTTAAAATGTTTTGAAAAATTATTAACTAACCTTTCCATTCTGTCTGCTTCATCTTTCATCCCATCAGCAAATAATTTATTATATCTTTTCCTTGCTCTAGCTTCAATATCTCTATATAAAGGATCCTGATGTGGTTCTTTGCCTTTATAATTATCTATAAAATCATCTTGTTCTTCTTTCATCCAATGTAATTCCCATTTAGCTTCTTCAAAAAATGGAGATGGATCAAAATCACCATTTTGTATTTTATCAGTTAAACGGGTTTTATATGGGAGATTTTTATGTGACTTAAAACGTCGCCACCAATAGAATGGTAATGCCCTTCTTCCTGTTGGTTTTTTTGGTGCTTTCATATCCCTAAATATTTTTTATATTTTAAATCCATTTTATCATAATATTTGGTATCCTTCATGCTTTTATGAGCATAATATATGTCTTTTTTATCATTTATCAAAACTAAAAAACAAGGGGCCAATGATCTAGCATTAAAACCATCAACTTCTAATTTATCATTAGGGTTTATACACAATGCTTTCCAATTGCTTTGATCTGATGCTTTTAATATACTATTTAAAAATTTTTGATAACGTTTAGTTTCTTTTTCACTTAATTCATCATCTTGTATAAAAACTGCTGATTTCTTACCAGATTTTATGAAATTATGCATACAAATTATGAAATCATTATTATTATTTAAAGTATCTATATAAATTTGATCAGATTCACGTTCCTTTTTAGCAAAAGGACAAGTAGGCATACCATTATATTCGTCTCTTGGTACTTCTAAAACATTTTTAATATAATTTAATACTTTATCTTTCATGTTAATACCTTTTAAATCCTTTAACAATTGTTCTATCAGTATCTACATCTTCAACTATAACGTTTTCTCTACGCTTAATCATACTTTTAGTCAACTTCAACGTTTGTAAATCTGTTTCATTTTTTACCCAATCTGTAAATAGGTAAGTAAGTAAATTGCTTTTAAATTTTTTAAACATAACCTTTATTTTAAATTAAACTTCTCTTTTATCACCATGAATTACTTTCACAGTTGGGAATCGTAAACTAATACCACCCTTATCATTATTTGTTTCCTCAAAGTATTGAACAGTAATTATTTTACCAACAATTGATCCATCCATATATTCTAAACGTTGCTCTTGGGTAAACCCACTTCCAACTTTTACTATATGACCTTTATGTTCAATCCATACTTGTGATAGCATTGTCATTGACACTGATTTACCATCTCTAACTACTTCATGTGTGTCAACATCCCAACCCAACACTTCATACTCAGCATCATGAAATGATTTAACTTTAACTAAATTTTTACTACGTTTACCTTCATAACCTACATCTTTACGTACCATAAATCCTTCCCAATTATTATTGTTAGCTAATTGCTTCCAGGTATCAAAATGTTTACTATCTGTTATTTGGAATTGATCTGTATAACGTAAAACAGTTTGATCAACAAATCTACCATTTAACCAACCTCTTAATTTAGCTAATCTTTCTGATAGTATTTCTTTACTTTTTTTATTTTCAAAATCTGATTTATTAATCATATCAAATATCATAAATACTGGCTCTGCAATTTGGTGATCTTTACGTCTTAGTTGTTTCATTACACCCTGAAAATCTTCATCACCATTTTCATCCATTAAACAAATTTCACCATCAAATACAGTATTAACAATACCTGTAGCTTCAATAGAATCTTTAACTTTATTTAAAGTAGTTAATTCTTTCCCCATTCTAGAATATAATGTACATTTACCATTTTCATCAGTAATAGCTAAACAACGAACACCATCTAATTTTCTAGAAGCATACCAACTATCATCCCAATCACACTTTTCTTTATATTCTTGGGCAAGTGCTACTTTAAATGTAGGGATTAAACCCGGAACTGCTTTATTAATTGTAGAATCACCAACTCTAATATCTAAATCTTTATCAATAATTCTATATAATAATTCTCCATAAGCAGTATTAGCAACCCAACCATTTACTAATGTAATTGCTTCATGACCTGTAAACTTTCTATCTGATAATGAATCTAATAATTCAAATGGATATAAATCTCCACCATCATAATAACATTTATCACTATTTTTCTTACACGTTTTACTCGTGACATAATATTGTTTATAGGGGTTATATGTAGCTTCAAGTACCTTGTGTATAAACGCCGAACTACGCGATATAATGGCAATTTTGTCCGTAGCACTACTAGTACTACGCATTTCATCTATAAAATTTTGTAATTCAGTCATATTAAATACTTTCGTTATACATTTGTAAATCTAAATCAGCAGAACAAGGAACTTCAATTTCCTCATTTGCATAACTTGATGGTGAAGGTAATCCTGAATATGCACAAACATCATTTGCACCATCTACTCTCCACTCTCTAACTGTATCTTCACTATGTTTTTGAACAAAAATTTCTTCAATTGCTGAAGCAACTTTATTGAATCCAAGATATTCATCAAATGTAATCAAACCATCATTATGACCACTAAACATATCCCATTCTCTATTTAATAACTCTTGATATTTTATTTTATCTTTTTGCATAACCTTTATTTTTAATTGTGTTTTCCGGCTTCTTGCCTTATTTACATGGTAAATATACGAACCCTCTATTGCTCCTCCACATCTTTTCGCGGGTGTTTTTGTTTTCTTGTATATTTTTTGCGATTTCTTACAGGACCTGGTGTTTTTAATGCATCAAACCATTCTTCCTGCGTTAATTCTAACTCTTCCAACTTGTGTACTTTTTTCAAGTGGGATTTTCCTTCTTTTTTCATGATCAGAATGGTAAAGGTTTATTAGACTCATCTTTAGGTGTAAATTCTACACTATCTAGTTTTTTATATCTTAGTGACCCAAAGGGTTGTTCACCAATTTCAACAACTTTTACATGCTGCACACCAATTCTATTATCTAAGTTTAATCTTAAATCATTAGCTCGCTTTCTAGCCATATAATCATTTTCAGCATAAACATACATATCCATTTGTACAACGTATCTTTTTTCTTTTTTATTCATCATATTTATTTCTTAAAATTTCAATTAGTTTTTTTATATATTGCGATAAAAACAAAGGCCAGCCTAAAATCCCAATAATTCTTTCAATATTATTTAACTCTTCTTTAGATTTGTTATATTTCATTGCTACTTCTACTAAAAACATAAACACAGCTCCAATAGCTAAATAAAATGCAAAATAATTTAACATATTAATCTATTTGATTTATAGGCTCTTCATGTAGGTATTCAACTTTACCTCTACCACTTAAACTAAAAAATAATTTATTACCATTTCCACCTCTTCGGTTTTTACTAAAATGTAAATAACGACCCTCATCACTCATTCTCATATGCAACATTCCAGTAGTCATATGTTTAAGTTTATTACTACCTGCAAAACCACCACTTTTAGTAACTTGTTGTATTATTAAAAACGCACTATTTAATTTAGCATCATTATTACCTAAATTATGCTCTTCAAATAATTGTAATAATTTACCTTGATTTGATTTATTAGTACCACCAAAATAATCAGTGTACATATCAGCAACTTCAGCCATACTATCTATAAGTACTAAATCATAACCTTCTTTTAATGCAGTTCTTAAAACAACATCCGGATTAACTTCTGAATAATCACCCATAAATAATATATCTAAATCACCAAATTTTGGAAAACGCTTAACATAACCAACCATGTCTATTGCATTCATTTCACCTGATATAAATAAACATTTTTTACCTGAATTTTTAACATCAGCTAATATATCTAACAAAACCGTTGTTTTACCAACACCAGGATCACCAGTTCCAACATAATTAACTCCAGGCATTATACCACCTTCATTACTAAAAAACTGATCAACACGAGTTTTGGTTTTCATTGGATTAAATAAATTATCATTAAATGATAAATCATTCATTTTAACAGTATTTACAGTAAATGTAACATTACTATTATTAACATTTTTTCTTGGACGACCTGCTTTTTTGTTTAACATAACCTTTATTTTTTAATTTATAATTGCGTTCCCGCTTTATTTACCCCATAAATATACGAAAGGGATCTGGCTAAACCAAATCCCTTCGCATGAGTCTTTAAGAAATTTACTAAAATATTATAAACTTCACACCGTTTTTGATGTAAAGTGTATTCTTTTGTGTATTTTTTACAATTCTCCCAAAAATATCATAAATTTCATTATTATTTACATTAGATAACATTTCTTCTACAAATACTGGTGGAGGAGCTGGTAGAGTTATACTACAACCTTCACCTGTTACTATTTCCCCAAATTGATTTTCAGTTACATACGCCGTTACTTTTATATTATTAATATCAAATATAATATCATTAATATTATTTGGAATAACATAAGTAAAAGTATTTGTAAATAAATCACCAGGATATACAAGTGTATTCATACTATTTAACTGTACACCCCATTGTCCAGTAATATACTCTCTTACCATATGTTGGTGTGAGTAAGTTGGTTGCCAAGGACCATTTACAATAGCTCCGGGGTTATATGTTTGCCCACCAGTTTGCGGACCTAATATACTATCTTGGGTTAGTACTATATTTAAATAATTTATTGATTGGAAACCAAAACCATCTATAGGTAATGAATCTGTATAGTAAACTTCAGCTGTAATATTAATATAATCATTTAAAGTATCATGCTCAGCTAATATACCAACATTTAAATATGAAGGTTGAGATATAATATCTTGAACAGCATCTGCCCAATCACCTCTACTCATAGCAGTACCACCACCTTGAGTCATTGGGAATTGATATCTATTAACTGTCCCTGCTGGGTAACCAGCTAAATTTGATAAATCAGCAATGCTATCATTTTCTGGTATTGTAAAATCAGGATCATTTGGATTATTTGGAATAGCATATCCTCCTGTATGTAAATTTAGTAAAAATAAATCATTGGGATATGAATATTTTAAATTATTTGCTATTAAATGTCCATCGGGACAAAACACACAGTAAATACCTGTGAATTCTTCTAATATAGCGTTTTTGTTTTCTGGAGTTGTTGAGACAATAGTCTGTCCCATACTAATTAAGCAGAATGTACTCAATAGTATTGATAATATAAATTTCATTAAAATTTTGGTTAAATTACTCTATTACTATTAACAGAGTTTAGTAGTCTTCATCTTCGTCTTCATCATACCCGTAATCATCATCGGCTTCATCATACTCATCTTCATCATCTAAATCTTCAAATTCAGATTCATAATTAAAGATATCATCTTTATTGTCAGTATAAACACCTTCTTTACTATCTATATAGTCTAATATTTTTTCTAATGCTAGATACATTAATCTTTCATATCCATCATCATTATTTTTAAAACCTAACCCTTCAGCTTTACTAAATATACTTGTTAGTGTTGATTGTAATTCAAATGGAATTTCTCTTGAATTAACTAAAAACGAATGAGCAGGGCCAGCTGTTTCAATACCATATCCTTTATCGAAAAAATCACCATCATTATAATGACGATAAATAATTCTATTAATTGCTCTTAATATTTCACCTTCTAATTTATCAGAATTACCTGATCCAGGTACTAATTCTTTATAATAAGCCTCACTTCTACTATTTAGAGCTTCATTTTCATTTAACTTATTATATCCTGAACCATGAGGTGCAGCTTTACCATCTTCAGGATTATTTTTCTTTAATGATTCATCATTTCTATATGAGCCCATCCAATAAGCTAATAATTCCCTAGCTTCCTTCTTTTCTAAATCAAATGCTTGTTGTAGATAAGGAGCAGCACCAAACATATTAGTTTTACCTGAATCTCTTAATTTAGTAAGAAATTCCATATAATCTCTAAATCTTTCGGTATCTCCTTCTTTATTATATGAAGCTGCAAACATATTTCTTTTTGCTGTTTCAGCATCATACTCACTAGTATAATCTTCAGTTAAATATTGGTTTTTAAAAAACTTTTGTATGTTGAAATTATCCATTTTTTATTTTAGTCTTGGATTAGTTTTATCTTTTAAATATGTATATGGATCTTCTTGGTAAGTATCATATTGTGCCTGTGTCCAACCTGCAAACCTACTATCTTTTGGAAAATCACCATCAAGATTCTCTGGAGCCCATCTATCAAAATCCTCATTATCCTCACCATCACTACCCAAGACATCCGTTTGGTATATTTCTACTGCTGCTTCAACAAAATTATTTGAAGGAATACTATCACCGTGGAAGTCTTCTTCTCTGGAGTATTGTTCTCCAGTCATGATTATTATTTTATTTAAATCTTTACTAGATATATCAGGGTGGAGTTCTTT
>Ga0209634_1003611_pt1 | contig 10374 bp, 16 predicted proteins | sample LinPmetageLP40_FD_184043 | JGI IMG/M metagenome (GOLD analysis project Ga0209634, IMG submission 184043) | Marine viral communities from the Pacific Ocean - LP-40 (SPAdes) (version 2) | ecosystem: Environmental > Aquatic > Marine > Oceanic | place: Pacific Ocean | collected 2010-08-26 | reverse complement strand
GTTTGACCCTCAATCCATAAGGTAAGACTTTCTTTCTTTCTAGGTAGGGATGTTTTTCACACGGTGTGGCTTTGTCCCAAAGATCTTTGGCCTTCTTAGCTGTCTCCAGATGTTTCTTCGTGAGCTTCTTGACGGCCTCTTTTCTCAGCTCTTCGATCTCAGCTCTCTCTTCTTTAGATATGGTTTGTTTCTTCTTATTCTCTGGCTTCCAATGATGCGTGGGAACATCAGCCGAGGTTCGATAGTCACCCAATCTGCCGTAAGGGACAGATTGATCTAACCACAGCTGATACCACCCTGATAGCTTACGCTTACCACCAACATTGATGTACGCTCGACCTATTGAGCCATCGGTAAGTAAGCCTTTGCTGGGTTCTGGTTCCAACCCGTGTTCAGCTAGAAAATCGCTAAATTCGTGTTGGTAATTAATAGAGAGGGGTTGTTCAAAATTCTTTTTCTTAGGTCGGTTTAGTTTCAGTGACATCAATCATCCTTTTTTTTACATTTGCTTAATTTGTATTATTGTGTAAGATACTACATAAATTAATTCAAATAAGCAAACAATATAGGAGACAATTATGAGCTTAACATTAAAACAAGGTGACAACGATTTTGAAAAACTAGAGAAGGGTATCTATCATGCTACCTGTTTCAGAATGGTTGATCTCGGTACACAAGACAACACTTATAAGGGTGAAACCAATAAAAGATTACAGGTGCGACTAGACTTCGAGATTACAGAAGCTTTAGATCCAGACACTAATCAAGTCTTGATGGCAGACGGTAGACCATTCGGTGTAGGCAAAGAATACACAGCTTCTTTGTTTGAATCTGCAAACCTAAGAAAAGACTTAGAGTCTTGGAGAGGCAAGAGCTTTACACAAGAAGAGCTAGATAGCTTAGAGCTGACTGACTTCTTAGGATGCACGGTAAAAATAGAAGTGGGCCTTACACAACAGACAGCAGAATTTGCTGGTGGCAATCCAAAAATTATGAGGCTATCCGAACCACGCAATGGTACAGAACAAGTAGCTACTGTAAACCCACAGGTTGCATTCGACATGAGCGTTTACTGTGATGAGTTTAATGGAAACAGCAACGCAAACTCTAAAGCCATGTGTGATGTGTTTGATGATGTACCCGCCTACTTACAAAAGAAAGTAGAAGAGAGTTACGAATACAGAGCAGCTGTAGAGAAAGGTGCTAGAGCATCAACAGTAGAAGTAGAAGCACCAGCAGAGTCATTAGCAGACCTAGCGTCTAGCAGTGATGACGATGATAAGTTACCATTCTAAATAGTTTTCCGTGGGCAGTCCCTACTATCCTTTTTGATCTCACACTCAAACAGGTACTGCCCACACCTTTCACAATATGAAAACAGAAACAGACATGGTTAATCAACCACCACATTACCAAGGTGATATAGAGTGCATTGATTACATACAACAACAGTTGGGTGACAATTTCAGATACTACCTAGAAGGTACAGCCATTAAATACTTACACCGTTTCAAATATAAAGATAAAGAAATAGAGGACCTACAGAAGAACCAATGGTATGTCAGTAAGTTAATAGAAGAATTAGAAAGATTAGAAACAAAGTTCAAACAAGAACTAATGACAGAAGCGAGGAAGTTCATTGAGTAGTTTAGAGTACGACATATACAATTTGCCATCAGCAATAATGATGGAGCACCAGCTGTCACAAGAAGTGATACAAACATTAAACAATTACCTAGATGCCAAACTTAAAGATCCATTTAGAAAATCTTTGAGTGGTGATCTGGTAGGACAGATACACCAAGGTGAGCAGCTGTCCATGAATTATGAAACAGAAGAACTGCAAGAATTTAGAGCCATAGTCGAGAACTTAGGCATAGCTTATCTTAGACGTTTTGTAGAACAGACTGGCACTATGATTAGGCCCAAGCAAGTAGTCACAGATAAGCTTTGGTCGGTTCACTCTTATGAAGGTGACTACAATCCAATCCATGATCACCTGACAGCAACACCTATGGGCATTAGCTTTACCACTTGGACCAAGGTACCGAAACAAATAGGCAAGACTGCGGAAGGTAAAGAGATAGAGGATTACAGTTTATACAACTCATCTGGAGCTATCGATGGGTTTATTAATTTCACATATGGTCTTAATCAAACAGCGGATCCAGAAAGATTAAGACCTTCACAGTCTCGATATGTGAAACCAGAGGAGGGTAAGTTACTGTTGTTTCCATCTTGGATGCAGCATGTGGTTTATCCTTTCTTCGGTAAAGGTGAGAGGCGTACAGTAGCGGGCAATATGAATTGCTTTGATGTAACAGAAGAACAAATGAAAGAGGTAGATAATGAAGTATGAAGAAATAGAAAAGCAGATTGGTCTTAGGCTTAAAGAAGTAGAAAAAATTACAAAAGAAAGGGCAGAAAAAGAAAATATTTTACGCGAACAAATAGATAAAAAATACAAGATGTTGACAGATGCGGGGTTTGGTAGGCGAGAGTCATACAAAATGTTATCTGAAAAAGCTTGTGACTACAGAACTTTAATGAATTGGCATTCAGGAGAAAAAATGAAAACTGGTAGTTATAAAAAACTGATTATCTTAATAGAAGAACAAATGAAAGAGGCAAAATAAATGAACGCAGAAGAGATTAAATTACCTATCCACTTACATATAAATGGTGATTGGTTTAAATTACCTAAATTTAAAGCTGCTACAACAACTTGTGTATTTAAAAGCTCCTTTTGTGAAAGAAATACTATTATATACAGCAACTTAGATGATGCGTTAAAAGACCAAAAAGATTTAAAAAAAATAGGAATAAAATCTTATTTAAGAAATAAATAGGAGCACAAGATGGAGTTTAAAGTAGGGGTATACGAAGATATACCATTTGAAGATTATAACGAGATACCAGCTTACAGAGCATCGGATCTAAAAGATGCAGCTAAGTGTATGTACACATGGAAGAACAGAAAAGGTTTTGTGAGCTCACCAGCTCTATTAGAAGGTAGCGTTCAACACAATGTTTTCTTGGAGTTTCACAACTTCGACAAAGACTTTGTTATTCAGCCACCCATAGACAGAAGAACCAAAGTAGGCAAAGCAGAGTATGAAGACTTCTTAGCCACCGCCGGGAACAGAACTGTTATTACTCAGGACCTGTACGATACTTGTATGGAGCGCAGAGAAACCGTAAAGCATCTAATCCCTAATGGCGAGAACGACAGAACAGAGCTGACAGTTTGTTTTGAATACCACGGCCAACCATTCAAATCTCGTTTGGATTGGTATGACGGCAAGAGGGTATGGGATCTTAAAACCTGTAGGGACGCTTCACCAAGAGGATTCAGGCAAGCGGTAAACAACTTCAACTATCACATGCAAGCTGCACTTTATGTCGATGCCTGTCGTATTGTTGGTTTACCAGCAGAAGGGTTCTCATTCTTAGCGCAAGAGAAAGCACATCCTTATCCTTATGTGATATATGAAATGTCAGATGAATCTATGTTGTATGCCAGATCAAAAAATGAACAGGCCTTGGCTACAATATTGAACGCAAAAGAAAGTGACAACTATAGTCCATACAACCTAGATGGTGTACAGACTATAGAGCTGGGTGATTTGTATTAGGTTAGTCTACTTCGTCTTCATGTAAAATTTTTGTCGGCCTTGTGTAGAAACCAAACTTAGTATCATCTTTAGAAGGATTTACTCTCGCAAAGAAAGATAACCTGTCACCTCTTTCACCGACATAGCCACCCCAAACCTTGAAACCCCTGTCGTCTTGGAACAAACATTTGGCGGTGTCGCCCCATTGAGTTTCTACTTTTTTTATACCTAGAACCACACCTTCGAATTTAATTCTTTCTTCTGTGATTGGCACCGGCTCTGCTTTTTCGTAAGCTTCTTTTTCTTTTCTAGCAGCCTCCTCTAACTCTTTGTCTCTCTGCTCTTTTTGTTCTAACCAAGCAGAGTTGTCATATTCTACTTTTCTGTTTGCTCCTGTGCCCCATTCATTTGTATCTTTTTCTCCGTTCAAGGTAAGTTTTGCATCACCTACAATCTCTTTTGCTTTTTGTACTGCTTGCTCATAATCAGTAGAAAGATTGTAGCAATAGTTGGTTTTGACGTAAGGTTCTGCAATTCCGTCTATACCTTTTCTGTAGTCAACAAAAGAATATTTAAGAGTATACATAATGTTGTCTTCACCTGTATCAATCCAATAGTGCGCTTCAAATTCCATTATTTTACCTCCGTTACAATGTGTTTCCAGCTGGCGTAAGGCTCACAAAATAAACCAGCTGCTTTGAAGTTTGCGTCAAGCGCTTCTTCAAATTTGTACCCATGACCACTTTCATCAGGATTTACTAAGTCCCAACCAGTTCCGCCGTCACACATAAAGCAGTACGCTTCTTCATGGTCATACTCAGGAACAAAGAACCACTCTTCATTGCCGTATTTTTTTGCCCACTCTGGATCGGCTATATCTCTTACAGCAATTTTACCTTCGTAAGCATTGGCCTTGTAGTAGCCTTTGAAATGGTCGTTTATAGTCTTGACCAAGACCTTTTCGATTTTTGGTTTAAGATTTTTCATTACACTACCTCCTTGTTTTTGATATCTACCCATTTTTGAGCACCCTTCAAAGTTTGACCCATGCCCAAATAAACTAACTCTGCGTCAACGTAGTCGTCATCAATACTATAAGCGTAATAAACCTCGCCATTTCTGTTTTTTCTCCTCATGATCAAGCACCCTTTGTAAATAACTTCCATCTTTTCTCCTTTTTTGTTAATCAATCTCACATAGACATAATACACTAATTGCACAAATGTGCAAGTATATATACATATAAATATTAATTAATTTTAAGGTAGAGTATGGTACAAATCTACGGTCCTTTGCTTGTCGCATAACCAAAACACCAACAGATACCTGTCTCCTGATTCTACAGGTAAGCCTTTGTGTAGGTTGATAAAGCTGGGGAACATCAGTGCATGACCTGTGGGTAAGGGCCCTATCTCTCCATAGTTATGAAAAGCAGTACCGCCACCTTTGTAAGAACCTGTATTGAGAGGAACCACCACGCTGATCTCAGCACTATCATCATGGTGCCAAGCGCCTTGTTTTTTATCTACAAGATTATAGTTGGCTATTTGTATGGTGGTCGGATCCTTGCAGTCTCTTTGCCACAGCGCATTGAACATAGGATTTAAAACTGTTTGCACTACAAACCACATGTTGCGATACAGCTCTGGCACTTGCTCCTTCAAAACAATTTCTGGTATTTGTCGCAGCTCATCCTCTTCCTCATTGCCCACGAAATCTATTTCTTTTTTCATCATCTCTATCTCTTTAACCAATAGATTACAAAAGTGTCTGCGGAACAAAGGCACCTTGTAGATCTCTGGATAGATCTTCTTTACCACCTTATGCACAGGTGTTTTAGGTAAGTCTTGTTGGCCGTCACTGGCTTTATACTTTGCAATCAAAGGCAAAGTGTCTTGTACAGCTTTATAGGTAGGCTGGTTTATCATCCAATGAGACTGCATGCTGAGTAAATAGTTTTTAAGTTTGTACATAGTTTTGTAGTTTATCATATTTTTTTTTAGTATTATTTGTATATTCATACAATTTAATATAAAATCCCCCACATGGACGAAGATAAAAAAATTAGAAAAAGTTTAGCAGTCGACATAGAAACGTATGAGTTGTTACAAGCGGTGTGTAAGTCTGAGAACAGATCAAAGATTGACCAACTAAGAGAATTGATCGGTAACGAACACAAGCGCATACAACAACGCAACGCTGTTGAGGCATAATGTTTAAAAAACTTATGTCGAGTAACAAGGACGTGCCGCAAGCCTACAAACCAGTTATAGAAGCTCCAGAGGTCGTAGAGCTTTTTAGCCGTTTAACCTTGCATCATCAAACCGCATTACTCAGGCTTATATCAAGGAACCTAGAAATCGAAATCGATGGAGAATCCACAATGGGTTACGAAATGGATTACGAGGTGGTAGGTGCTATGATAAAAGCTACAGAAGCTACTGACTAAGCTTTAGATTTCCTCGCCGTTTTTGTTCTTGCAAAAGAGCGATTCTTACTTCTATGCACGGTCCTCAAGTTACTCTTCTTATTATTCAGCGGGTTGCCATCAACATGATGTATGTCCAGACTATCCCCTTTCTTGACCTTGCCCGAAGCTAACGCTTCTCTTCTAACTTTGTTACGAGAAGATCTCTTCTTTATTTGTGCGGGTTTGCTGTGATAGTTAGCGTACTCTTTGGCGTAGTTCCTAGCCATTAGGTCAAGCTTGCGATACCTTGTTGCCTCATAGCAATCTCTCTGTCTCTCTCGTCAGGCAAGAGCGTAGGTGAGGCCGCCATAGCTGGGTCTGTCGCCCCAAAAGCGTTACCGCTTACATTTGGCATTTGAAAGCTGTCTATCGACTGTGCCAGCTGTTTGCGTTCAGGTAAAACCTTATCGGCTACTTCTGATGTAGAGACTTCTCTAAACGCACCAGCATTACCAATAGGCTCTAACACTGGTGAAGATTGTGATTGATGTTGTGGGATCGGCTCAATGGTTTGTTGACTCATACCTTGCAAAGTCGCTTCTATGTAAGGTCTGATTGTAGGTTCAGCTATTCCAATAGTGGCAAGCCTACGAACATGATTACCAAAAGAATTTGGATTAAAAGCAGCTATTTCTACAGCCTCTGTAAGCCATCTAACGTATCTTGGATTGGTCATCAATTTAGCACCAGCATACGGTGCTATCAAAGAACTAAATCCAAAGTCAAATCCCATTGCTCCTAAACCGGGAACACCCTCCATAAACATACTTGCTATACCTAAAGACGATATTGCTTTTCCTGTTTTAGAAGGGTTCATCTGTTCTAAAGCAGCATTATTAACTTTATCCAAAACAAACGTAAAATCATTTAAGGCTGGTAAAAGTTCATCATATTTACCTCCTGTAAAAAGTTCTACTCTTGCTTCTTTAGATAAATTATTAAAATTTTTCAAAAATTGTGCGGGTTGAAAACCTTGTCCAGAAATAAATTCAGCACCTGTTTCTGCTGCATCAATAGCGGTGCTTCCAGCAACGGCTGCATTAGGTAATCCCATACGGCCCAGTTGATAACCAACAAGAACATCAAACTCTTCTGGTGTAAACTGTTCTTTTAATTTTCTAATTCTTACGCCACTATCTTTAGCACCGCTTAACGCATACCTTAACGCTGCTGTGCTTTCTTTTTCGCCTTTTTTAACTATTTCTTTTATAAAAACTTGACTGCTGCCACGTTGGTTATTTTTTGCTACAAACTCATTAGCTTTTTTATATAAATTTAAAGCAGTGTCGTCACCCAATGTTTGACTAGAAGTTTTTACTAAATCAAATAAATCTTTAGTCAAATAAGGTACTAAATCATTAATTGTTTGTTCAGAAGCATTTAAAGAACCTAGGCTTTCTGCCGATCTCAAGTCTTTCATTATATTTGACCTGAAATCTTTTAATCTTTTAAAAGTTAAAGTTCCATTTTCTGCATCTAGTAGAACTTTTCGAGCTTGATTTAATGCTGGGTCTACAAAATCAGAACCAGTAGCTGTTTCTGCTTCAAGAATATATTTTTGTACAAATTCAGCTGTATTTGTAGCTGGTGAGGTAAAACTATCATCGAGTGCATCGCTGACTTCATCGTACATTGCGCCCGCTTTTGTTTTGTATGTTGCTCTTGCCCTTTCCGCAGAAGTTACTACAGAATCTGCCGTTTCTTCAAAAGTACCAGCACCACCATAGCCTTCAACCAATTTGTTTTTAGCAGCTTCTAATTCTTGCGTAGTTTTATCTATTGACGCTCTCATGATTCTTGTAGAAGTAGGCAATATTTGCAATCCCATTTCTACTAAATTTGCAACAGATGAACTGGTAACTTGAGCTACTGTAGGTTCAGTTACTCCAACTCGTTTCATTACTTTCATGGTTTCTTCTGGACTTCTTGCAAGTACGTTACCATCGGCCAAAACATCAAGAGCCTCTTTTGAACCCTCAGGCATAGCGCCACGAGTAAAAGTAACTTTGTTACCGAGCCATTTTGTGCCTCTCCATATTTGACTTACAGCTGGATTTGAAACAGCGTTTATAGTGCCAGTAATAGCCATATCTCCACCTTGCTGAAAAATATCTCTTGTGTCTTCGGTTTCTCCAAAGTAATCCAATAATTTTACATAAGCTTGTCTGGCCGAAGCGCTGCCAACACCTTCACCTATAGCCATACCCGAAGCGCCACCAGCAAATCCACCAACTACAGTTCCAGCTGGTCCAGCAAGACTTCCTACCGTGCCACCCACAACCAAACCTTTTGTTCCTCCATAAATACCACCACCTATAGCACCTATTGTTTCAGCTATTTCAGGGCCAATGTCTGCCGTTATGTCTGCCAAAGTTAAACCAAACAATCTGCCGCCGCCGTCTTCATCAAATAAAGTTAGTTGTCCAGTATCTGGATTTTTAAAAATAAAATTACCAGCACCAAATTTGTTTGCACCATTTTCTGGGTCAAAAATTTCTACTGGCATAGCTTCTGGGTAATACTGTTGCAAAGTAGTCAGTCTATCAGGTTCTCTTTGTGCAGCATTTACAAACGCCCTTATTTTAAAGGGTGCTCCTGTTTTTGTATCTACAGAGTTAATTAGATCTTCTTGCGCTATTTTCATTAAAGCATCTTCATCGTAACCGGGTCCCTTGGGAGCAACCTTACCAACAGCTGCATTTATTAATTCATCATCGCTTAAATCTGCATATATATCGTCCATATTTATTGTCCCTTTAATGGCAAATTGTTATCTATCATTTTTTGTTTTAATTCTGGGTTAGTTTTAGCTCTTTCTTGAAGAGTGGTTAAAGCACTGCCTTCTACAGTAAGAGCATCGACAGCAGCTTGAGCTTCTATAAAGGCACCACCAGCTTGAGTTTCCATAACTGACATTGCAATTCTTCTGGCTCGTTGTTTAAGTGCTAGTTCTTCTGGGCCGTCAGAAACCATTGGAAAATATGCTTTAAAACCTCCTACAATCTCTGTTTCAGGTATGGCGGCACCCGATTCTTTTCTTAATTGCCCCATCATCCAACGTCTAGCCTCAGATTCATATTGTTTGTATTTGGATGACAACAAGTATCTTGAAAAAACTGCTGGTGTTTCTGGGTCGGTAAACAAGTCGGAATCAATCTTGTTGTCCCACCAACCAGTAGGTCCAAACATGTTCATAAAACCAGCACCAGAATTTTCTATTCTAAGCAGTTCTTTATCTGCGTTTCTCATGCTAACCGCAAATCCAGCATCTAAATTTTGTTGTGCACTGTAAATACCTTTTTTTGAGGCAAGTTCTGGTACATCCGTAAATTTTTGTGTATCTATCTTTACAGGAGCATTTGACAAATTTTCACTAGATTCTATGGGTACTAAATTAAATGACATTTTTTTAATCAGTTAGGTTTGCGTTCAAATTCTGTTGTGCCGTCAGTGTACACAGGATTATTGTTATTGTATTTACCAGTAAAAGTATACGTTACACCTTCCTGTACAAATGAGTTTTTTGGCGGCAAAGTTTCTTGCAAAAATGGGATATTCATTTTTTCTTCTTCAATGACAGATACTCCTTTGTCTGTTTGTTGGTATTGTTTTTTAATTCTTTCGGCATGTGCTTTTGAATACAGATACATTTCTTTTTTGCTACCATCTTCATTATAAATCATACTGTCGTCACCTTGACGGAGTCTAGCATGTGCTTCTATTAAATAATTTGCAGACACACCGTCCATGTTGCCATCTGGAAATAAACCGCCATTTTGTTTTTGCATTTCTAGCATGTAATCATACCCAGCTTCTGCTGCTAATTTTCTAAACTCAACTTGTTGTGCTCTAACCTTTTCTACTTGATTGTAAGCTTGCATCATAATATTTTGTTTAATTTCATCTGCCTTTTGTTTTTTTAAAGACATGGAGTCGTTAAACATTTTGAACCCAGCAGTCAAGCCATAACCTATCGATGCTGGTTGACCACTGGCTGCTTGTGCTGCTAGACCAGCAGATAAATCAGACGCTAAGTCATATATGCTGGATTTTCTTTGTTGAGGAACCAAACCAGACAACACATTAGCTTGTTTTAAAACGTCTTCCATATTTGTTGGAGCAACACTTGATGATGCAGAATTCAACCTGTCAAAATAATTTTGTTCTACATCTGTTGGTGTTAATGTTTTTTCTTGAACAGCCATTACTATCCTTTTCCTTGGTTCATAAAGTTACCGATAGCTCCAAACGCTCCTAATCCTGTCGATAAACCAGCCTGAACCAAGGAAA
>Ga0209634_1003610_pt1 | contig 10378 bp, 9 predicted proteins | sample LinPmetageLP40_FD_184043 | JGI IMG/M metagenome (GOLD analysis project Ga0209634, IMG submission 184043) | Marine viral communities from the Pacific Ocean - LP-40 (SPAdes) (version 2) | ecosystem: Environmental > Aquatic > Marine > Oceanic | place: Pacific Ocean | collected 2010-08-26 | reverse complement strand
GTAAACAATATTATCCGTGATATCATATGTGATAACACGGGAGTTTGCAAGTGTTAAAAATTTCCTATTAAAAATTTGGTTTTTGTAAAATCTTGTTGTACGTATATCGAACAAGAAAAAGGTTATGACAAAAAATACAACTATGAGATACTAAATCACATACACAGCATAAAGGGGACTATTCCTATCTCCTTTATTTTTCAACTCAATTAATATTAACGAAAACAAGAATTATGAGAAAAATGATTTCAAGTTTAGCTTTAGGACTGCTTATGGTAGCTGGAGTAAACGCACAGGAAAAAGGTGACTGGTACGTAGGTACTGGCGATATTGCAAACACAGCATGGACTCAATGGTCTGTGAACCCAACAATTGGGTATGGTATTACAAACAACCTAATGGTTGGCGCAACTGCTAACCAAGAAGTAGAAGGAGATCTAGAAATAGATATTCATGCACGTTATTTCGTAAAAGGTTATTTTCTTTACCTCGGTTCTAATTTAGGACTAGACACAGAACAAATGGATCTTGGTGTAGGTAAGCTATTTTCTTTTTCAGGGAATGTTTATGTTGACCCACGTTTGGTGTACAACACAGGTACTAAGACAACCAATCTTGGATTGGGTGTAGGTCTTAAATTTTAAACTAATTATTAATCAATTAAATCGAAAAAAATGGAAAAAGTATTCAATTTATTAACAGACTTCTTAGGTGGACTAGGAAAATTGTTTTTAGCATTAGTTCCAGTATCAATTTTATGGTATGTACTTTCAGGTACGTCTGTATTTGGTATTGATGTAATTGCAAACTTAACAGCTCTAGTTTCTGGCTTAGGTCAAGGCGGATTTGTAGGTTTAGTAGTTTTGGTGATAGTATGTTCTTTCTTTGCCCCCGGTGGGAAAAAGTAAGAATTAAATAATTATATCAATTAAGGCGCCTTTTGGCGCCTTTTTTGGTTTTCTATATTTTATTATATGTATGTGTGTTAACATACGATCTTCCTAATAAGACGTCCCTGATTTTAAAAATAATCTATTAAGGTTCCTAATAACCTTATTTCCCGTACAATTTATAAACGAGACTCGAAAGAGAAAAAACAAGTAAAAAATGGCAAAAAACATTTTAAAAGAAGCTATCGCTGACGCTAAAGCTGTTCGTGAAGTAGCTCTTTCAAACGCCAAAGCTGCCCTAGAGGAAGCATTTACACCAAGACTACAATCTATGTTGTCTGCTAAATTATCAGAAGAATTAGATGAAGATTTAAACGAAGAAGAAGAAACCAACGAAAGCGTTGAAGAAACTACTATCGAAGAAACTTCATTTGATGAAATGATGGGTAGCAAATCAATGTATGGTGAGGACGATCCTGATGACGAAGGATATGGTGGAATGGGATCTATGGAAGAAGAAATCGATTTGGAAGAAATACTTGCTGAACTAGAATTAGAAGAAGGTGGAGTTTCAGAAGAACCTGTTGCTGAAGGTGAAGAAGAAGAAATCGCTGAAGGTGACAAAGAAGAATTAGAAGAAAAGAAAGATGAAGATCTTGATGAAGGATTTGATCTTGACGCTCTTCTTGAAGAATTAGATGGACTAGACCATGGTTTAGACGAAGCTAAAGACGACGACGACGTAAATGAAGGTAAAAAAGACGACGACGACGTAAACGAAGCTAAGGAAGAAGAATTAGATGAAGCTAAAGACAAAGAATTAGATGAAGTTAAAGATGAATTAGAGGAAACTCGTAAAGCTTTAACTACTGTTCGTGCTGAACTTAATGAAGTTAATCTATTAAATTCTAAATTGTTATATGTTAACCGAATTTTTAAAGCAAATACACTTAATGAGTCACAAAAACTACGAGTAGTTGAGTCACTTGATAAAGCAGGTACTGCTAAAGAAGCTAAGTTAATTTATGAAACAATTAAAGACACGTTTAATATCTCTAAAGGTACTAAACAAACTAAAAAATCATCAATTAAAGAAGGTTTAGGAATGGCTTCAAAAGCTGCTGGTAAATCAACAGCTGCTAAAAAAGAAGTAATTTCAGAATCTAATGATATGATGAAACGTTTCCAAAAATTGGCAAACATTAAAATTAATCAATAATTTAAAATTATTTTATTATGAACGTAAATAGTTTATTAGAAGGTGCAAGCCCCTATTCAGCCTTACAAGACCAAGCCGGCAAATTAGCAGGTAAATGGGAAAAGTCAGGTTTGTTAGAAGGAATTGGATCTTCAACAGAAGCTAATAACATGGCAATGTTATTAGAAAATCAAGCTAAACAGCTTGTAAACGAACAAAACAATGTAGGTACAGGTGCCTCTTTTAATGCAGGTAACTCTGAAGCATGGGCGGGTGTAGCTCTTCCATTAGTACGAAGAGTATTTGGTGAAATTGTTGCTAAAGATTTAGTATCAGTTCAACCAATGAATTTACCAGCGGGTTTAATTTTCTACCTTGATTTCCAATATGGAACTGCTAATGGTGGAAAAGTAGCAGGTGAGTCACTTTATGGTGCAACTGAAGATCTTAAAAGAACTGATGGTGGATTTGATAAAGGTCTTTATGGATCAGGTGAATATGCATATTCATCTAAACAAGTAGTTTCTTCTTTTGATGCGGGTATTTCATCAGCATCTGCAGATTTTCTTGGAATTTTAAATGGTGATACTGAATTTTCAGCATCTCAAGCAGGAAAATTTGGAACTCTTGCAGCAGGGGTATATACAATTCAAATCCCTACAGCTAGTTTAACTGGTAGTAATGCTAATGAAACTGTTGATTTAGAAGCAGTAAAATCTATTAGATTAACAGAAGGTACTCATGGTACTGATATAGTTACAAATCAATTTCCTCAATTTACTAGAGTTAATGGTGGAAATGTAGAATTTGTAGTTTCAGGTGCTCTTGCTGGAAATGGTACTAATGCAACTTATGTAACAGCATCATACTCAATTGGTCCTGATAATTTAAATGACAGAGGTGATTTTGAAGATTCTACTGCTCCATCATCAGGTGCTGTTTCTGCATTAGATATTCCTGAAATTAATGTTCAATTAAGAAGTGACACTGTTGCTGCCAAAACACGTAAGTTAAAGGCTCAATGGACACCAGAATTTGCTCAAGACTTGAATGCTTATCATTCAATTGATGCAGAAGCTGAATTAACTTCTATTTTAAGTGAATATATTTCAATGGAAATTGATCTTGAAATCTTAGACATGTTAATCCGTAATGCGGATACAGTTGAAGGTTGGAGTGCTACAGTTGCTCAAGATGTAAAAGTAAGCTCAAATAACACTGCAGGTGGTTCTTCAGCTGTTACTTATACCTCAACTCAAAACAACCAAGGTGTTTACTATACTAAAATGTCTTGGTTCCAAACATTAGGAGTTAAATTACAAAAAGTTAGTAACTTAATTCACCAGAAAACTCTTCGTGGTGGAGCTAACTTTATGGTAGTTTCGCCTAAAGTTTCTACAATCTTAGAATCAATCCCAGGATTTGCAGCTGACTCTTCAGGAGATGCTGACAAGTATGCTATGGGTGTTCAAAAGATTGGTGCAATTAACTCACGTTACACAGTTTATAAAAACCCTTACATGACTGAAAATGTTATTTTAATGGGTTATAAAGGATCTCAATTCCTTGAAACTGGTGCGGTATTTGCTCCATATATTCCATTAATTATGACACCTCTTGTGTACGATCCAGCTTCCTTTACTCCACGTAAAGGGATTATGACTCGTTACGCTAAGAAAATGGTTCGTCCTGATTTCTATGGTAAAATCCATGTACATGACTTAAACGACCTATAGAAAGGTAGTTTATAGTTAAATTTAAGAGAGCCGCGCAAGCGGCTCTTTTTTTGTATGTATTAATATATAACAACACTTGGTCAAAGTTGTTTAAACTTTAAAAAATGAGGAAAATGGCCTCTTTAGCATGACTAACTAAAGTTGTATCCTTATAATGTCAAAAAAATAGAAAAAATGGCAGTAAAATCAACAGATTTTTTAAAAAATCAAAACAGAGATTTTGATAACGTTATAGACAGTTATTTAAGTCTTGATTCTACATCCGCTCAAACTCAAGGTGGAGTAGTTTTTTACCAAGATTTTGCAATAGCTTCAGGCTCTGCAACTGGAGATAATGCATACACAGGTAATGCGGGTGTATTAACAGAAGCAGCTCATGCTGGTAAAACAGTTTTATTACCAGATGCTAATGCTAATGCAACATTACAAATACCAACACCATCAAAAGCAGGTGTAACTTATAAATTAGTATATCACGGTGTTGCTGATGATGCTCACGATATGGTAATATCATTTGCAGACGATGCAGCTTACTTTAAAGGTAGTTTATTAACATTAGATGAAGATCTAGATGGTGGAGCTACAGTTGCAACTATTTTTGCAGATGGTTCAACACATGATGTATTAACAATAAATGATCCACATACTTATTGTATTGAGATGGTATCTTTATCAACAACACAAATGGCTGTTTGGGGGTATATAGTATCAGATACTGTAGCAGCATTTAGTGCAGCAGATTAATAACTAACACTTATTAAATTTTATAAAGAGCCGCTTAGCGGCTCTTTTTTTATATGTATAATAAAACGTTATATATGGCTAAATCAAACATTGAAAAAACCCCACCAAAGGGTGCAATTAAATTTTCCTTAACACTTTCAGAAGAACAAAAAGCAGCAAAACAAGCAATTCTACACCACCCTTACAACTTTATAGTTGGAAAGGCAGGTTCAGGTAAAACTTTATTAGCTTGTCAAGTAGCTTTAGACATGTTTTTTAAACGGATGGTTAATAAAATCATCATAACAAGACCCACGGTATCCACTGAGGATAATGGATTTTTACCGGGGTCAGAAAAGGAAAAGATGGAGCCATGGTTAGTACCTATTCGTTCAAATATGCGAAAAATATACAATAAACCTGAAACATTAGATCGTTTAGAAAAAGATGAATCTATTGAATTATGTTCATTAGCTCACTTTAGAGGACGTACATTTGAAAATTGCGTTGTAATTGTAGATGAATTTCAAAATTTAACTCGCTCACAATTTAGAATGGCTTTAGGTAGATTAGGGAAGGGGTCAACAATGATATTTTGTGGTGATAATCAACAAATTGATTTAAAAGACACAAATTATTCTGCAATTCACGATGTATCTAAAATTACAGCTTCTGATTATGTTTATAAAAGAATATTAGAAGATAATCACCGTCATGAAGCTATAGATGATGTATTTGATCGTTTAATAAAAATGTAATTATTCATTTTTCTGTTATATTTATTATAGAATAAATCTACTTAAATTATGGCAGCAGGAATTTATAATTTTACAATTGAACAAGGAACTACATTTAAAAGAACTTTTAAATATAAAGATTCTACAGGAACAGCAATTTCATTAGAAAGTCACGCAATTAGAATGCAGGTTAGAAAAACTGTTGAATCATCCACAGTTGAATTATCTATAACTGAAACTAGTGGTAATGGTACACCCGCTACTGTTTTTGATGTATCTACTACAAATACTAATGAATTTGATCTTATTATTTCAAAAGAAGATACAGCTGCAATGTCTTTTAACACAGCAGTGTATGACATTGAAATTCAAGATGCATCAGGAAATGTAACCCGTCTTCTTCAGGGGAAAATTAAACTATCTAAGGAAGTAACAAGAGATTAATTTTTAAATGGCAGATATCACTGAAATAATAGAGGAATCTGCGGTTCAACTAGAAATAGTTGAATCAGGTGGTGGTCAAATAGAAATAATAGGGGAAGATCCTACTATAGTTGAAGTAGTAGAAACCACTTTTAGTTCTAATGATCTAGATATTGCTACTAAAACTAATACTTTAGCAATAGAAACCCCATCTGGTAACACAGTTGTAAATATATCCTCAGATACTTCAACTGTAATTGAAACCACTACTACTAATAATGTAATAGAAATTACAGAAAATCAAGTATTATTTCAAACTGGTTCTGTATTTAATATTACTAATGTTACCCAATCAATTACAGGTAGTCCTTCTTTTCCATTTACTGGTAGTGCTCAAATTTCAGGTTCATTAGTAATTACAGGTTCTTTATTTGTTTCTGATACTTTATTTATGGAAGTAGGAGGAACATTAGAATCTGAAATAATTAGTTCAAGACAAGCTAATTTTAATAGTGATGGAGCTAATAATATAATTACAGTAAATGTAAGTAATACTTTTCCTATTACAGTAAATTCTGATGGATTAATTATTTTTGATGAGTTTACATATACACCTGAAGTAATAGTAGGTGGTTTTTTATTTAGTGGTAGTGATTTTTTTATAGGAATGAATGATTTTTAAATAATTTTATATTTATAATAAATAACAAAAGTTAATATGGCATTTAGTAATTTTAAAGGTAAAAGATTTACCCAATCTACAGCATCTGCTGCAACTAGAACTAGAGAAGTGTATAGAAAAATTCCAGCTGTTTTAAGACTAGGTAAAAAAGAAAAACAACAAGGAGGTTTTTTTAGTTATGATAGGATTCTCTCAGCATCAGATAAAAATATAGGAGCTACTTTTTTTGCTCCTGATGCTGTACATTTAGAACAAGATCCAACTACAGGTGAAACTTGCGCTTTTTTAACAGCTTCTTTATTTAGAGATATGTTTAATGAAGATTTATTATCAGAAAGTTTAAGTGCTAAATCATATCCTACAATTAGTGCTAGTTTTTTTAATCAAATAGGAACAGCAGTATCTAACATGCCTAACGCAGATGCTTATGTAGGAGTTTTATCAAGAGCTTTTGAACCTGGTAGTACAGGTTCAGGAACAGATGTTATAGCACCTGTTACTGCTTCAATTTCAGTTAAAGAAGTTCCAGGTCTTGCTTTTGATGCGTCAGGAGCTCAAAGAAAAAGAAAAATCACTTATATAAATTCATCTAGTAATTTTACTAATAGTCATATTTTCTTTAATACTAGAAAGATAGATTCAAATACTGGAAATTTTGGAAATACTGAACAAGCAGCTTTGACAACTGCATTAGTAAGTAGAGGTAAATCCCATATTACTAGATCATTTAAACACTTTACAAATCAAGATTCAAAAGACATATTTTATTATGTTCAGCCTAAACCTGTTTCTATATTTTCAATTGAAATGTCTAGTTCAAATTCAGTTAACCCTACAGCAAGTTTCTTTGCTTTAACTTCTAGTTTTTCAGGTTCAGCAGACTTTGGAATTGTTAGTGGTGGTTTTGTAGGCGCAGTATTTGAAAGTTCAAGTACTCAACCTAGATTTTATAATGGTACTAACCATAATGGAGTAGGTGATAAAACAGATGGTGCCTTTAGTTTTGTAGTACAAAAAGCATCAGCAGAAGGAGAAGGAGAAAAACATTTTGGTGAATCTGATTATGGAACAGATGGTGGTACTAACCAAGCATTTACTCCACAATTATTATCTATATGGTACCCACCAGAATACACTTATGCAAATGTAAGATCAGCTTCATTTTATTACACACCTATGCAAAGTAATATGATAGTAGATAATGGAATTAAAACTAAAAATTCAGTAACATCTTCTATTTCATCATCAGAAAACATAAGCACAGGTGAACTTCGTACTTTATATTGGTTAAATCACACATATACAAGTAGTTTTACATCTTCATTTGGATACTTTACAAGAGATGAATTAAAAAATCGTACAGGAGATGCATCTTATCATCAACTTCCTTATATGAATAATGCTCGTCAATATTTTGGAAGAAAGACTATAACAAATATGAATTCAAGTCATCTTTTTAAAGACACATCTTTATCTTTAATAGCAGATGAAGGATATTATGTACATTCATCTTCTTTTGACACTAGAAGTAAAAATCAAATGACAGCTTCAATAGATTCAGGACCAGGAGGTTTAAGTAATGCTAATCATTCAAGTAGTTTCTTTGTTATGGGTGTATTTAGACATAAATTTACAAGTTTAGGAGGATCTAGTGCAAATTATACATCATCTCAATTTAATGACCCTGCAGTAACATCTCAAACTTTTATGAGTGCTGTTCCAATAGCATCTTGTATGTTCTTAAAAAGATATGATAATAAGGTATTTATATACCATGCATCAGCGTCAGGTTTTATTACATCAGAATCAGTAGGAGAATAATAAAATATAAATAAAACAAAATGGCAAATTGGAAAAAGATAATAGTATCAGGTAGTAAAGCCTCACTTATTGAAGCTACAGCAAGTGCTGCTTATCCCCTAAATCTTTCAGGAATAACAAGTAGTGAAAATACTACACCTTTAGTAATTGACAGTGAGGGTAATGTAACTACAGGTTCTGAATATGCTAAAAAATCGGGGGGCGATACTGTTGGTGGTTCTAATCTTCTTGCTAATTATGCAATTATAGGTAATGGTGGATCTTTAATTAGAACTGCCTCAGCTGATGATGATAATCATGCTAATTTTAATGGTGCCTACATAAAAAATGTAAACCATATTTCATCTAGTGGTAATATATCAGGTAGTGTAATAGGTGGTAGTAGTCTTCAAATTGACACAAAAGAAGTTATAAATATTGATTCTAGTGGTAGATTAATTTTAGGACATAGTGGTTCAGAAACTAGAATTACAGGTTCAAGATTATTTATATCTGCATCTGGTGGTATTACTGCAAGTGTAATACCTGAAATTCAAAAACCACCATTCTTTTTAGGTATTAAAGATACTGGTGAAATTATAAAAATTAATGAAAGAAGTGTAGGAACTAGTGGTGGTAATGGTGTTGCAGGTTTAAGTTCAAATGATAATAATATTGATCTTAATTCGGATGCAGTTTCATCAACTACCAGTCAAGATTTAGGCGTACAAGTATTAATTAATGATGGTGGTACAGAAATATTCTTAGCTAGAAATTCTAAGTTATTAAATTCAGTAGTTACTCCTTCAGTTGGTGATACTATTGTAATTAAAACTATCCCTGTAACAGGAGGAGACATTGATGAGTTTACTACTACTATAAAAGGAATAGAGACAGATAGTGGTATTATTCCTGTAGGTGGTTTAGATGCAGGAGAAGGAAGTAATCCTGATCATGTATTACCATTACAAATGTCACTTTACCCAACAGCAGTAGCAGGTACTACTAATTATGCTGGATTTGTAAGTATGAGTATCAATAATGCATGGTCCGGAAGTACTGGAGATGCTGCTTATGATTCTTTAGGTTCAACTGTATTTTTACAAACAGCAGGAACCGAAGAAGGTGTTGTAACCCTACAATTAAACACACAATCTTTATCTGTTGGACATATTACTCAATCAGGAAATTTATTATTTTCAGGATCTGATGGAAATACACACACAATATCTTATCACCAACCTGATAGTGGTCCTCATGACATATTAAATATTAGTGCTTCTAATTTAGCAATATCAGGTGATGCTTTTGTTAGTGGTAATTTAGACATAGCAGGTACACTTGGTTTTGATGGATTCTTTTTCTCAGAAGGAGATGTTTCAAGAATTTCTGGTAGTAACGTATTTGGTTCAGCTAGTAGTAATACCCATAGATTTACAGGTTCTGTCTTTATGGGAGGTAACCTTACATTAGATGGAAATACAAGTATACTTACAGCACCTTCTTTTAGTGGTGATGGTAGTGGATTATCTAATTTAGATCTAGCTGATAGTAATTTTAAAGGTATTTCAGCCTCTAGTGGAATTTTATTTAAAGATAATGGTGGTACACTTTTAAGTGAATATGGTGGGACAACACGTACTACTGCTTCTTTACAAATAAAAGGAGTTAGTTCTGCTACAAATGCTTTAGAAGTAGATGAAGATGGTTTAGGTGTTAAAGAATTAGGAATTACAACTGCTCTTATTGATAATGATGCAATAAATAGTTCTAAATTAGATCATATATTCACATCAGGAACAGATGGAATAGGTGTAGTAGGTACTTTCGGATCATCTACTAAAATCCCATCTATTAAAATAGATGAAACAGGTCGTATTACTACAGCAAGTTTCTTTGCTATAAGTTCTACACTTACAATAGGAGCAGATGAAGGTAGTGATGATACTGTTACAATAGGAACAGAGACCCTTAATTTTGAAGGTGGAACAGGTATAGAAACTACTGTATCTAATAATAATATTAAAATTGACATTAAAAGAGGCAGTAACGAAACATTTACAAATCTTCAAGTTACTGGTACATTAGATTTAGATGGTATAGTAGATGCAGATGTTACTAATTTTGATATTGATGCCTCAGTAAAATTTAGTGCAGACGCACCAGATATTAATATTGGAGATAGTAAT
>Ga0209634_1003608_pt1 | contig 10380 bp, 10 predicted proteins | sample LinPmetageLP40_FD_184043 | JGI IMG/M metagenome (GOLD analysis project Ga0209634, IMG submission 184043) | Marine viral communities from the Pacific Ocean - LP-40 (SPAdes) (version 2) | ecosystem: Environmental > Aquatic > Marine > Oceanic | place: Pacific Ocean | collected 2010-08-26 | reverse complement strand
GCCGCATGATTTAGCTTCTATGTACGGAAGAAGATCAACAGCTACAGAAAAAGGTGGACAACCAGGAAAGGTTCCCCCAGGATATGAAGATACTCCTAAACACGGTCAACCAGGACCAGAAGGAGGTAGACCAACTGAAAGATTTTCAGTATACGGTACTAATGCTAACCCAATAGGAGGAAGAGATCCTTTAGGTCAACATGGTATGCATGGTGGTTTTCCAAGTGATAATGAATACGTAAACGAAAACCTTACTACACAAAAAGTTTACGCTCAAAATGAAGACACACTTAAATCAATGGATTTTGCTAAAAAGGAGTCAAATCTACTAAAAGAAGACAATATTAAAGATTTAGGTGAATAGGCCATATTTATAATAGTAAACGTGTATAATGAAAATAAAACATTCAAAGTTTAGGAATACTGGATTAATCTTTGAGCTGCTTGTTAAGCAAATAGCAGCCGATACCCTATCCAAAAAAGATTCCTCTGCAGTAGATATTATTAAAAGATTCTACGCAGGAAAAACTACTTTAGCAAAAGAGTTTAAGTTATATGAATTTATTTTAAAAAATAAAAACGTATCAACACAGAAAGCAGCTAATATAGTATCTACTATAACAGAGATATCTAGAAAACTAAATCAAACTACTTTAAAAAAACAAAAGTACGAACTTATATCAGAAATTAAAAAAAGTTACAATATAGAAGAGTTTTTTAATATTCAGATAACCGACTACAAACCTTTAGCAGCACTATACTGTTTACTAGAAGCACAGAATAACAATGAATTAGTAGATCCTGATTACTTAGTTAATAACAGAACAACGATATTAGAACACTTAACAGCTTCAGAAGTTAATAAAGAAGATGTAGAAGATTCTGTTATTCAAGAGTTTGCTAAATATGATAAAGATTTAAAGTTATTAACATTTAAAATCTTATTAGAAAAATTTAATGACAGGTATAAAGACTTTTCACCTGAGCATAAAAACATACTAAAAGAGTTTATTACATCAGTAAACTCAACAACACGTTTACGCAATGTTGTTAATGAAGAATTAGATAAAATATCTAAGGCAGTTACAGAAATGATACCTAATATTAAGGACGATGTGATTAAGATTAAATTAGAAGAGGTAGCAAAAAGTATAGCTCCTATATCTAAAAAAACAAAAGTTTCTGATTCACACCTAATTAATATAATGCAGTATTACGATCTTATTAAAGAGTTAAAAAACCTATGAGGTTAAGTCAACTTAAAGAAATAATAAGAGAAGTATTACATGAGTTAGAAGAAGCAAATACTACTAGCAGTGCTGGTGGGAGTTACTTAACACCTCATGCATTTAGTAAGAATAGTAGAGATAATAGAGCTACTAAACAAGCTAAATCAATAGGGTATAGTAAAGTAAAAAAGAAAAAAAGACCGTACAGTACGAAACTTATAGATTATTTAAACAATGAGTAGACAAATAACAGCAACAGAAAAGCTTAGAGCCGTAAAAAATGGCTTATTAGCAGAATCTGAATTTACTAGACAAATGCGTCAACTTTATCCTATGTATGTATCTCCACATAATGGATACAAGGATACAGTTCAGATTTTAAAAAACCGAGGAATGCTTTTTGAAGAAAAAGAAGAAGATAATTCTCATAAATTCTCACCAGAAGCATTACAAAGAGGACAAGACTTTGAACTTACCAAGAAAGGTATTCTTTATACAGATGCATCAAAAGATGAAAGAGAAAAAGCTGAAAAATTAGCAATTAAAAATCTTAAAAAAGACGTATTATACTATATTAACCATATAGCAGGAGAGTCTAGTAAAGTAGATAAGCATGATAAACCAGTAGAAACTAAAAGAGGAGCTAAAGATGTAGATAGTTTTAATGGTTTAAAGAAAGCTGAATTAAAAGAAGAGGTATTAGACGAAGGAGCTGTAAAAAATAAAATTTACGCTTACGCAGAAAGAATATTTAACGATTTTATAAAAGCAAGACAATCTGGTGCTCAAATTACCTTTGAAGATATGTTAGGAAGTATCAATGCAAACGATGCTACTAATATGGGAATGGATTATAAGTTTTATAGTAATAATAAAATGAACATTCTTAATGCATTAAACGATATGTCAAAACCTTCTAACGTAAGGTTAAAAGCTATTCTTAAAAGAGGTATAGAAACTATTAAAGCTAAATATCCATCAGTAGATCAATCAGATATAATGGACTTTATAAGAACTCATAGGAATGATGTATTAGGAGGAGTAGATATTGCAGATGAATTTGAAGAATTTGCTGATGCTAATAACATACTAGTAAAAGAACCTAAAGGAGGTTTAGATAAAGAACCAGGAATAGGAGCAATGTCTGTAAAAGATATAGAAGCTTTACCAAATGAAGATGATCCAATAACCGGTAAAAAAGTTGTAATGTTTAAAGAAGATGACATAGAAGAAAAAATGTCAGATGAATTTATGGATCAGGCTAAAAATTACGGTAAACAAAATGCTTTTAATCCTAAACCTTACAAAATAGGAGATATGTGGTCTTCAGACTTTGATTACCATGGAATGCTTCAAGCAGGACTAAGAGTTAGAATAAATACTCCACTAGAACAACTAAAACAACTATACTACTCTTTTGAAGATGTAAATTACCATAGTGAAAATAGATATTTAGGAGTTATTATAGATGCTATAGAAGCAGGTGATAAGAAAGAAGCTTTAGATGCTATTAAAGACTATAAATTTACTCTTAATAGAACTCTAATGGATATAAAAGAAGGACTTTCCGATATGGAAAGAAATGAAACTGTTGATGAAATTGAAATCGAAGAAAAGAAAGGTAAAGATCATGACGGAGACGGAGATGTCGACGGAGATGATTATATGCATGCTAAAGATAAAGCTATCAAAAAATCAATGGGTAAAAATGTAAATGAATCTACAATAAAAAAAGCAGTTAAAACTCTTATAAAAGATATACTAACTGAAGCATATACAGGTAGACTACAAGGATATGTAGATGGCAAATTTGACCCAGAAACAAAAGTAGCAGCAAAAGAACTAATGGGAGTATTAGAAGCAATGGAAAGTGATTTCTTAAAACATAAAGAAAAAATAGCTAACGCATACGAAAAAGCTGGTTCATTTTTAGCTCCTGCATTACAGAGTGCATTTCTAAAAGATCTAACTAATCAAAGACTATCCTATGATAAAGTGGAGCTACCTAAAACAAGAAGACTATCTCCTGAAGAAGAAGATATGATCAAGCAACAAAGAGTTTCTGAAGAAGATAAGCAAACGGTTTTCTCTAAACCAATGAACGAAAAAAAATAGAATACTATGGCATCATTATTAGTAAATGTAACTCCATTTAATCCTATAATAACAGAATCTAAAACTAGACCTGGTATTTTTGAGGTAGAAGGAGTAATGCAAAGAGCTGGTGCTAAAAACCAGAATGGAAGAGTATATGAAAAAGAGATACTAGTTAGAGAAGCTAAAAAATATATGGATGAGTTCGTAAAGAATGGTAATGCATATGGAGAACTAGACCATCCTGAATCACCAGTAGTGTCTTTAAAAAATGCTTCTCATATAGTTAAAGATTTATATTGGAATGGAGATGATTTAATGGGGAAAGTAGAACTACTTAATACTCCTTCCGGAAATATAGTAAAAGAAATTATTAGAGCAGGACACACAATCGGTATCTCATCTAGAGGTACAGGCTCAGTACAGCAAACTAATGAAGGTACTTTAGAAGTACAACCTGATTTTGAATTAGTATGTTGGGATTTCGTTTCTAATCCGTCTACACATGGAGCTTTTATGAATCCTATTTCATTAAATGAGGGTAAAAAGAAAGTAACTCAATTAACAATTGTACACGGTATTATTAACGATATTTTAAGAGCATAATGAAATTATCAAGTATTATTTTAGAAAGTTTTGATGATGATAGCTTATTTACATTTGGATTTGATTTAGATGAAATTCAATACGTAATTGATTACTTAAAAGCTAACTACTCAGAAAAAGACTATGAACTTCATATAGGAAGAGGAGATACTCATCCAAATGCTGTTACTTTACATAACCCAGAAATGGAAAATGATACTAAACTAGGAAACTTACTAGATGCAGCAAAAGGAAGTGATCAAACAGACTATGAAGATTATAGAAGAGAAGAAGACGATTACTATAACAATGAATTAGAAGAAGGAGAAAACTTTTCAGCTTTAGCATCAGCTATAGAAAAAGAACTTGAAGATAAAAAACCTGTGCAAGAAGCATTAGGAGTAGTAGGAGTAGTAAGTTATATACTTCTTAGCAACACAGTTGCACATATGGTATCTTCTTTAGCTAAAAAGATAGCTAAGAAGCAAGGATGGGAAAACGTAGAGAATAAAGCTACAGCTATATATGATTGGGCTCATAAAAATGAACAAGCCTTTATGTCTCCTATTAAAAGAGTACTATCGGTAATAATGATAGGAAAGTCTAAAAAATATATAGAACCAGTTACTAAAGGTCTTTATGCTATATTAATTTTTGGAATGGCCGGTACATACGGAGGAGAAGCTATTAGTCAATTAAGGAACTCTAAATGGGGAGCAGGCATATTTAATACTTTAAAATCTTTTATAAAAGGTAAAGAAGTACACACCATCTTTCAGAATATACTATCTGATATAGGATTAGGATAATTTTTTATTGTTTTTATAATTTCTATATATTTATATACGAATATATCGTTACCTATACGATATCGAATAAATAATAATTTCTATTACGATTTATAATAATCGTACAATTTACCAAATTTTTTTAAAATGGCAAACAAAGAACTTTTTAAGCAAGCTATTGCTGAAGCTAAGTCTGTTCGTGAAGCTGCTATTGCAAATGCTAAAGAAGCATTAGAAGAGTCGTTAACTCCACACTTAAAAGACATGTTGGCTGCTAAACTTCAAGAAATGGATGATTCCAAGACTGACGAAGAAGTAGTAAACGAAGAAGAAGTAAGTGAAGACAAAGTTGAAGAATCAACTGAGGAAGTAAGCGAAGCATCTGATGATGACAAAGAGCATAATGCAATGGAAGAAGCTCATGAGGACGAAGAGCACAACGCAATGGAAGAAGCTGAGGATGACTCTGAAGAATCAGAGGACGACGCTGAAGCAGAAGATCATGATGCTGACGGGGAAGAAGAGGCTGAAGAAGACATCGAAGTAAAAGATATGAATTTATCTGATCTTAAGGATGTAATCAGAGACCTAATCTCTCAAGAAGTAGGTGGTGACGAAGAAGATATGGGCGCTGAGTTAGACGGAGGCGATATAGATGCACCAATGGATGGAGCTATAGACGAACCGGCTGATGAAGAAGAAATAGATCTTGAAGAACTACTAAGAGAACTAGAAGGTACTAAAGAAGTAGCTGAAGCAGAATTATCAGAAGCACCTGGAAAGGAAAAACATTCAAAAGATGAAGCTCACGATAAGGAAGACAAAGAAGCTAACGAAGAAGTATCGGATGTTAACGAAGAAGAACTTAACGAAGCATTAAAGACTATTAATGATTTAAAGAATCAATTAAAAGAAGTTAATACTCTTAATTCTAAATTACTTTACGTTAACAAACTATTTAAAGCTAACAACTTAACTGAATCTCAAAAAGTAAACGTTATCGCAGCGTTTGACAAAGCAGAAACAGTAAAAGAAGTTAAGCTTGTTTACGAAACTGTTGCTGGCAACATAGCTAAACCTAAAAACTCAATAAAAGAGAATAAAGGATTAGCTTCAAAAGCTACTGGAACTACAGCTAAAAAACCAGAAGTTATCGCAGAAGCAAATGATGCAGTTCGTAGAATGCAAAAATTAGCTGGAATAATTTAATATATAATTTTAACCTTTTTATTTTTTAACCATGGAAATTAACAACCTATTAGAAAGTTCAAACAACTTCAAAAGCTTACAAGCTGATGCAGGACGTTTGGCTGACAAATGGAGTAAATCTGGCCTTTTAGAAGGTCTAGGAGAAAAAGATTCTACTAACATGGCTATGATCCTTGAGAACCAAGCTAAGCAAATCGTTGCTGAAGCAAACAGTTCTGGAGCTTCTGGAAGAGGCGTTGGCTTTACAGCCGGTGCTGGAGAACAGTGGGCAGGAGTAGCTTTACCGTTAGTAAGAAAAGTATTCTCTCAGATCGTAGCAAAAGATTTCGTTTCTGTTCAACCTATGAACCTTCCTTCAGGTCTAGTATTTTATCTAGATTTTAAGTATGGAACTTCTAAAGGACTTAGAACAGACGGAGACAATCTTTACGGAAACGTAACTGATGGAGCTACTAAAATGACTATTGATACTGAAGCTTCTGGAGGTCTTTACGGCGCTGGAAAATTCGGATACTCTATCAACGAGCACAGTTTAACTGTTGCTTCACAAGATACTGGATCTAATCCTACATCTTCATCTATTGGCTACAATGACGAATTAATACCTTCTCAATTCAACACTTACGTTGTGAATATGGGAGCAGTAGACTTCGACGCTGAAGCTGTTAGATCATTCAAATTATTATCTGCATCAACTGATGTTACTTCTCACCCAGAATTAACTACAGTAAGTGGAAATAATGTAACTTTCGTAATTACTGGATCACATGCAATACCTGTTACAGGAGCATTTGCTGGATCTGTAAAATATTCACAACAAACATCTGACGATGCAAGAGGCGACTTTGAAGCTTCTGGATCTGCTGCTGTTGACAGTTCAATCGTAATACCTGAAATCGACGTTCAGTTAAAAAGCGAGGCTGTAGTTGCGAAAACAAGAAAGTTAAAAGCACAATGGACACCAGAGTTCGCTCAGGATCTTAATGCTTATCACTCAATTGACGCTGAAGCAGAATTAACTTCATTGTTAAGTGAGTACATCTCAATGGAAATCGATTTAGAAATCCTTGATATGTTAATCTTGAATGCAAAAACTACTGAAAAGTGGTCTGCAGAAAACAACAAAGTATGGAACGGTAGTGCATTTACTACTTCTACTTCTGACTTTTATAATACTCAAGGACAATGGTTCCAAACTTTAGGAACTAAAATCCAAAAAGTATCTAATAAGATTCACCAGAAGACTCTTAGAGGTGGTGCTAACTTCATCGTATGTTCTCCAAATGTTGCAACAATCTTAGAATCAATTCCAGGATATGCTGCTAACACAAATGGCGATAGCGATCAGTTTGCAATGGGTGTACAGAAAGTTGGTGCATTGAATAACAGATTCCAAGTTTACAAAAATCCTTATATGACAGAACAAATTTTGTTAATGGGATATAGAGGAAGTCAATTCCTTGAATGTGGCGCTGTTTATGCTCCTTACGTACCTTTATTAATGACTCCTCTAGTATACGATCCAGAGACCTTTACACCAAGAAAAGGACTTATGACTCGTTATGCTAAGAAGATCATTAGACCAGAATTCTACGGAAAAGTATTCATCTCAGATTTATCTCAAATCTAAGATAATATTAACATAGAATTAAATTAAGAGAGGGCCTTGTGCCCTCTTTTTTTTTGACTATTTATAAATAAACGTACTAACATGGCAGATATAGCAATTTGGAATGGTTCTTCAACCTTTGCAGCAGGATCTACACCTTTTGGTTTTTATGATACAGATACTAGCTTTCAAACTGATGCTGATAAAGTAGCAACATTTGTAACTACTAGATTAGGATATCCTCTTATGGATGTAGAACTAACATCAGGATCAATATATGCTTGTTTTGAAGAATCTGTAAATACATATGGATCAGAAGTATTTCAATATAAAATTAGAGAAAATTACCTTAATCTAGAAGGAGCTTCAACAGGTAGTGGATTAAATAATGAATTAGTAGATGGACCTTTGCAGAGAATAATAGGTATAGCAAAACACTATGGTACTGAAGCAGAAGTAGGAGGACAAATAACTAAACATAGAGGAGAAATATACCTTACAGGAAGTATTCAATCATATGATTTAGATCAATGGGCTTTAGATAATAGTATTACAGGTAGTATAGAAGTAAGAAAAGTATTTTATAACGCACCACCTGCTATTACTAGATACTTTGATCCTTATGCTGGTACAGGAACAGGTATACAGTCATTAATGGATCAATTTGGTTTTGGAGGAATGAGCCCAGGTATTAACTTTATGATGATGCCAGTTTCTTTTGATATCTCTTTATTACAAGGAATAGAATTTAATGACCAAGTTAGAAAGTCTCACTATTCTTTTGAAATAGTAAATAATCAATTAAATATATTCCCAGTCCCTACCACATCAGGAAGTTTATTCTTTGAATATTACAAAAACTCAGATAAGAATAACTTAATTTATACTTCTGGTAAAGATTTAATTACTAATGTAGGGGAAGTACCTTATGACAATATAACTTATGATCATATTAACTCAGTTGGTAGACAGTGGATATTTAGATACTCACTTGCTTTAGCAAAAGAACTATTAGCTTATATAAGAGGTAAATATACAACAGTACCAATACCGGGAGCAGAAACAACTTTAAATCAAAGCGATCTACTTTCAGATGCAAGATCAGAAAAAGAATTACTACTTAATGAATTAGCAGAAATGTTAGAACAAACAAGTAGAGGAGTTCAATTAGAAGCACAAGCAAAGGAAGCTGAAGATGTACAAAACACATTAAAATCAGTTCCTATGAAAATCTACGTAGGATAATGATAAAATTAAGTCAAATATTAACAGAGGTTGAGTTTAAAACATACGAAGCCATGGTAAAAGTTATCTATGGAGAAGTTGAAGCAAACAAATTAGGAGATGTTCTAAGAGCTTTACCAGGAGTTTTAACTGTTACAAATGCAGGCGCTAATGCTGAAGCTAAATCTTCTACATTTAAAGTAAAAGTAATATCACAAAAATCACCAGAAGAAGCTTTTAGTGGATTTAAAAAGAATGCTACTGATAAATATAGTTTTATTAATCAAGTAGAAATAGGAACCGAAACAATAGAAGAGAAGTAATGTTATTTGGAACTACAAGAGATTTTAATTTATTGACTAAGATCAATAGAGAACTTTTAAGTGATATAGTAGAACAAGAAGTACTATATTATAAAATGTCTTTAGAAGATGTTAGTACTAATATATACGGAGAAGCTTTAGAAAAATCTTGGCTATCCCCAGTAAAACTCAACTGTCTTATAACTAGAGGAGACCAGGTAGTTAACGTAGATGATTTAGGACCTGATGTAAGTAGAGAAAATTCTTATGCATTTTTACGTAAAGATTTAGAAATTACCTCAGTAGTACCAGAAGTTGGAGATATTATATTTTGGCATGAAGATTATTATGAAGTCGATACAGTAAGAGAAAACCAACTATTTGCAGGAAGAGATGAAGCTTATAATATAGGAGATTATGGTAGTAGTCACGGTGAATCAGTTTCAATAATTGTAGACTGTCACTTAACTAGAGCCGATAGAGTAGGATTAACTGAAAATATTTAAGAATGGCGGATAGAAGTAAACAGCTTAGCAAGACACCAGCACAACGTTTTGAAGAAACCGTTGATCCTTTAATTAGTCCTAGAGTAGCTAATGAAGATAAAACAATAAGGATAAATCAAAAAACAGTTAAGGGTGATTCTCACCAAGATTTCTCAGTAGGTATCAAAGATATTGATGAATCCATACACTATTATTTTAATAATGTAATAAGACCTAACGTTATACAGAATGGCAAACGTAAAAACGTTCCTATTATATACGGTAACCAAGAAAGATGGAAAGCAGTACAGAAAGACGGGTATTACAGAGATAAAAACGGTAAAATACAAGCTCCTATAATAATGTATAAGAGAGAGAGTTTAGAAAAAAATCGTTCACTAGGTAATAAAATAGATGCAGGTGCTCCACAAAACCTAGTAATATTTGAAAAAAAATATTCTAGAAAAAATTTTTATGATAGGTTAAGTGTACTTACAAATAGAAAAGAACAAAGAGAATATCAAGGAGTAGTTATACCTGACTATGTTACACTAACATACTCTTGTATTATATTTACAGACTACATTGAACAAAATAATAAAATAATCGAAGCAATTAACTATGCTTCTGATAGTTACTGGGGAGACCCAAATAAATTTAAATTTAGATCAAGTATTGACAGTTATGCAACCGAAACAGATGTAGCACAAGGAAACGACAGAGTAACTAGAACCACATTTAATATAACATTAAACGGATATATTATACCTGATTCTATAAATGCTCAATTACAAGGGAATAGAAAATTTTATTCAAAATCTTCTGTTATTTTTGGAATGGAAACAGTAGCTACTA
>Ga0209634_1003607_pt1 | contig 10380 bp, 6 predicted proteins | sample LinPmetageLP40_FD_184043 | JGI IMG/M metagenome (GOLD analysis project Ga0209634, IMG submission 184043) | Marine viral communities from the Pacific Ocean - LP-40 (SPAdes) (version 2) | ecosystem: Environmental > Aquatic > Marine > Oceanic | place: Pacific Ocean | collected 2010-08-26 | reverse complement strand
CTCACTGCGGTAAGGAGTTGCATCATCTAGTAGCGCATTATGAAGTTGTTTAGTCAACCAGCCAAAACGCACTTCATTGTCAACTCCTATAGTATCCCTCACCCATCGATATAATTGTGTTCCTAAAAATCCTTTTTTGAGAGAATCTTCATTAAAATTATCGATCGTAAGATTTAGTAATTCAAAATCATGCACTGTCTCTGAGGATTCGAAGTTTGGTCTCTGAAGATTTTTCGGTGCGGTAAAGAGAAGCTCCGAAACCCATAGATGAGAGATTTTTCGTTTTAATATTTCATTGATAGCCGACGACCAGCCAAGATCTCGACTCTCATTATTTTGTTGGCCACTGGCAGTTACCTCTGCTTCAAGCTGCTTGAACATGTCATCGTCAATCCAAACAACTTCTTTATCTATAAAGGATTTAAATTTCTCGATATCAGTAGCAGAAGGATCTAATCGTGTTCCAATTTCAACATTACCCACACCAGAAATACTGAGGCCTCTATGGGTCAAATTGGCACTTCCTAAGAAAATAAGACTCTGATCCACTAAATATAACTTAGCATGAAGATTACTATTGATGCCGAAACGATAGCCGTTATTTTGGCACCATTTATAGACCTCAAGATCAGACGCTCCTAAGGTAAGATCTTGCTTTGCCCAACGAGCCACGATGGTTACCGACACGTGACTGGGAATATTTTTAAGCAGATGGTTAATTGCTTTTTCTTTTACAAACGCGGAACAAATTATAAGCTCATCAGAAGAATTTTTAATGGCTGAGGTAAGTTCCTCGGTGAAATCTGCAGAAAAAAGCAACATAGTTTAATAAATCCAATTATATTTCTTTAAATATAGTAATCATCGAAATAATCATAGATGTCATTGTAATTAGGTAATGCGAAATTATCAGACACATTAATAATCAAGCACTTTTCCGTGCCTCCAATTGCTGGACCTCGAAGACCTCTACCAATAATTTGGCTATAAAGAACAATTGATTCAGTAGGTCTAGCTATGAAAACGACATCTGTTTTAGGAGCATCAAAGCCTGTTGCAAGCACGCCATAGTTTGTCAGCACGTTGAGCTCACCGAATCTAAAATCTGTTGTAATCTTTTTTCTATTCAAAGGACTAGTTTCACCATCAACATGAGCTGCTTTTATTCCTTTAAAATTTAATATTGCTGCTAAAAATTTAGAATGATCTACGCTGCAAGCAAACAAAATAATCTTCCGATCAGCATTTAACTTAACCAATTCAGTTATCTTAGCGATGATTTCAATGTTTCTTTGATCCTTTTTTGCTAAGCGATCCAAGACTGATCTGGGAAAACAGGAATCTTCTAGGTATTTTTCTAATTCTTTGGTGGTTAGGGCATCTTGCGAACCTGTGATAACTTGCATAGACGTTTTAGCCATCACATCTATTTTCCTTAAGTAGGTGAAGACATTTCCTCCATCAGGACAAGTCAATCGTACTGATTTTTGGAAATAAAATTCCGCAAGCTCTTCATTATTTTCTTTGTCTTTTACATTTCTTCCAGGAGTAGCAGTCAAGCCCATTAACTGAGATCCATGCTCTATTATTTTTTTAATTGATTCTTTGTAATTAGGAGCTAAGCTCATATGCGCCTCATCTATTACGAGCAGCGAGCATGATTTTGAAAATGCTTCAAATGTATCTGGCTCAGACTTCAGAAAAGCTCCCATAGATTGTAATGTCGAAATGATTAGCGCTGGCTTCTCTCCGAGATCAGTTAGCCCATTGCGAACTCCATCAACAATTCTAAGCTCAATATTATGTGTCCCTAGATGCTCCCACACCTCTTCGAAACTAGTGGCAGCTTGTTCAACTAAATCTATTGAGTGAGCTAACCAAACTACATTTTTGCTCTGCTTGTTTTTGAAGTGATGAGATATCACCTCCATAGCTGTGCGAGTTTTCCCTGAACCTGTTGGCATTTGAACTATAAATCTACTTCGTGGAATTTTTAGATGCTCGATAATTTTCCAGAAAATTTTCGTTTGGAAATCTTTCAGCGTCTTAAATGGAAAAATTGGGGCTGAAGCGATCTTAAATGCAGGACGTAATTTCTCTTTTTTAGACTTTTTAACATATGGTACGTCATGCTTGCCGCATTCATACTTTAGACATTCCTCAACAAATTGATCGTTGGGTAATTCCGAATCTATCCCATCGTCTTTTAACTTTTGAATTTGACTTGGAGTACACCGCGAAAGACATTCACTCCAAAATGCTGGTTTATACAACTTTGAATTTTGAGACTGGCTCAGTAACAGTTTTATTTGACTAGATTTTTTGTTTGTTTCAAAAAGCTCGGACTCTTCCTGATATAACTTTTCTAAAAAATTTACTATTGTGCTATATAGCTCAGGACCAATTAATTCCTGAATTTCCGTTTTCGAAAGCTTATCAAGCATTATTATTAATGACCTTGCCAGAGAATTTAGAATATAAACCCCAGTTGGCCTCCATGGTTTCTGAAATTTCCAGCGCGTCCAAGTTTTTGGAATCTATTAAATTTTGGGCTTTATGGTGAGCTTGCATTAGTGAGCAAATATGAAGAAAAATTTCATTATTAAGATAATCTGGAATCAGAGTAAGCAAAGTCATTATCCAAGGATGATTTCGATTCAATTTAAGGACAGATGCGCTTCCTGCTTGTTCATATCGCGACATTTCAAGGCCCTTCCACTCAGAAATTTCAACTTTATATTCATCAGATTTAAGTCTGCTTTCTTGAAGTGATTTTGCGTTAGCCTCTTGCATTGTTTGACTGCTATCGAACCATGATTCAATGATTTCGTTTTTTTCTTGGAATACTTCAGATAATGCCTCATATTGAATTCTCGTGAGAGAAATCCCTTTCTTTGTAGCTGTTAACTCACCTGAGGATTTATTCGTAAAATATTTGCGGACATCAATTAACTTCATTTCTTTATAGCTACTGAGCTGACATAACAATGGGGCCTTTTTAGACCCCGCAACTAAAATTAAGCTTTCATCATCAATTTCCATTGTTATTCTCTACCCATTTCCTTGATATAAGAATTAACATACATACCCCAATTCGTTCTAAGATCCTCAAGTAACTCGATCGTCTCGTCATTCTTTGACATTTTTGATTCGGCTTTGACATATGACAAAAGTAGAAGATCCACAACTGTTTTCAATTCTGATGCAAGAGCAGTGGATCCGCTATTTCCATCACTAGTAATCTTTTTTTCTAATTCAACAATCACCTTCATCAAGGGGTGAGATTGATTATAGAGAAGCACATCATTACCGCCAAGAGGTTTCAGTTCGATAAATTCTTTGCCCTTCCAGGTAGTTTGCTCAATTGTATATGGCTGAGCCCTCCAACCTGCGATTATTGCATCCTTATCCGTAGAATCTTGATACTTCGCAATTGAATCTATTACTTCTTGTTCCGCCTTTTTAGGATCATCTACAGGTTTAAATATATCATCAGTGTTTTTCTTCTTAGCGATTTTTTCAGCTTCTTTGTGACCGGAATCATGCTTACCTTTCAGTTTTTCATCAGCCTTTTTTTTCTCGTCTTTCTCATCCCACGTTCGCTGTATTTCACTAACATAGTTCTGAACTGTAGGGTTGATAGCTTCAAAAATCGCCTGCTTTAAATCAGGGAGTGGTACGGCGCCACGCTTAATATTTCTGACTTGGAATACTCTATCTAACAATGGACTAAACTCAATCTCACAACCCCACCATCTATCGATTTGTTCAAACCACTTTATATTTCCTGGCCAATATGGAATTGCGCCATAGAAAACCTCACGACCTTTTCGTGTAATTGAAATTCCCTGATTTTTATGGATATATCTATCTTCAACTTCTTTTCTACTACCTGTCCCTCTAAAACCTCGAATTTCCTCATTGAGCAAACTCAACTTAATCGTAATGGTATCTTTCTGTCCCTCAAATTCAGCGACATCCTCAGGAACGGTCCAATCTAAAAGAATTGGTTCAGCTAGAGCAGCTGGAGTATCTTTCGGAAACTTTGTATTTTTCATCGTTACATAGAGAGGATCAATTGCATTAACAAGCTCCCCATTGATAAAAATTTTCAATCCATCCCAAATAAATTTTCTAAAAACTCTGCCAAAATAGACTTTGCACTCCTTGATAATTTTCCTACCGTTTTCGTTCTGCCTGTCATGGTCACTCCAAACAACAGCAGTTCCTGATCCATCTGGTTTTAATTCTTTAATCCAGTTAGGAAATTTTGAAGATTTAGGAGGATCAATCAAAACACTTTCATCATCAGATGATTTAATATTCAGACTGGTGGTAAGCCAGTCCCCTTGATCTTTATCCCTTGAGAAAACACTAATATGGCGACACTCATGAATCGCCCCCAATGTCATTCCGACACCGAATCTTCCAATACCACTCCGATCATTATATCGACTGGAATAACCGAGCACCAAGCAATTATGGATTAGATCATGATCCATACCATCTCCATCATCAATAAAAGCTATTCTCTTAATATACTCGTAGTTTCTGCGCTCCTCTGTATCAAATTTAATGTTTATCTCAGTGGCATTTGCCTGTATTGAGTTATCAATAGCCTCTGCATATGCGCTGTAGCAATGAAAATCTGAATCTCGCATTGACTGCAAAGCTTGGTTTGCTGATACTGGATTTATTGATTCTTGACTCATAATTTTCACCTTAATTTTTAAAGATATTTAATCCTAAAGCGAACAAATTAGACATGCTTGGTCTTCAGGATCATCATCGTCTTGTTTTTTATAAGCTTCTTGCCATGTAATTGGAGCATCTTTTGAAGAGGCAATAATACCTTTTTCAGCCCTTCGTTTTTCTGCTTTTGCAACAAGCTCATCTAAAGTTCCATCATTACTCCAGGTATAATTTCCAGTGCCGACATAGCGCTTCTCGGCAACGTCCATGTCATACCGTTTTCTCTGTCGTTGTTCATATTGTTTAGCTTTTTCAAAAAGCTCAGGATGATTTTCTTTGAGGCCAAGCCATTCATCTTGTCGTTGAAAGAAACAGAAGTAGCAACCTGATCTTGACCGCCATCTATAATATTCAGGAATACCAACAGTATCCTCAAGCAGTCGGAAGATATCAGCTTTAACATAGCCGTCATCAATAAATGGGAAAACTGCTTTAATAGTTTTTTTTGTGCTTATATAGCCTTCACGATTTTCGTCAGCACGAATACCAATGTAACTGATGACAGGGTCATCGCCTACAAATTCTTCAAAAGGTTTAATTTTCATTGTGCGAGTGCACCATCGCGCTCTTGCCGATGGTAGCATGTCGTTATGAACCTTGAGCCAATGATCGAACTCGCGGCCTGTACCCAACCTTACAATTGGTTTGCCAAGGTAAGTCTCTAGTTTATCGAGAAACTCATAAGCTTCTGGAAGTTCGGCTCCGGTATCAGAGAAAAAATATTCCACTTTACTATGGATTTCTGGATACTGATCTTTGATAAAAATGGCAAGCGCAGCACTATCCTTGCCGCCCGATAAACCTATAACATGACGAACATTTTCAGAAGAAGATTTAACTATATTTGAGAAATGACTCATGTAGTTTTACTCTTCATACTTACATCCTCAAGAGTGTTTGCATGTTCATTGCGTTTTTCAGACTCTCGTTTACCTGAGAGAAACTCATCAACAACTTGGGCTAGTGCTGCTAACTGTAGCTCTTTATCACTTGATTTGTCTAGTACGGTCTTGAGTGAATCCCTGAGTTCTTTTGCATGGTCCTTTTTAGTGCTATCTATGGCGACAACTTCGTCAATAAAGTCGCTACCTTTTTTGAGAGATTTTAAGAGATACACATCAAATTCTCCATCCGTCTGTTCGGTGTAACGACGCTCTTCGGTGGATAGCTTAAATAGATCTGTGAGCTGTCTAGAGAGCTTAGTTAATCTATAAGTTGCTTGATCTCGATCAGTATCAGTCCATTTTTTACTCGGTTTACCCCCCAAAAACATCATTATGTTTTCAAACCAGAGATACTCGTTATTTTCTTCGCGGTTGATTCTTGTCAGTAGGCCGCGGACACCACTAGTGTCTAGGGTGTAACTTTCAAGACCATAACATTTACCCTGGCTTTTCTCTCTCAGCTCACCAAGTTCAATATCAGCATCAAAACCTAATGTTTTAGCAAGACATGATCGCATTTCACTGACTAAATTTGGATGAGCCTGTTTGAGTTCCGCAATAGCAAGTTTAAATTTTTGATCAAAACCCTCGAGGTCTTTTTTACTGTCAACTGAAATGCTGTATCCCAGAGCTTTTGGTATGTCGTTAAGTATCAAATTTTCTGGCACCCTAGAAAGAAAGTATGCATTTCTTAGTGAGAGCGCATCTTCTGAAAGGTTATTCTTTGTTTTTTGTGTGTAATCGGGAAGATCTTCCATTAAATGCGTTACTGCTTTGGCGATATCCAATATATTTTTTGGCTTACCTTTTTTCATTGCCGCACAGTATTGCTCAAATATAGGTCTATTGATGCCGTCAATTCCTGAACGCTTAACACTAAAAATATCAGGTCTTTTTACAAAGCGCTCAAGCTTTTCTTGGTCAAATTCAGTGACATATAAACCGTCCTCGAATAGTGCGAGCTCGTCCTCTTTCACTAGGTATACAGAAAGCCAGAGTATCGGCAATAGCCCTGCTTTAACACCATAAGGGGGTGAAATTAATTCTATGTTGCTCTCTTGAAAAGATTTGGGAGCTGCTTCAGTAGATTTAAAAAATTCCTCTATATTTTCCCAAACAGGCAAAAGGGAGCTCCCTTTTGGCGGCTTGTTTAGTACCCAGTTTCCCTTTATTTTTTGATGGATTTTAGTCTCAAGCAACACAGAACGATAAATACCTTTTTCTGCAGGAAATTTCTCAATCCCTAGATCTGGTTTACTTCGTTTATCAACATTGATCATTAAGCTCATCAGCTTATTTCTAGCCGACACAGCTGAATTTGAAGGATTATTTTTATTGATTAACTCGTTATTTATTTGAGGAGCTTTGTAAAATATTCCTTCAAGAATTTCCGAGAGGCGCATTTGGAATTCTGTTCGATTAGCAACTGTTAGTTCTTTGTCTTTAAACGTCCATACACTATTTTGTGGATTAGCGATTAGCTGTGTAACAAGACGTATTTCTGCTTGTGATGTATTAGATAGTCGTGATTCAAATTCTTTTTTGGCAATAGGGTCTTCACTCAATTGCTTGGCTGTTCGTTCGATCTCTTCAAGTGCAAGACGCTCTTCTACAAGGCTTTTCAAGGATTGTCCACTCTCATGATATCCGACTAAACCTAATTGTGAGAGATAGGCTTTAGCTTTTTTTTGATAAAGATTATGGTCATCTTGGCCCGAAGATAAAAAGATGAATATTTGCGAGTTTCTTTGTTTATTAAGAGATGCTTTTTCAAAATTGAGGGCGTCAACAAAAGTTAAGGTGAAGTATCTTAATGCTCCATTTTCAATACTATATTTTCGCGCTACTAGGAATGGCAAGGATTGATTCTTGCTTACTTGCTCTGCGACGGAAAAGGGCGGTAACTGCTTAATTTTTTCCTGAAGTTTGATCTCAAGATCGAAGTCGCTACCTGGCCACACTCGGTATTCGTTATTAAACTTGCGATACACTATTGCAGATAGTTTGGTTAGTTCAGATAGAGCTGTTTTGCCTTTAGCTCCAAAAACAGATTCGATAGTTTTCTCAGAGGCACGTATGTTACCTTTATTCCCCAGTAGATTGATTAAGCCGATCGTCTTGAGTACCGCCATATCTAGTGCTGTTGCAGCATGAATGCGCTCAATAACCGAGACTGATTCTACCCATCGGCGTTGTGTTAAGTAATTACCATTGACTGACGACTGATTGGCCAGAAAGTAGTCAAATATATGATCAGGAGCAACAAAGTCACCAGGTTTAGTGAGCCGCTCAAGTATATCCTGAAAACCACTCTGTTCTCGGCTACCAAGATAGCTAAAAAGAGTACGTTCATTTTGTGCAATTAATTGGCAAAGCTGTGGGAGAATTAAGGCGCTAAGAGGATGTAGCGGATATAGCTTTGCAAACAGCATCTCTGCTTCATCTATTGTAAGACTTGACGGAAGTGCACCTTCTTTTAATAACATTTTTGTTATCTTTGTAATCTTGCTAGCTATAACTTGTTCTATTTTCTCATCGAAAGGCTTACGAATAATAGCGGCCTTAACGACACGTAATGTTTGCTCGGTAGATTCGAGAAAAGGAATTTCTTCGAAACGTCCTTGTATTTTCCCCCATTCATTTTTAAGGGACTCGGAAACACCTTGCGCATACTGTTCAATCGATTGGTGAACAAGCACAAATAAAAGAATTTTTGTAGAGTTCCCCTGTTGAGCATGCTCGGCAAGCATTTGAAGAAAATATGCATCGTTAACATCGAGTGTTCGGGATTCATATTCTAAAAATTTTCCGAGCTCATCAAACACTATTATGATTCCGGGACAGTTAACTTTATTAAGCGCCAGCTGACAGGATTTTGTTAGCTCAAGTAGTGCTGAAAGTGATACTTTACCGTGGGCAGCATAGCTAGCCATGTCTGAGAAAACGGTAGGTTTTTTTCCTCTATGCCCTTGCCAGTAATCAGACATAGCCTTTTGAAGACTGTAAAGATATTTTAAAGATAGCCTTTCAGGGGTCCCCGAAATGAGCACTTCTACATATCCTTTTGTATTGTTAGTTTCAGCCCTTATAGCCACTTCAAGATCGCGATCATTATCTTTGAGTAACCGCAATGCAGCCTTAGCTTTCTCAGATTCTGGATTAGAGAGCAGATGAGATAAAAATAAAGCAAAGGAAGACTTACCTGATCCATAGGGACCAAATAGCGACCAAGCTCTTGGTTGATTTGTTTTAGGAAAACAAGATGATACTGTTGTTAAAGTTCTGAGGGCTCTTGAAGTTATTATATAACCAGAATCAAAATTATCCGATTGAGAGTCTCTTTCAAGATTAACTGAGCGTGTGTATGTTGAAGAAATAGTCACATGGGGAGAAATATTCACGCTGCATTTCCTAAATTTTTGGTGCTTCTTTCATAATAGGCGTCTAGAAGTTTTATTTGGGATACCTCTTCTGCAAGATATAGCTGGCTTAGTCCAGCTGTATCTCTTAACTCAAAGTACTGAGGAAAACTTCTGGTTAACTCCTCAAGCTTAACCATTAATGCAGCTTCAGTTAGTCGAAACAAAGACCCAATGCAAACATAGTCCCCAGAGGCCTGTGTTAATTCATTAATAGGTAATAACTTCTTTGAGGCTCTTTTATTCATGAGCTCTAGGATAGCAAAACCGATCAGCTCAAATGGAAGATCATCGCGATCATTAGGAAGAGATGAATATATAGATTTTCCTTGCTCGGTTATTAGACATAGTTCCGATAATAATGAATCTAGGGTATCTTCTGGAACAGTGGCACTCTGAGATTGTGCGTACATTCTAGCTAATACAGAGATATCTTTTTTTATTGTTGCTAGCACAGGTCTTTGTGTATCTTTTACTTTTTCCTGAAGATATTCTGATAGCGCTGTTCTTAGCTCGTTTTGATTGAAGTTTGTTTTGTGATAGTTACTAAAAAACCAAGCGATTGTAGTTGCAGATTCTGTATTTGAGGCAAGCAACCAATGTATTAACCACAAGGTTCCCTGATCTTGCAGAAATGGATCTTTGCCAATTTTAGAATCAAATAGATATTTCCCTAGTGGAGTTGGAGTATCATCACTAGAATTAATGATTTGAGCTGCTTGCAACCAATAACGAATTGAGAAGACCATATTTTTTCCTACACCAAGAGTGACTGTTGCTGAGTCGATATCTTTGAATAATTCATTGTTCTCTTGTGCAGCCTTAAAGCCTTTGGGTAACCAGGCAAGTTTGAGATGGAATGTTTGGTGTCGACCAAAGGCAGCTTTATTGGGTGTGAATTTCAAGATTTACCTCCGTTGACTTTCAGTTTAATTGTATAACAAACCATTTTTTTAAACACCTTTTGAAAGTATCGGTGGGAGGTGGCTTTTAGGAATCGAGGAGTTATTTACACAGTTTTGAATGTATAAGGTGCTGCGGGACTCCTAAAAATAATTGAGGGGGTAGGCGGGGGGTGGGGTGTCGCGTAATACGAAAATAGACATTGATGTCTGGGTTAGTAGTAAAATTTATTGGGGGTATAATTGGGGGTATTGAGACTTAAGATATATATTTTTACTATATAAAACAGTAAGTTAATCTAATTTTTCGACAGAGGCTCCGGGCACCATCCTATTTTAATCTCGCATCTCCTTTATCATCTC
>Ga0209634_1003605_pt1 | contig 10383 bp, 12 predicted proteins | sample LinPmetageLP40_FD_184043 | JGI IMG/M metagenome (GOLD analysis project Ga0209634, IMG submission 184043) | Marine viral communities from the Pacific Ocean - LP-40 (SPAdes) (version 2) | ecosystem: Environmental > Aquatic > Marine > Oceanic | place: Pacific Ocean | collected 2010-08-26 | reverse complement strand
GGTTTTGGTGCAGACTTAGGTGCTGAGAAGTTTTTAGACATCAAGTGTGGTTACGCAGGATTGTCTCCCAAAGCTATTGTTGTGGTGGCAACTGTTCGTGCGTTGAAGTACCATGGTGGACAATCTCTAACTGACTTGACCACTCCAAATGTAGATGCATTGCGAAATGGACTAGTAAACTTAGAGAAACATTTAGAGAATGTCCAAACATATGGTGTGCCAGGCGTAGTATCTATCAATAAATTTGTGACAGACAGTGATGAAGAAGTGCAAATCATTAAGACTAAATGTGACGAAATGGGGATGCGTGTGGCAGTTTGCGAAGGCTGGGAGCATGGCGGCAATGGCTCAACGGACTTGGCAGAAGAAGTGATAAAGGCCATTGATAGTTGTACTGCGCCTTATACGCCAGTATATGACTGGAATCAATCTATTGAGGAGAAGATCGAAGCGGTAGCTAAGAAAATATATGGTGCGGCCAAAGTAGAATTCCTTCCCAAGGCGAAACTCAATATCAAAAAGATCGAGAGATTAGGAATGAGTGACAAACCAGTTTGTATAGCCAAAACACAAAACTCCTTTTCAGATAATCCAAAAGCATTGGGAAGACCCAAAGACTTCACACTTACAGTGCGCGAAATCGAGATCGCTGCAGGAGCAGGATTTGTCATCCCAATCACTGGAGAGATGCTTCGAATGCCTGGACTACCAGCAGTTCCTGCTGCTGAAGGTATCGATATCGATGAACATGGAGTGATTACTGGGTTGTCTTAGGAGTGGATATATTTTGATATGAAACACGAGTTTCAAAATTTTAAAAATGAGTCCACTCCGAAAAGTCTAGTTTCGGTTCGTGAGGACACGAACCGAGGCGAAAATTAGCGAATACGCTTGTTTTGGAGTGGTTGAAAAAGTCAAAAATGTGAATTTTGACTTTTCGGAGTGGACTCAAAAATAGCTATTTTATGAAAGCGCAACTAGTAATTATATTGATCATGTTTCTGATCAGATCACCCACATTATTTGGGCAAGATAATAATGAAGAATTGCCTGGGAATAGCAAGGTTCTGGTATTTACAGAAAAGGATTTGGAGATCGTAAAGAACTTCGGTGTAGGCGTAACTATTCATAATCTTAATTTGAACCAAATTGATTTTTCTGAAAGCACAATGAAAGATCAATGGAAACAAGAATATCATGTAGTAATGTTACCCATGGAGTATGGAAAGAAATCACTAGTATATAGAAGTAAACATGAAGATTCCAAAGCCATTTTGGCCATTATTGAACCGACTGAAATTAACTCTTTCAGAAGTGACTATATTTTCGAATATATAAGAATTTTCGGAAATATTCCATCAGGGTTATATGACGATGGAGCAGACATAATAAGTTGTGGAGGTAATTGCTGGAAAGATATTAGAGGAAAGGAAAATATAAAAATCATCATAAAAGAGGATTTAAATAAAATCTACATCTTTTCGCAAAATGAATGGGAAATGGATTGAGGATATACTTATTACTACCCATCAGAAGAGTCACTCTCAGAGGACTGATATGTTATGCTCTGCCTCCACGTCTCCTTTGAATAAGTCTTACCAGTATCTAAGTCATTCCGATTAGGAATCTTTACCACATTGAAAGAAGATTATTTGCTGGATGGCTAAGATTTCTCCGTTTCTCCCTGTCTGCGACAGGCAGGTGCGAAATGAACTTTTATACCGAAGAGATAAAACCAAAGTAGCTCTTTAATTCAACTACTGGTGAGGAGATTGTTTCGTTCACTTTCATAGGCAGTTAAACACACAATAACGAATCTACTGCGATTAGAGCTGACTCATTACTTAATACTTTATAGGCTCTAGTTTAGGATTGCGTTGTTAATTTGAAAAAACAAGGATGTCAAATTGCTTTTAGAGTCATATATCAATATTAACTGCTTTCTTCCGAGAAAGGTGTGACTTAAAATTACCCATTCAGGCATTTTGCAGTTATAAATACATCAACGCTAATATAAACTAGAGCCTACTTTATACTTAATACCCGCTACTTAATACTATTCGTCCTCAAACAAAAACTCATTATAAGCATTCTGTAATTCCCGTAGTGCCAATGATTCATTTTGGCTTCGAGCGAGTGCGATGCCTTTCTTGAAAGTTAGTTCTGCTTTTTCAGATTCTTCCAAGTCTGCATAGAGTTTGGCAGCGTGATAGTAAGTGGCTAGATAGTCTGCATGTTGAGCTAATAACAGCTCATAGTATTCCAATGCTTTTTCAGCATTGGTAGAACTATATTCTGTAGCAATCGCATAGATGATAAAGGGATCATTGGGGTCATCTTTCTGGAAATCCAACAATTGATCAAGTCGCTCAGAATTCATACGTATTTCAGTTTTATATTTGTGCTATTATTCCCTATCTTCACGCCAAATTTAACACCATTTCTATTAATAAAAGATGAAGATATTAGTTTGTATAACACACGTTCCTGATACAACTTCAAAGATAGCCTTTACAGACGGAGATACGAAGTTTGATGCGACAGGAGTACAGTTCATTATTGGCCCATATGATGATTATGCTTTGGCAAGAGCAGTAGAATTGAAAGAGCAATTGGGCGGAACAATCACGGCTTTGAATGTAGGAGGCCCAGAAACGGAGCCTACGATTCGCAAGGCATTGGCCATCGGAGCCGATGATGCAGTACGTGTCAATGTCGAGCCGACTGATTCATTGTTTGTCGCAAAGCAAATAGCTAATGTGGCCAAGGATGGGGCTTATGATATGATATTGATGGGCAGAGAGTCGATTGATTTCAATGGCGGAATGGTGCATGGAATGGTCGGTGAATTACTAGGCATTCCTTCGGTATCGCCTGTTATGACTTTGGAAGTAGAAGGAACTACGGCTAAAATGACCAGAGAGATCGAGGGCGGGAAAGAGTCTATCGAGTTAGCGTTGCCATTTGTAGCTGGATGTCAAGAGCCAATTGCAGAATGGAAAATACCTAACATGAGAGGAATCATGTCCGCTAGATCGAAGCCATTGAGTGTGGTTGAGCCTGTTGATGCGGCACAGGGAGCGACCCTTTCCAAGTATGAACTACCTGCTGCCAAAGGTGGTGTGAAAATGATCGATGCCGACAATGTACAAGAGTTGGTGGACCTGCTTAAGAATGAAGCAAAGGTCATTTAATCTTAAGTAATACCAGTAAATCAAAAATCGACAATCTTAAATCTTAAATATACATGTCAATATTAGTTTTTGTAGAGATAGCAGAAGGCAGAGTCAAGAAGACTTCATTGGAAGCAGTGGCTTATGCCAATGGTATGGGCGGAGACGTGACCGCCATTGCAATGGGAGAAGTAGATAGTGCTGAATTGTCAGGAATGGGCAATTATGGAGCTACTAAAGTGCTTCATGCCAACAATGCACAATTGAATGATCGCGTAAGTTCGGCATATGCCAGCGTATTGGTAAGTGCGATGGATCACGCTGGTGCAAATACTTTGGTATTGGCCAACTCATCGTTAGGTGGACCCGTATCTGCGAAAGTCGCAATCAAGAAAGATGCTAGTTTAGTGTCCAATGTTGTTGAGTTGCCAGATACTTCAGCAGGATTTCATGTGAAGCGCAGCATCTATACGGGTAAAGCATTTGCTACCGTGTCGATGGATAAAGACAATAAAGTACTGGCAATCAAAAAGAATGCAGCCGAAGTCAAAGAAACTGGAGGTAGTGCAAGTGTAGAGGTGTTTGACGTGGCTTTGAGTGATGATGATTTCAAAGTGAAAATCATATCCACAGACAAGACAACAGGAGTAATATTATTACCAGAAGCAGAAATAGTAGTGTCAGGCGGAAGAGGACTCAAAGGTCCTGAAAACTGGGGAATGATCGAAGATTTAGCGAAAGCATTGGGAGCTGCTACTGGATGTAGCAAGCCAGTGTCTGATATGGACTGGAGACCGCACCACGAACACGTGGGACAAACAGGTGTGAAAGTAAGTCCTAATTTATATATTGCAGTTGGTATTTCTGGAGCGATACAACATTTGGCTGGAGTCAATTCTTCCAAATATATTGTTGTCATCAATAAAGATGAAGAAGCACCATTTTTCAAAGCGGCAGACTATGGGATTGTAGGAGATGCGTTTGAGGTATTACCAAAACTAACTGAAGCTATTATAGCTGCTAACAGCTAATCAGTATCTGTGGATAAAATTAAGCTTGAAATATTAGGACTTTCTTCTAGTCAGTCTCAGTCTGGTTCTTTCGCATTGGTGTTGGGAGAAACAGATGGCAATAGACGATTGCCGATCATCATTGGTATGTTCGAAGCGCAGGCCATCGCTATTGAGATTGAAAAAATAACTCCGAATCGCCCGATGACACATGACTTGTTTAAGTCATTTGCACATGGGTATGATTTTAAAGTAAAGGAGATTATCATTTCTGATTTAAAAGAAGGGGTATTCTTTGCAAAAATCATGTGTGAAGGTAGCAATGGTACAGTTGAAATTGATGCCCGACCGTCAGATGCTATTGCCATAGGTCTCAGGTTTGAAGCAGAAATGTACACTTATGAGACCATCCTATCAGAAGCAGGTATTGTGCTTTCCGATGAAGTGGAGGAAGATATGACTGATATCAAAAGCGGCACAGCTCCAAAAACAATAGAACCTGAGTCAGTACAAAGTGAGAACAAGGATCATTCGATTGACAAGCTCAATGAAATGCTGAAAGAGGCGATTGAAAAGGAAGATTACGAGAAGGCAGCTAAGATCAGAGACGAACTCAGCAGAAGAAATTAATTAAAGAGCATGCATAAACCCTGACACTCACATTGTCAGGGTTTATATTTTTATACCTATGGAATATTTGAGAGGAGTTTTTGGGTTGGTCTTTTTGGTAGGGCTGGCTTATATAGTTTCTAGTAATAAAAAAACTATAGACTGGAGACTGGTTGGTATCGGCATCTTGTTACAAATTACTTTTGGTCTCTTGATTACGAAAGTGGGATTTGTAGCAGATGGATTTGATTGGGTAAGCGTCAAGTTTGTAAAGTTCCTAAGCTTCTCAACTGATGGAGCGAAGTTTTTGTTTGGCGATCTAGCCACAGATAAAGTTGGATTTATTTTTGCGTTTCAAGTATTACCTACGGTAGTCTTTTTCTCAACAGTTACTACGGGATTATACTATTTAGGCGTTTTGCAAAAAATCGTATATGCTATTGCATGGATCATGGCAAAAACAATGCGACTGTCTGGTGCAGAAAGCCTATCCGCTGCTGGGAATATATTTTTAGGCCAGACAGAAGCTCCTTTGTTGGTTCGTCCTTTTGTGCAGACCATGACCAAATCGGAACTCATGTGTTTGATGACAGGAGGGATGGCAACCATTGCTGGTGGAGTATTGGCAGGATATGTTGCCTTTTTGGGAGGAGACGATCCAGTTGAACGCACCAAGTTTGCAGCATACCTATTGAGTGCATCGATCATGAATGCACCTTCTGCCATCGTAATTTCTAAGATTTTGATCCCTGAATCAGAGCCTGAAAAAATTGACAAAGATTTGACGGTAAGCAAAGACAGCATGGGAGTGAATTTGATCGATGCCTTATCTTCAGGAGCTGCAGAAGGAATGAAACTCGCCCTAAATATAGGCGCAATGCTTTTGGCCTTTATTGCCGTTATCTATGCCGTTAATTGGATTTTGGTCGATTTTATTGGCTCATGGACTGGACTCAATGCATTTGTCATCAGTAGTACTGATGGTGCTTTTAAAGGATTCTCACTAGAATATATTTTAGGTCAGATTTTTAGAGTATTTGCATTCGCGATGGGAGTAGATTGGTCAGAGACGCTACAAGTAGGCAGCTTACTTGGTCAGAAAACTGTTATAAACGAATTTGTGGCTTACCTGAGCCTATCAGATGTCAAAGCCGCTGGTGGACTTAGTGAGAAAGCCATTGTCATATCAACCTATGCACTGTGTGGTTTTGCCAACTTTAGCTCTATTGCGATCCAAGTAGGAGGAATAGGGGGGATGGCACCAAATCGACAAGGAGATTTATCTAGGTTGGGGATGAAAGCATTGTTTGCTGCCACTCTTGCAACGATGATGACCGGGACTATTGCTGGGGCGTTGTTTGGGTGATTTATCGCCCAAAGCTTCTGATGCATTGTCCTATCCTATTGTCAGCGTAAGTATCGGAAAATTATAGAAATCATGAATATGCAAACCATAAAAAATACCACCATGATACTGCTATCGGTATTGATGATGTATCAGGTTTCCGCACAGGGTAAGAGAATTAAATACAATAAGGTAGGGAGAAATTCTAAAACTATTGAATTCAAAAATGAAAATGGTACAATTCTTAAGACTTTAGATGTACTAGGTAATAGTCCTTATTTTGAAGGTTTTGTTTCTAAGAAAATTGGGAATCTCAAAGAGAGGGTGACGACTGCTAATGAGCGGACTGATGCCATGGTTTCTGATGTAGTAACTTCAGGTGTTGCTATCACATATTCATATACTCCATATGATAATGAGATGAATTTAATAGAAGAATTGTCGGAGGCAACCATTGAGGTGTTTAATCATAGGTGGTTTAATTCCCCGATGCTTGCATCGGAAACAACGTTGTTTACGTAGTAAACTCCGACTGATACCCCGTCAGCTTGCTGCGGGGTTGTTCATTTAATCAAGGAGCTAGAATATTTAATAGAAGACTTGAGGGGTATTACAGTGTAAGTGAGCCATTACTTTCAACAAACAGTAACTACCTTGGAGTACATTATGGAGGATTGGCTCCAGGTGGGGTGAGCCCTAATATGAAAGTAGGGTTTAAGATTTACCATATAGGCTCAAATAGAATAATTTACGATATAGAAGCTCCTCGTGTTCATGGAGGTTTCGTTAAGTCTAACCTAATTGTTTTTAGGACTGTGGACCCCATCATAAGTGGTAACTCGATTTATTACGTTTTTGATATTGTAGAAGGTCTATTGTGTCAAAAATCCTATTCTCAATACCAAATTGGAATGCTTAATAGATTTGATCATGATGGAGTGATATTCAATCTCAATTCCAATGGCACAAGAATAGACAAATTCAAGACTTCATTTAATATTGTCAATTAAATTATAGATAAACATAAAAACTAACTATTATCTTATTAACATCCCTCAAAGTCACTTCGCCCATTCAGAGTCACTCGTAGAGGACTCTGAAAACAAATGAGAAGTAAGATGAATTACAATGAAGTAAAAGAGGGAGAATTCTCAGAGTCTCCTTGGGATGACTCTGAGTGGTAGACATATATTGATATTATGGTCAAGATCCCTAACGGGATGACTTCGAGGTAGAGCTATCGTTACTCCTCACTCTTGAGATGTGTAATAAATCGATTTATCGATTCTTCTACATCTGATCGATTGGGCCAATATTCACGGCTAAAGATTCCTTTGAACTTCCAGTTCTTTTTATTGGTCTCAAAGGTAGCAGGTTGAGAGGAGTTCAAAAGAAACCTATGCTTTTGGGAGACTGGGTTGGATAACACTGTCTAGTCCACTAAATACCCTTCAAAGCTCAAAATTTCAGGAGATGTTTCGAAATTCCCATATACAAGAACATCCGTAAAAAAATAGCCTTCCGAATCTTTGTTAGTTGTAACGGTAATAATTGTAGAATCTCCTGGGAAAATGGCTTCAACTGGCACGTTCCCGGTTGTACAAGTACAGGACACTTCTATCCTGTCAATAAATAAATTCTCAGGACCCAAATTGTACAAAACAAATTCTGAGCTCGCTTCGCTGGAAATAGGCGTTTTTCCTATATCTAAAGATTTATCCTTGATGCTAACACTAGTTGAGGGCATTATTATACTTGGAGTGGGAGCCCCACTTACTAGAAAGATTAGCTCATTATGTCGGGTCACTAAACTAAAAATCAAAACCCCTATGGATCCAATAAAAAAGAATAGTTTCAGAGTCTTTTTATTCATAACTCTTCTTTTAATTTGAATCTCAATACAATTGGATTTTCGGAAGCATTTGACTTTGCGAGAATAGAGTGCAACTTCCGATCAATTTTTTTAGTTTCACTTAATACAATACTTTCGTCACCAGAGTAAAAGTACTCCATCAGTTCATTTGTGGCCGCTATATAATAGCGATCACTGGAGATTGAATATGTTGGTAAATTATATGGTCCAACGAAGAATAAATTGCCAAAAGGATCCGATTTGCTCCCCCATCCATGTTTCAGGTTCAGGTGTCCAAAATTTTGACCATTATTAAGTTTGACACCCAATGTAAATCCAGTGTTCCCATTTTCTTTAAAACTGTAATAAAACAGGAAGTTTTTCGCATCCTTACCTATTGAAAATCTATTCAAGATATGGCGCTCTATCCATGGAGCGTTAAGAAAATCATTATGTTCAAATTTCTTACTCTCTTTTCGCATGTTGGGAACTTTAATTTCAAATACTTCAGAATCTTTTCGACCATCTTCATTTAAGAAAAGTATTTTTGATGATAACGGGTATGTGTAGTAATTACCATCGATAAATCCGGTGTAGTCCAGTGGAGAAAGGTCACTTTTAGGGTATGTCATACTGCTCTGAACTTGCTCACCTTCAAAATTGAAAATCGAGATATTAGAATTGCCTTCATCAAAATAAGAGTAAAAGGCAATATTTCCTGACGCCAAAAGCGATATTTGAGAAGCGAAAATATTCACTCGGATTTTTTTTCTGAATGTAAGATCACTACCATACTCCAACAAGGCCTGTTGTGCACTGGAAAAGATTAGTACTGAATTCCTTTTTGGATCGACATCAAAATCCATTACACTCTTATATTCGCCTGGTCCGAATCCTTTCCTACCGACCTGACCGATGAAATTACCTTGAAGGTCATAAGCCACGACAATTTTTTTATTTTTATCGAGGATAAACAGTTTAGAATCCAATTCTAATATCTTCTTAGCTTCGGTCAGAAAAAACTTTTCAGGCGAGCCTAATTTGATGTATTCGACATTGGTCAATAATTCTCTTGGAGAAATAAGGGAATCAAACTGAGAGGGCTTGGTAATATCAACCAAATATGGCGTAATGTCGACATCGACTACCCGATTTGAATTGCACCCAAATAAGCATGAAAGTCCCAATAAATAATAAAAATATCTCATATATAATTTTATAGCACAATACACTTGAAGTTGCATTGTGCTATTTTAATTAAATCTAACTACTGTACAAGACTATCTGATTTACATTGCGTACATGTCAGATCACTACAGGCAGTACTCCCTGGATCGCAATTATTACATTTCCATGAGGTACTGCCCGCCTGCATGCAAGTGGTTGATACTGACTTTAGACTACCACACGACTGAGCCTGAACTTCTGGAATAAGGAAGACCATTAAGGTTAGCGTAAGTGCCGCCATTCCTAGTAATCCCAAAACATTTTCCTTAATCTTTTTCATAATTAAATTTGTTAAGTATAATTAAATTTTTTAATGCATACCTAATGTAACAAATGAAATCACTCAAAACGATAGTAGTCTTCATATGTCTTCATATGTCTTCATATGTCTTCATATGTCTTCATTTATTTATTTTTTATTACTGTTGTCCGATAAAACTCGATTATAGAAAATAATCTGTATTCAGTTAACATGAAGAACGATTTTTGATGGTTTCAAAAAAGTAAGCCCTTCAAAGCAATAGGAGGATAATTACATAAAAAGCTACAGTAATGGGCATTATAAAGGTGTTTTTTGATAAAAGTTAAATGTCAATTATTTTAACCGGACAACAGTAATTTTTTATAACTTATGTGAATAATTGTTTGATGTTTTTATGATTATTTCTTCAAATTTAAATGCTTATTTGGTATATTTATATACTCAATATCGTACATCAATAACTTAAAACTCTGAAAAAATGGATGAACTCATTGGATTTAAAACGCGTTCTGAGATAGCTCTTGAACTCAATATTTCTCAGAAAACCCTCTATCGAAAACTTAGGGATTTAAATATAACCTTACCCTACAAAAGACATCTGTCTCCAGACGAATACGAGGTGATCTACAAAAAATTCACCCTTTCTGGAGCAAGACTAACGAAGCGTGACTAACTCCGATCAGAGTTACTCGAAGAGAACTCTGATTTGTCAAAAAGCCATACAATCACAATACTCATTTTAGATTCCTGCCTTGCTCCTCCGCCAAAGCTTCTACGACAGGCAGTCGCAGGAATTACGGTATAAGTCAAACTAATATTATTCCTCACTCTTATGATGCGTAATAAACCGATTGATAGACTCTTCTACATCTGATTTGTTACTCCAATACTCACGGCTAAAGATG
>Ga0209634_1003601_pt1 | contig 10387 bp, 4 predicted proteins | sample LinPmetageLP40_FD_184043 | JGI IMG/M metagenome (GOLD analysis project Ga0209634, IMG submission 184043) | Marine viral communities from the Pacific Ocean - LP-40 (SPAdes) (version 2) | ecosystem: Environmental > Aquatic > Marine > Oceanic | place: Pacific Ocean | collected 2010-08-26 | reverse complement strand
TTATATGTTATGTAATAAGTACAATCATAATTTTCTACTATTTCTTCTAAAATATCATGGTATTTTATTTTTCCAAATAATTCATTAAATACTTCATTTAATTGAATTTTATGCAAGAGTCTAAATATGTAATAATCTAGATCATTATTTAATATATTTTGAAAAAATATTTCCATAACATAAATTTTAATTAAACTATTCTGATAATTAAATAACATCAATAATTTTTATTAAATTATAAAAATTAATTAAAATGGAAAAACAAAATAAAAAATATAATAAAACTTTAGTTAATAAAAAAAGAAAAAGTTTACGAAGATTATGTTATAATGAAAATAATAATGAAGATAATAATGAAATATTACTTCAAGGAGCAGATAAATACAATTATTCTATTAATATTGATGAAACTACTGATACCGTAATAATGAATATAAAATTAATAGAAGAATTTTGAATAATAAAAATTAAATAATATTAGAAAAAATCATAAATATTTTTAACTTTATTTTTTTTATTATCTATTTTTATTAAATATTTACTAAATAGTAATTCTTCTACTTCCTTCTCTCGTAGTTGTTTTATTTTATCATCTACTTTCTTTTTATCTTTCTTTTCTTCCATTAAAGTTTTATATTTTTTACCCCAATATTTTTTGTCATTTTTATGTTTATATCCATCAATATTTTCTAAAATCATTGAATATAATTGTAAACAAGGTTTCATAATCTGATTAGTAATATAATGACCATAATCCGGAGTAAGATTTTTTTCACGAATGTATTTGGGGTCTTCAATTTTATTTCCTTGTAATAATTTTTTACCTTTTTCTTCTTTTACTTGTACATAAACATAAGGAACTCTATCATTTGCTTGTGGTGCACTACCAGGGTCTCTTTTCTTCATTCTATCTGCTAATACCTTATGTGCTATTTGTTGTGGATTTTTATAGAATCCGCGCAATGTTTTAGTAACTACTAATTCTTCTAATGGATATTCTCCATTTGCTAATTTTTCCAATGATTTATTTAGGAATTCTAATGATTTTTTAATATTATCATCTTTTTCATTTAAAATAATATCTATGATACCCCCATAAATTATTTTCACAATATTAGCATTATCTCTTCTTTTAAGAACAATCCCCATTGATTTTTGTTTAAATTTATTTACATTATGTTCATATAGATTACCAACATATCTTTTTTTACTAAATATAATGAAAGGATAAAACATTTTTTCCCATTCTAGACAATGTGGTGGTTTAAGCAACTTTTGAAAATCTGCAGATAATTGCTCGCCTACTGTGACATTATATTGTAGAATATTTTGTTTTTCAGTTGGATGACCATACTTACTATAATCAGACAGTGGTGGTAATGTAATAAATACTGAATCCGTGTCTCCGTATACCACTTTGCAGTTATATTTATCTTCTGCAAATTTTTTAGCAGACATAATTAGATTTCTTCCAACAGCAGTTGTACTTGCTGCTAATTCTCGCATAAATATTTGACTTGTTGGAGCACCTACTTGACCATAAAGAGAATTTGCAGTAATCTTATATGCTAATTGTAAACCATCTAATACTGCTTTTTGGAATTCATTATGTGTATCATTATTACTGATAATTTCCAGTTTGTCTATTTCAATTATATCTTTATCTTCTACTTTTAATTTAATAATATTTTCATTTTCATCAATAATATTACCCATTTTTTCAATTTCCTTATTATCAATATCAAGGTATTTTATTGTTTTCCATGTAATCTTTTTACGGGTTGCTTTTCTTTGTTTTAGTAACTTTTGTAAGATGCGAGGTAGTAATCCTTTTTTATTATTTTTAAATTGAACATACCGACATGTCTGCTCACCAATTTTCTTTTTATTATCAGCTTTTCCTTTGAATAAATCATATTTTATATCAACATATTCATAACCAGGTAAATTATCATACTTCTCATCTAATATTATTGTATCATGTGATATATTTTCACTAATCATAGATGATGGATATAGAGAAGCATAATCTAAAACCGATATAGGTGTATCAACATAAATACCAGGTTTTGGATGTAATACAATAGCGCCTTCATAACCTTCATTTTCAGGTTTAGGTGATAAACAACATAATTTCCACTGATTACTTTTATTTTCTTTTCTTTGACATACATCACTAAATGAATCATTATTAAAATTGCATACTTCACATCTCCATTTTTTATCTTGATAAGGTATTAAAAAATTATCCTCTTTACATTGTTTTGCTACAAGACTAAAAATTTTAACACCTTGACCTCGTAGAAAAATATATGAGAATGGTACAGAACAAACATTACTCATACCAATATTATTTGCAATTATTTCTAGTTTAATTATTAGATAATTACAAAGAGCACAATCCTGAATACAATATTTAGCAACTTTTGCTCTATCTTTTGAAGTACCTTTTTGGCATTCAAAAATTTCCTGTGGCGAAACATCATCTTTTGCTAAACCCCATTTATTACCTTCAATCTTATCACAATTACCATCTATTGTAATTATATTAGTATTATAATCAATATTTTCAACCAAATACTTTTTATCATTTATTCTAATTGTAATACCATTCTGAATACCAGTTGGATTATCAACAGATAATTTATATTTATTATTATCTTCTTCATAATTTATACTTTTTATTTTACCATTGATAAAATGTTGTGCTACAAAATCTAATTTGTATGTATCTAGATTATGATCTTTTTGAACTTGTTTCATTAAATCGATTATAACGCGTCCTTCCATATTTATATATTTTAGGAAGTTGTCGCCAAGAGCAGAAGATGATAAAGTTTTTTTAACCCAATGACATCTACAATATCTTTCATCATAATTACATTCTCTTATAGGTTCTTTTATTTTTCCAAGATTACATAAATGTTCTACACAATTTATTTCTAATGCGCGGTGATATATGTAATCAAAATCGAAACCAAGAATATTATACCCTGTTATTATATCAGGGTCTAATTTATTTATTATTTCTACCCATTTCAATATTAATTCTTTTTCTGTTTTACATTGTATTACTTGGACACCATCTATTTTATCACATGAATCAAGAGTAACAATTATTTTTTCATCACAATCTTTATTTCCATATAAATGAGTTGTAACACCAATTTGTATTATTGGGTCTCCATTTAATTTTGGAAATAAATCATTAAATTTATCTGTTAATTTATTTACTATTTCGCTAATTGGTATATTATTCTCTACTTCATTATTATCATCAATATTAAAATAACCAAGTAATGTTTTATTCTTTCGTACGATATCTTCTTCTTCATATCCTAATTTACCATTTATTATTGATATAATATCCTCAATATTTCTATCTATAATTAATTTTATATTTTTTATATCAAAATCATCTTTAAAGTCTAATCTTTTTTCTTTAAATATATTCAATATATAATAGTATATTATATCAAATTTTTCATCTTTAGTTAGAATTTTAGATTTTAATTCATTATTATATTCCATTAATTTATATGCAACTTTATTGTAAGTTTTTGATGCAGTCGGGAATGAACCATCAAATGAAGTACATTCAATATCAAAACTAGCAATTTTAAAAGGAGCAATATTATTATTTGCATATGGTTTTACATTTCTCCATGATACATTATAATTATCACCGTATTTAATATCGTTTTTGTATGATTCTTCAAAATTATTTATTTCAATCCAACCACTTACTTCAAGATTTTGTTTATGAATAAATCTTAAATAAGGTTCAATATTATTTTCATAAAGTTGAAATTTTATTTTTCTTAGATTTGCTAAATCAATAGGTTTAGATAATAATTTTATAGCATTTTTCATAGATTGATGATTCTTAAAAATCAATTGAATAAATTTGAATGATTTATTATTTGTAAAACCCCATATATCTTTTTTTCTTATAATACTACAATTTAATAAACTACCTTTTAGATAAAATGGTAATTTATCATTTATATATTCTTTTAATCTAAGAAGTATATTATTATGAACTCTATCTGGAATATTATCAAGACCCTTGATATAAAAATATGGAGTATAATCTGTAATATTAACAGATATAGATTTACCAGTATCAGTTCTACCAAATATTTTAATTAGATATTTAGTTTCTGTATTTTCATCCTCAATTTCATATTTATTATCAGAAACAATCCAATCAATTGCTTGGAATATGATACTCATTATATGTTATAGTATAATATATTTTTAAACAAATTTTATTTCAAAATTTTAAATTTTAAATATATTTTTATATAAATATGGATGTGTTTGATTTTACGGTAGTAGTAATAGTATTATTCATGACATCATTTTATGTAAAAGAACAATTTGTCGAGGTTGAATATATTAGAAGTAATATTGATAATAGAGAATATTTAGTACAAAGTGCAAAGAAAAATCAACAAGTTGCTGATATGTTAGCAACTATTAATCAAAAATTAACTAAATTAGTAAATATATTAAATACTAATCCTAAATATAAAAATGATCCTAAATCAATAAGATTAAAGAAGAAATATAAACCAGGTATAATTAGTGAAAGTTCTGAAAATGACAAATATACGTCATATTCAGTTGATAAGAAAAAGATAATATTTTGTTTAAGAGCACGTGATAAATCAGGTAATTTAACAGATATTAATACTTTAACTTATGTAGCAATACATGAACTTGCTCATTTAGCAACAGTTGAAGTAGGACATACAGAGAAATTCTGGGGAAACTTCAAATGGTTATTACAGATTGCTGAAAAAAACGGTATTTATAATTATGTAGATTATAGTTCAAATCCACAACCATATTGTGGTATTGTAATATCTTCAAATATATTAGATAGAAACGATTAGTTAAAAATAACAATTTGTTAGAAACGATTACTTAGATTATATTATTATTATTTTATTTAATTAAAACATATTTTAATTAAACATTTTTAAATATAAATATTAATTAAATATGCAGTTTAAAACATCTGTATTTAAAATAGTTGAATGGATAGATAAAAAAGAAAAACAAGAATATCTATTTGTAGGAACAAGGTACAAAAAAGAAATTAATCAATTAAAGAATAATAAAATTAATGATGAAAATATAAAAATATTAAAGAGTCATTTTAGTAATTATAAATTATTAAAAAAAACTCTTAATAATAATAATGATGTTAGAATAATACATGAAACAATAAATACAGATGATAATATTTTTACATTAAAAAATAAAATTGCGATGTATATTAATAAAATTAATTATGATCATATATATACGTGGGTAACAAAAGATATTAATAATTATGAATTTTTAGATATATTAAATAATATTTATAATAAAGTTGATAAATTACCATATGATGTTATTAATAATATAATAAAAAAAATTTTATTACTTGAATTTAGTGGTAATAAAAATAAAAATTACACATTAAATGATATTTATAATTTACTAAAAAATGAAAATAATGATAAAACAATTAATATTCCATTAGAAATTAGATATTTTGATAATAATAATAATCAAGAATTTATAATATCAAACCCTTATAAAAATAAATTTTTAAACAGGGATTTTATTACAAATGATGGTGATTATAAACCAAAAGAATATAAATTAGATAATTTATCAATTTTAAGTACAAAATTAGATAATAATATAGTAAATTTTACAACTAGTAATAATATTTTAGAATATTTTAAAGATAAATTAAAAAATGATAGTGATGATGAAATTTTTAATGGATTAATTAAAATATATTTCCCACATTTTAATAATAGTGATGAATTAGATAAAATTGATGATTTTAATGAATCTATTGAAAAAATAATTAAGAATAATGATAAAATTATCAATAATATTTATAATAATTCAAATGAATTAAATATTGATAGTATAGAAAATTTTGTTCAAAAATTTCATCTAAGAGTTTACCCTGTTCTTGTTAATAATAAATATAGTAATTTAAAATTTAATTTAGAAAGTATTTTTAATAATTTTGGAACAAATGAAGATTATCCTATAATTACTTATAATAAAAAGAATAATAATTTATATAAAATTAATAAGGACAGTCTCGGTAAAAAAACAAAAGAAAATTTTAAAAAGATAGATAATAATGAATTAAATAATATTACAAAAGATAAAAATACAATTAGACCAATTGAATTTCTTATATTTACAATTTATTTTGATGAAATTAAAGAAGATTCAAAATATTTTAGATTTTTATTCTTTGAAAATGGACAAATGGATATTATTTATAATTTTAAAATAACTGATAATGTTAAACTTGGTAAAATTATTAAATCTTTTACTAAAATTAATAAATTAATTAAATTAATAAATAATGAATTTAATATTAAACTAGTTGAAATTAATGATAATATATTAAATAATAAATCTGATTTATCATTTATAGAATATAAAGAATATTTGATTTCAAATAATATAGTTTTTAATAAGCACCTAAATAATTATTCTGATATTAAGAAATCATTACAATATTCTTATCCATTTTTTGAGATAATAAATAAAAAAAATCAGGATAATAATTTATTTTCATTAAAATATAAAAGAGCAAATAATTTTTATAATACTAATAAAGTAATTAATCTAATAATTAAAAATATAGATTTAGACAAGAATGAATTAATTCATAAAATTTCAACAGATTTTGATATATCAAACAAAGAAGCAAGTGAATTGTATAATAACAATATTGATTATATTAATTTAAATATTGTAAATAATAATAGATTTATAGTATCTAAAGCAACTAATATTTCGATTGATTTAAATTTAAAAATAACTGAACTTAAAATATTAGTAGATGGATTAAATAACATAAATATTAATGATAAAATAAATCATTTATTAATTAATATTATTTCAAATAAATATGTTATTAAAGATAAGTCATCTGAAAATAATAATAATAAATTATTAAATAATTTATTAAAATCAACATTAAAAGAAAATAAAAATAACCAGGATGATTTAAATAGTATTAAATCAGATATAACTAAGTCTTCATTCAATGAATTTGGTAATTCAAATAATAATAATTCAAATAATAATAATTCAAATAATAATAATTCTAAATCATTTAATGAATTCGCGAATCTAAATGATAATAATGATAAAAAAAATAATGATGTTAATAGTGTAGATATTGAGAAAGATGATAAAATAAATGATTTAATAAGTAATGTTAATAAAGATATTAATAATACAATACTAGATAATGATAATAATGATGACAATATTTCTAATAATGAAGATTATTTAGATGATTTATTAAATTTAGATATAACAGATAAAAAGAAAAGTAAATTATATCATACAATAATACTTAAAAGATTAAAAGATTTTGATAGTGAATTATTTGATTTTGGAGTAAAATCAGGATATACAGTATATTCAAGAAAATGTCAAGCATATAAACAACCAATTGTTATAACAAAAGAAGAAAAAGAGATAATTGATAAAAACTATCCAAAATCATATGCAAAAGCAATTAAAGGAATTGGTAGTACTGCTAAGAAAAAAGAAAATTTTTATTATATATGTCCAAAGATTTGGTGTCCAACTAGTAAAGTAAGTATGACGCAAGAACAATATAATAAAGATAAATGTCCTAATAAAGAACCACCTATAATAATAACACATAATAGTTGGACAAAAAAGAATTCGGAAACAGGTGAAATTGAAGATATAATATTAAGATATCCAAATTTAATATCTAAGGATATGCATCCAAAAAAATTGTCAATGCCATGTTGTGGAAAAAAAGAAAATAAAAAAAAGAAAATTGATAAAATAACTAAGAAATATATTGTTAAAGATATTTCATTGCCAAGTCCAGTTGATAGATATTCTATGTTACCTCTTAACTTATCAAATATAATAGGAAATATAAATTGTAATGATTTAGCAAATAAATCAACAAATTGTTTTGTTAGAAAAGGAATTGAGAGTAATGAACAATATTTTATATCAACATTAATTTATTTAATGAATAATGATGAAGTTAAAAACTTAGAAGATTTTAATAAAGTAATTGAAGATAATATGTCTCCATTAGATTATATTGAATTAAATAATGGCAATACATTAAAACTATATTTAAATGAAACTATCTCAATTTATGATAATAATACTTTTAATAATTTTAAAAAATGGTTTATTACTCAAGATGATTATATAAAAAAAATGAATTTAAATAATTTAAAGAAAAACTTAGAGAAATTAGATGATTTCAAGTATGATGATAATGATAATTATAATAATTCAATATTAAGGGAATTTATGATATATAATTCATTTACTAATTTTAAAATATATTTAAGAACAAATTTGACAAAAAGTCATGAGGATGTATTACAAATATTTGCAAATAATTATGATTGGTTAAATCCAAATAATTATAATATTATTTTATTAAATTCAACAAAATCAGATAAAATACAATTACTATGTTCTAAATTTATAAATTATAAAGATAAAATAAACTTTATAAATAAATTTGTTTTTGTATTAAAAAGTAATGGAATATATGAACCTATTGTCAAAATTGTAGGTAATGATATGATTGAAAGTAATAATTTTGATTATTTTGAAGATAATGAATTTAAAAATATTATAGATTTACAAAAAGAAAAATCAAATATATCTAATTTAAAACAATATATTGATCCAATTTTATTATTTAAACAATTAGAAGAATTAGGGAAGAAAATAAAATTTGTTGTTATTAATATGAGTTTCAAATTAACTGGTTATTTACTAAAAAATAACCTATTTATACCATTAGATAGTAATATATTCTCAAGTAATATATTAAGAGATACAGATATAGATTTAAGTAAATTAGAATATATATATATTCATGATTTAATTAATTATAAATGTAAATTAAAATTAAATGAAATTAATAATTTATTCCAAATATTAAATACAGAATTAAATATTAATTATTATCCTACTGCTGAAAATAATGAATTAATTAAAAATAAACAAAAATTAATTGCTATTAAATTAGATAATAATATAATTCCATTAGATATTAATAATGAGGATAAAAAAATAATAAAAGAACTATTAGTAGATGAAATTGATGAGACAATATTCTTAGGTTCAGAGAATAAAAATGATGTAAATTCTTATATTAATGATATAGTTAAAAAAGAGAAAGATTATAATGATAACCTAAAAGATATAGTTAAAAAAATAATTTCAGATATAACTAAATATGAAAATATTGAATACCTAAAACATAAATTTAATCCACTACCAGATAATATTAAATTTGATAAAATTAAAGAAATATTGTATTCATTAAATATTAAAATTGATAAAGATAAACTTGATGAAATAGTATATGATATTTACATTAAAGATTTAAATTATATATTAAAAAAAAATAATAGTAAATTAAAAGTTCAAAATACTGAAATAGTTTTAAATCAAGAAGATATACAGAATGATAAATTAATTAAATTAAGTCAAAAATTAATTAATCCATATAAAAGTATTGAAAATAGTATTGAAGATTATATTAATTATATTCCTATTTCTATTTCAAAAACTACTAAGAATAATAATATATTTAAATTTTTAACTGATGAATTTAAACTAATACCGACAAAATGGGCAATTAGTTTACCCTTTTTTGAGATAAATTTAAGGAATAAAAATAAAAATATTACAGAATATTTATTAAGTATATATGAAAAAACTTTACTTTTATTAAAAAATAAAGGATTAAATAAAAAAAAATTAAAAGATAAAATTAATAAATTAAGAATAGAAAGTTTTAATGAAGATAAAGAAGAATTTATGAGAGAATTTGATATGAATAAATATTTTGAAAATAATTTATTAAAGTTAGGTTTAGAATCAAGGGTTGATGAATATAGTCAAATAGAACAAATATTTGATGATAATTATAAATATTCTTTCTATGAAATAAAAAAATTATCTGAATTAGTAAAAATTAATACAATAATATTAACAAAAGAAAATACTGGGTTATTACCAAATTCAATTAAATGTATATACACTGGTTCTGATAAATATTTATTATTATATCTTAATACTAATACTGAAGAATATAATGATTACAATTTAATTGTGAAGAATACAACTAAATTTATATTTGAAGAAGAAGATTTTAATAATAAATTTAAAGAAGTTATAAAAAAATATTGTACAAAAATATTTATTAAAAAGGAATAATTTATTATATTTAATTTATCATATTTTTATTATATTTAATTTATCATATTTTTATTATATTTAATTTATCATATTTTTATTATATTTAATTTATTATACTTTTATT
>Ga0209634_1003600_pt1 | contig 10387 bp, 9 predicted proteins | sample LinPmetageLP40_FD_184043 | JGI IMG/M metagenome (GOLD analysis project Ga0209634, IMG submission 184043) | Marine viral communities from the Pacific Ocean - LP-40 (SPAdes) (version 2) | ecosystem: Environmental > Aquatic > Marine > Oceanic | place: Pacific Ocean | collected 2010-08-26 | reverse complement strand
ATTCTTAAACTATTAGAAAGTGTATTAGTTAATGCAGATGAAAATATTAAGTTATATAATAAAAAAAATTATAAAATATTTGTAGGACAATTTCAATGTTCGTTATTACCACGTAACTATTCAAAAATACATATTTGTAAGGAAATAAAAAGTATGGCTAATGATTATAGGACACATAAATGTGACAATTGTGATACATTTGTTAGGTTTTTATTAGCTATAAAACCTAAATATTACAGTGGGGGTTTTAAATATTATAATTTTAAGATAGATAAAAAAAGTATAATGAAAAGATGTATATTATGTGGCGATAGGAACTTTATTTGTATAAAATGTAAAAAACATTTTATAGATGATCCGCTATACTCTTGTAATAATTGCGCCTATGGTATGGACACTTTAGAAGACGATTATAATGCATACTGGAGACGCGAAGATAATTGGTAAATTAAGTCATGAATGCTTTAATACAGTTACAAACGGTATTTACGTTACTGAATATGACAAATAACATAATAATTACGACCCATGACCAAGAGACCGTTGAATTAAATTGAAATAAAGCGATTGTAATAAAAACCCCGATTATGGTTGTAATTAATTTTTTAAATATTTTTAAACATGAACTTTTGTTTTCTCCACAAATATATTTTTTAAGTTCAAAAAGTATAGATATAACTAATACTACCAATACAACTTGACATGGAATACATTCAACAAATAATGTTTTTAAATTTGTAATATATTTTTGGCATAAAGTTTTTTCTGTACCCTCTGCTATTTGATTATAAACAGGTGAATATAAAGTTGGTTCTGGCATTTTAATTTAAATAATTTATTTTAATAATTTATGAACCGATTCAACATTATATCTATGATGTGGATTAAACACTAACATATTTTCAATTAAATTATAAATATATTCTGGTATATCTCCTCTGGTTATTAGTAAATGTTTTAATAATTTATTAGGACTTATAAATAATGAATTTGTTTCAGGATTAGGTAATGAGTTACTTAATAAAGTAATAAATGTAACACCTAATGAATATACATCACTATTATCATGTAATACATGTGATATATCTATTTCAGGCGCAATATATTGCACTGTTCCAAATATATAAGGTTTGCCAACTTCTGTAGTTTTAGTTGCTAAATCAAAATCACCTAATATAACTTTATTTTCATACATAAATAAATTAGTTGGTTTAATATCCACATGATAATATCCTAATTGTTTAAGTTTAATTAATGACCAGGATATAGTTTTTATATGATTTACAACAGTATCTATTTCTAAATATTGTTTTTCTTGAAGATAATGTAACATATCCTTTTCATATTTTTGTAAAAATAAATATACGTGGTTTTCAGATATATAATAATCTAATAATTGACAAAAGTCATCGTCATTTTTAACTTTTTTTAATACTAATAATTCGTCTTTTCTAAAATATTTTTTATTTTGTTTTTTAATTATACATTCCTTGTTATTTAATAAACCATTATAAATAAAAGAATTTGTGTTTTTAAATAACGTATTTGTAATTGAGAAAGAGGGTGGTTTATTTTTCATAAAATTTAGTAATAATCTAACCATCTTATCCTTTTAAATCTATGAATAGAGTTAAGTTATAAAAAAATTTTAAAATAAGTCTATTTTTAATTAGATTGTAAAAAAGATGAAGTTCACACAGGTACAAAAATTATTGCGGGTTGCTAATAAATCTAATCAACATTTTAAACATGCCGCTGCTTTAGTAAAAAATGGAAAAACTATAATTTGTAAACCAAATTCAACACGAACTAAATATTCTATTGGAAACGATAAACATATTAATTGTAGTCAGCATGCTGAAATGTCGGCACTATCTGACTTATTAAAGCGTTGGGTTCTGAAAGCTAAAGGTCGTAAAAAACGATTTTTACGGGAATAAAAAAATTTTAAGAAAAACTAGAAAATATACCATTCATGTAATTAGAAAATCTGTAAATAATGATTTAACCTCGTCTAAACCTTGTAGGAATTGCCTCAGGGTTCTTAAGAAATATGGTATTAAAAAGATAGTATATTCTAACGCAAAAGGTCAATTAATTACCAAAAAAATAAATAAAATGAAAACTAGGCATCAATCGCACGCATACCAATTCTTGCAAAAACAAGGAATCTTGAAATAAAATTAAGGACATTTGCTAGGATCTTTTGGTTTGCATCTTACTAGTGGATGGCAGCATCTGTCCACTTTACTAGGCGTTTTATCAAACATTTTTTTAATTTGTTTGTAATTTAGTTTTTAATATCTTTTTTTGCCTTAGAAATATCAGTTTTTAGAGCATTTCTTTTTCTTGTACTCTTTGTTTTTTATGCAAATTTTGGTGGAGAAATAGGGAGAGACATTCTATTTATTTAATAGTTCATATTATTTTTGTTTTATCCAAATTTAATAATTGGTAGATTTATATCTTTTGCTAATTTTGTACATAATTCATCATTCTTATAGTCAGATTTATAAATGATTTTAGTAATACCCGCGGACACTAAGCACTTCAAACATGAAATGCACGGATAGTAGGTTATGTAAGCAGTAGAATCTTTACAGCTAACGCCTCGTTTAGCACAATCAGTAACTGCATTAATTTCAGAATGACAGGTATTTTGTTCATGATTATTACGAACCCTACTAATGTGTGGTGCATTAGCTAAAAATCCATTATAGCCAGTTGCCAATACTCTTTTATCTTTAACTAAGACACAACCAACATGTAATCTATTACAAGAACTTCTAGCACTAGTAAGTACAGCGAGAGCCATAAAATATTCATCCCAAGTAATTCTATCTGTAAATAAATTTACTACATTTAATATTTTATTTATTTTGTTAGACATTATTTATAATATTTAAAAATTTAAATTTAAATTAAGTTTTATTATGTATAAATAAATAAGATAATGTCAATGTGCACCAGAATTAAAAGTATACAATTTGGTGTTTTATCACCATCTGAAATAGATCGTTTATCTGTGGTGAAAGTAAATAATATTGAAATGTATGATGGTGATATACCAAAAACTGGAGGATTATTTGATCCAAGAATGGGTACATTAGATCAAAGAATGATATGCCCGACTGATGAAAAAAATGCATTAGAAACACCCGGATACTTTGGTCACTTAGATCTAGCTTTACCAGTTTTACATTATCAATATATAAAATGGTTAGAAAAAATATTAAGAACAGTATGTCCACTATGTTCAACATTAAGATTTAATGTGAATAAGAAAAATATAAATTACGCAATCACTAACAAAGAATATTTATATAATGTAAAACATGGAGTAAGATTATCTAGAGCAATTGAATTAGCAGGTAAAACAAAACATTGTGATAAATGTGGAAATATGCAACCAAAAATAGTTAAAAAAGATAAAAATTTAATTCATTGTCTAAATTTTGAATATAAATTAGATAAAGCAAATGTAACTGATTCAGCAAAAAAAATAGTAAGATTACCACCAGAAGAAATTTATATGATATTAAAAGGAATAACAGATGAAGATTGTTATCATATAGGACTAAACCCAAAACATTGTAGACCAGAATGGTTAATTTGTAGTAAATTATTAGTATCACCACCAAGTATGAGACCACCTGCTAGACAAAATGGAAACTTACCAATGCACGATGATTTAACATATAAATGGTGTGATATAATTAAAGCAAATAAAGCATTAGCTAATTATTTAGAAAAATGTGAAAACACGGATGATAAAAATACAATGACCGCTATTGATTGTTATAGAAGAATATTACAATATCATTGTGCAGTATTAGTTGATAATACAATTCAAGGGTTACCACAAGCACAACAAAGATCGGGTCGTCCATTAAAATGTATAAAAACTAGATTAAAAGCAAAAGAAGGTAGAATTCGTGGTAATTTAAATGGTAAACGAGTTGATCACTCAGCGAGATCAGTAATTACTCCAGACCCTAATCTATCTATAAATGAATTAGGTGTTCCTATAAAAATAGCACAAAAAATGACATTTCCTCAAAAAGTAACTAAATTTAATAAAGAAAAATTACAACAATTAGTAAAAAATGGTGCACATAATTATCCTGGTTGTAATAAATTAGAATTATTAAGAAATGGAAAAACTAGAATATATGCTATGACTATACCAATTGCAAATGAAAATAGAAACAAATTTGCTAAAGATTTAAAATTAGGTGATATAGTACATAGACATTTATTGGATGGTGATATGGTTTTATTTAATCGCCAACCTTCATTACATCGTATGTCAATGATGGGACATAAAATAAAAGTATTACCTTTTGACACATTTAGATTAAATGTTAATGTAACAACACCTTATAATGCAGACTTCGATGGCGACGAAATGAATATGCATGTCCCACAATCAATAAGTGCGTCAGTTGAATTAAAAGAAATAGCATCCGTAGATAGACAAATTATAAGTCCAGGTACAAATAAACCAGTTATTAGTTTAGTTCAAGACTCTTTATTAGGATTTACATTATTATCTCATACAAAAGAAATAAATCGTAATGAAATAATGGATATATTAATGTGGTGTGGCGGAGAATATAATGGAAAAGATATAAAAGAAGAAAATGGTATTAATATAATTAAAAAATTTATTATTCCTAAATGGAATAATAAAATAAATACATATAAAACACTAAAAAACAATTCAAAAATAGAAGGTGAATCCTTAAAAGGAGTAATGAAAAATATAATTCAAGAAACATTTAATGATTATGGAAAAGACGAAACTAGAAAATTATTAGATAATATAAGTTTTACAGCAAATAGATGGTTAATTCCCAATGGATTTTCTGTAGGATTAAGTGATTTATTTATTGATGATGATACTATAACTAAAATGAATGATACATTAAAAGAAAGTAAAAAAAAGGTATTAAAGATTATATGTGATGTACATAAAGGTACATTTAAAAACGAATTTAATCATTCTAATATGGAAGAATTTGAAAGTCAAATTAAAAAGGAATTAGGAGCAGCTCTAGATAATGTAGGAGATACTGCAATGAAATCAACTACTATTGAAAATAACCGATTAATCAAAATGATTAAAGCAGGATCAAAAGGTAAAGCATTCAATTTTACACAAATGATATCGATGGCTGGACAACAGTCATTAAATGGGCAACGAGTTGAATATGGTTTCACAGATAGATCTTTACCCCATTTTCATAAATTTGACGATGGAATGAAAGCTCGTGGGTTTGTAAGTAAATCATATGCAGAAGGGTTAGAACCAACTGAATTCTTCTTCCATGCTATGGCTGGAAGAGAAGGGTTGATTGACACTGCTGTTAAAACAGCAGAAACTGGATATATTCAACGTAGAATGGTTAAAGCAATGGAAGATTTAGTTATTGAAGAAGACGGTACTGTACGAAATAACAAAGGTAACATAGTACAATTATTATATGGTGGAGATGGATTTAATGTAACATCGTTAGAAAAAATTAAATTACATAATAAAGATGTATATTTACCTATTAATATTAAAAGAATGGCTATTTTAATTATGTCTACTTCAACTAACAAAACACCATTCGCCTCTAATAAAAATATAATAGATACTAGAAACAAATTAAAAAATCGTCTTAAAATATTAGGAAATAAGGGATGGTTAAAATATATAAATTTAAATGAAAATTTAATAAATGCAATAGATCAATATATTACCCCTGAACAATTACCTGACAATATATCTATACATAATTTAACAGAATTATATGACCAAATTATTAAAAACTTATATGAAAGTCGTGTCTCACCTGGGGAACCAGTTGGTATTATTAGTGCACAATCATTAGGAGAACCCGCTACTCAAATGACATTAAATACATTTCATTCTGCAGGTGTTGGTAAAACCAGCGGTGTACCTAGATTACGTGAAATTTTAAGAGCTACTAAAAATATGCGATCACCTTCATTAACAATTTATTCAAAATATGAAACTAATTACACTGGTAAATGGAATGAAAATACAGAAAAAAGACAAGCTAATCTTTTAAAGTTGAAAAATAAAATATTGCAAGTTCCTTTATCATCTATTATATCTAGAACTGAAATTGTATATGAACCAGCTAACTCTACGATTACAGATACTAAGTTTTCTGAAGTCTATAATTTATTTTCATCTATTATTACAGATGATAATAATACTACTAAACGAGCCGAATGGATTCTAAATATTGTATTTAATAAATCCAAAATGGACAATGTAGAAATGATAGATGTTTATACAGCTATTATGGATTTATTATTTAGCGTTTATGGTACAACAGAAAATATATCTAAAATAGATTATTTTCCATTAACTGTTATGTATTCAGATAACAATGATCCCGATCAAATAGCTATGAGATTAATTTTAAGAATGGATATAGAAGAAGAAGAAATTGAACAAGGAGAAAAAGAAGAAGGAACATCAAATGCAGATGAAGATGCTTTGTTAATATTACAAAAATTAGAATATGATATTATTCACAAAATTAATATAGGTGGTATTACTGGTATTAAAAATGTACATATTCCTGAAGAACCCACTGAAAGTAATCCTAAATATATATTAGAAACAACTGGCACTAATTTATGTAATATTTTATCATTACCCGAAATAAACTTTAATAATACTGTATCTAATAATATACATGAAGTATTAACTACTTTAGGTATTGATGCTGCTAGAAATACTATTGTCAATGAATTATTTGATGTTATTAAAGGCGCTGGCTCCTATGTAAATAAACATCATATTAAATTATTAGCGGATAATATGACCAGACCTGGATATTTTATTAGTGTTGATAGGCATGGTATTAACAAAAGTGAAGACAATAGTATTATTAGTCGCGCCTCGTTCGAGAAAACACCTGAAACTTTGCTTGAAGCCGCTGTATTTGGATTATCTGATAATATGGAAGGACTTTCCGCCAACGTAATATTCGGGCAACCCATTAAATTGGGTACAAATAAATGTGAATTAATAGCAAAAGAATTAGAAAACCCTCCTCGTCAAGCAAAAAATATCTTTAAATATAAGAAAGGTCTATTTAATCAAATTAAATTTGCATAGGAAAAAAATTATTAATAAATTAAATTTTTTTGTATTTATAATGACGCTTCGTCTTTACCTGCTTCAAACATATTATAAATATCTTGTGGATTTACTTCTTCATTAAAGATATCATTATCTCCATCCAAAATATCAGCAACAGCTTCTGCTGCTACTGCGGTTGCATTTGCTGCTTGTACTGCAGTATCTGAATTTACTATAGATGCCACCTTTTTTGAGTGTCGTGATGCTTTTCTCAAAGCAATTTTCAAACCCGATTTTATGTATCCCAAACTCTTCCATTTTTTACCTTGATGGTCCCTTAAACTTCCAGTAAAACCATACTTGGTTATAGCATTATGTAAAGATCTTACTATAGGCATTCCGTATAATTTATTTCTCTTTGCTTCTATTAATATAGCTAAGAGCGCGGCTTCTTTAGCTGCGGATGCAGCCTTTTGCGCTTCACTAATAGCATCCGGCGATTCTATATTTTCTCTTGCTTCATTTAATGTCCTAGTTGTATGTTCAAATACGTCGTCACTATAAGAACGTAATAGTCCTGTTGTTGCAGTTGCATTAGAATGAGCAACAGATGGGGGTGTTAACGGTCTATCAATTATTTCATCTGCTTCGGTCAACAATTCATCGACAGTTTGTACATCATTTGGTACACATTTACAATCTTTACACCGGTTTCCACCCATTTGATTATTATTATCTAATAAAAAGTATGTAATTATTCCAACTGCTAATACTTCCATTTATTTATATTATAAATATATTAATAAATAATAAATGGCAAATGCTAGCAAAATAAAGTTTCAAAGTGAAGGAATAACTACATTAGCATGGTATAATAATATTGCTGGAGCCCAAATATTATTATTAGGTGAATTCCATACAAATGATGCAAGTAGTAAAGAATTAGAACAATATATAATAGACATAACACAAAAAAAAGTAAAAAATAGAAATATATGTGTTGATTTTTATTTAGAGACTGGACATAACTGGAAGAAAGTTATATCTGATAGAGATTATTCTAAAGCAGCAACTAAAATTCAAAAAATAGTTAAAAACAAATTTAAAAAACAAAAAGCAAGTGGAGGATTATTAGTTGAGGCTAGGACGTTTAAAAGATTAATGAATTATCCATATATTAGATATCAAAATATAGATTTACGTGCAGCATTAATTCAAGGCCGTAATAAAAAAAAACTCACAATGACTAAACCAATGCTAGAGCATGTTGTGGACGAACCAACATACGCAACCGTCGGCGGCTATGTAAAAAATTATTGGTTGCATTTTAATAATCCAGATATGGGTGAAAGATTACAAGAAGATGGATATTATAAACCTGGATGGTGGGAGGATTATTTATTGAATGAAGGCATTGAATTAAGACCATTTAATAACCGTGAAGTATTTTCATTATTTACCGGTGAAAAATATATACTTAAAAAATCGGATAGAAAATTTAAAGATTTATTAAAAGATTATAAACTATTGACGAAACATGATGTTAATAAAAGATTGTTAACTCCGCAGCAAATTAAGAATCTACGAATGAGAGTATTTAAACGTAAAAAAAAATTCTTAAAAACACATCCAAATATTACTTTAACTACCTTACAATCTAAAGTTAAAAAATGGTATAATTCAAATGTAGAATATGACACGTTAGTACAAGTAATGGATATTTATGCATTTTATAGGATGTTTAGTGATTTTAAAAAAAGAATAGTAAAAAATAAACAAAATCTAAATAAACCAAAATGTGGATTAAAACAAGAGCGAATAATATATTTAGCAGGTGCAGCGCATACTGTTAATATGATGAATCTAATTTCTAAAGTTTTTAATACAAAACCAAATAAATGTTATGGAATGTGTAAATATAAAAATATAACCAAGTTATATAAAGAAGCTAAACGATTTGATAAGATTGAGACAGCATTAAAATGGATTAAAAAAAAAGAAGTTAAATTACCAAATAATACTTATTTCTTTTAAATCTTATTATAACTGAAATCTAGAAATATTACCAGATTCAGTTAATTTCTTTCCCCAGTTCCAATCTACTTTGCGTCCACCATCATATGGTATAGCGTATCCAGTTTTAAGCATTTTATCGCTAATAAGCTCAGCATCTCCATCTAGTTTAAAATCAGTAAGAATTCTCCCCCATTTCTCATTCTTTGGATTAATAATAGTAACCATTTTATTCAAAAGTAAATCAGATAATATTTTTTGTGATCTTTTTGCTGCTCTGAGTTCAAAATCTCTTTTTCTTTTAGATTTATGTGGGTCTGGTTTCATTTCAGGGGCATCTATACGTGCCAATCTACATCTAAATTTATAAGGTTTTTTATTTATAAATGCCGCTATATTTACAGTGTCCCCATCATATACGCTTACAACCTTAGCTCTTTTAAAAGTAGGCACCCATCTTTTGGTATTTTTCATAGTTAAATGTCTGTATTTTCTATCAGAATATTTTCGGTGACAACATATGAAAGGGTAAAATAAAGTTCTAATGAAGCAACTCATTTATATAATTAATTAATAAAAAAATAAGTTTAATTTAAATTTTTTATTGACAATATTTAAAGTGATTTATATAAATTATTAATAATTTTATAAAAACCAACTAACTTAAGTAATTCTTCTGATGATTTAATATTACTAACACCCTTTGGTACATTCTTCGGTCTGACAAAATCAATAATTAGAATATAACGATCTTTATCACTTTCATTGTAACCAGTATGTAACAATGAATCGTCAAAAAGAATGGCGTCACCTAATTTATGATATTTTTTAATATCTGATACAATAATGCCTGATTTATTTTCTTCTATGATTATAGGTAAATGACAACGTAAAACATGATTAGCTACGTCGGCCCAACCTCTATGTTTTTTTAATAATACATTTTTACCCATTTTACTAATTAATGCTGTTCTTACGTTCTTAAGTGATTTAATAAAATTATATATATTTGGAATAAATCTTTCAACTGAATTAATCCAAATTTGATATTTTATATCATTAGATGGCATTGTATAACATATAGGAATAATTTTCCATTCCATCAGTTTTTTATATAAGTTCTTTTCTGGCCAATTAATTAATAATTTTGGATTGATATTTTGTATTTCAGTTTGAAATTTATTTAAGTTTAATTTCCAATTATTTAAATTATTACCTGTTAATTTAAAATTATAGAACATTTATAAATATTAAAAAAAACTAATT
>Ga0209634_1003599_pt1 | contig 10388 bp, 11 predicted proteins | sample LinPmetageLP40_FD_184043 | JGI IMG/M metagenome (GOLD analysis project Ga0209634, IMG submission 184043) | Marine viral communities from the Pacific Ocean - LP-40 (SPAdes) (version 2) | ecosystem: Environmental > Aquatic > Marine > Oceanic | place: Pacific Ocean | collected 2010-08-26 | reverse complement strand
AGTCCTCTTTTTCGTCCTTCATACCGTCTTTGTAGCCTTCTTCTTCAGCGTCAGTTCTAGCATTTTCAGTTTTAAGGTCTTCTTTTTCGTCCTTAATACCGTCTTTGTAGCCTTCTTCTTCAGCGTCTGTACGAGCATCTTCATCCAATTCAAGTTCAGCAAGTAACTCGTCTAGGTTAATTTCATCCATATCTTCTTTCTCTTCTTTCATATCATCTTTAGGATCCATTTCTTCTTTAACGTCGTCTTCTTCATACTTTTTACCGTATCCTTCGTCAACGTCTTCTTTGTCCATTTCTTCTAATTTTGCTGAAAGCATAGATTTTAAATGTGGGGTGAATGCTTCTTCAAGAGCAAGTTTTGCATTTGCAATAGCAGTTTCTTTAACAGCTTTAGCATCAGCGATTGCTTCTTTTAACAAATCTGTGTTTGCCATAATCTCAAAATTTTTTTTTGTGAAATACGATTATTAGGAATCGTAATAGTGAATTTTTTATATCGGTGTCATATCTAAGTACTCATGACACATTGCAGTTATACGTATGTAAAAATATTTTAAGACACAAGAAGCGCTCAAAAGAGCGCTTTATGCATTAAATCCGTCGGTAGCGTCCGAAGAAATATTATTATACTATAGGACATGAACCTTTAGAACAAAGGATTTCATGTATTGTTTTATTTACACTTGAATAATCATATGTAACTGCATTTTTACCTTCATTTAATGTAGTCATATAAGAACCTGGGTTTGAAGGGGTTGAAACGAAATCCCAACATAATAATTCGAAATCATCTTGTACTTCCATTACACCACCACTTTCTTCTAAAGAACCCATTCCACGAGATGATACACCTACTGTAACTCCACTTTTAATTAATTCTTTTAATATATTTCCTGAAGGTGTTGGTAATATTTCTATTTTGCCCATTACATTATCACCATCCCACCAGTATTCTGATATAAGATGTGATACATTTTTTAGGTTAATTACAGTAGATTCAGGATGATCTAATTCCCCCATTGAACGACGTTCCTCAATAAGTTCATTATATTTGTCCATTTCACGATCCCATAAAGCTTTAGAATAATAACGACCATTACCATTTTTTACCTCAGCCGTAGCTAAAATACCTTCAACTAAAAGATTTCCACTTTCCTTACTAACGTTTTCTGTTAGTTGAGAAGGGGATATCTTTATAGCATGAGTTTCTATTAATAGCTTTTTGCTCATTTTATTTAATGTCTATAGTAAATACTGATAGTTTGTAGTTACCTACATTGTCTTCTTTTTTAGATATATTAAACCCTGCGGATTTAATAGCTTGGGCAATTTTATCTTGGTTAGAAGAAGATGAAACTTCTACTGAACCCTCTCCTGGTTCAATATGTACCATATCTTTAGCTTCTCCTTCACTAGATACTTTTCTTATATCTGCTATATAATTGGGTTTTAAACCCTCTTTTTTAAATGCTGCAAAAAGTTTTTTACCAGCACTTTTTTCTTCTAAACCACCAGCAGCCATTTCATTAATAGCATCCATTTCATCTACCATTTCTACTCTTTTGTAAGCTTTACCACAAGATTTTTCGTAAATTCTTTCCATTTTCATTTTCTTTCTTTCCAAATCTTTGATTTCTCTCTGCATTTGTTTCATTTTCGTCTTATCAATTAATTCACTAAGATTTTCATCTTCTTGAATTGAACTAACTCTGTCTACTTTTTCTTGAATATGATCATGTAAGAAGTTTAATTGAGCTTCCATTTTTACTTCTTCAGCTTCTTTCCCTATTTCAGCTAATTTAGTATCAATTGATTCTTTTTTTACTCTTTTCTTTTTATCTTTAGCTGCTTGTTTCATTGATTCTTTTTTATCACCATCTCCATCAATATCAGCAAAATCAGGTTTTGCTTCTTCTTCAATTCCTGCTTTTTCTTGAGATGATTCTATTGCTTTTTCTTTTGCTTCATCAAACGTTCCACCAGTCATCCAGTTTTCCATTATTTCTTTCCATGGATTATTACCTGATGTTACTACACCACCAATACTTTCTTTTACTAAATCCCAAGTATTATCACTATCCTTTAATTTTTCACCATACCCACTACCTGCATTTTTACCATCAGCTCTTTGTGATTTGGGTTGTGTATAACCTACACCCTTAACTCCAAATTGTCCTTCTTTTACATAATGTAAAGGGTCTTTAGCTAAGTTTTTAATTACTAGCTCTTTAGCTTCATCTAAAGTTAATTCACTATTATAGCTGCTTTCTAATTGTACACCTTTTAGCAATTCTTCACCATTAACATTATTTATGTTTTCTAGTGTAGTATTGTAATCATAATTATGAGAATCAATATTTTCTAGGGTTTTGTCTACTTTGTAAGAAGCTTGAAATCCTTTACCTTCAAATTTAGCTTTTGAATCAGCTTTTATATCTGATTCTTTTTGTGTGTTTGTTACTTCATTATTATTAACAATAGGTTTTAATGAAGATAAGTCTCCTTTTTTTTCATTTATAAATTGAGCAAATTTAGTTTCAAAACTTTGTTTTGGTGTTGCTTCAAAAGTAGAAATAGGATGTAAGTCTACATAATTTTCTGTGATTAACTTTTCTGTTAATTCCTTATGTAATTGGTTTGCTGTTTTTTTCATGGTGTTTTTATTGTAATAATGTTTCTATATCGTTGAAATAATCATTTAACATGTCTGTGCCTATAACGACTGAAAAACTATCTGGATTATCCCTATAGTATTTTATTGTTTCTATTTTACCTAATTTAATTGATTTTTTAATAGCTTCAAATCTAGCTTCTAGTTTATCAAAAGCTTCTATACGTTCCTCATGGAATTTAGATGCTTTATCTTCTTGTTCTTTTATATTACCCTTATACATATTAAAATAATTTGTTTACGTCGAGTCCTGATCCTTTTTGTACATAAGTACCATTTTTAGTTTTAGGGACTATTTTATATTTAAATTGTTTTACGTATGCATTATCTTTAACACCATCTTCTGATGCCTTAGGACCTGGTCCTAAATCTTTTCCAGGATTATTTGAGTCCTCTTTTACTTTTTTTTTTTTCTTTTTAAATGCATAAGGAGTAGCATATTGCATCCCAGTTCCAGCACTAAAAGTAGCGGATCCTGCTCCACCACCAGTTGTAGACATTTCTTCTATATCTTCTTCTTGGACTGTAGAAGTACCTACTTTTTTAGGTACTAAATCTTTTAAAGTATCACCAGCAGGTGAATTAGACTTTCTCCATTGAAAAGCAGGAGCTTCATTTACTCCTCTAGATTTTTTATATTCTTCGGGGTAGTTGTTTCTAGTGTGGGTTCGTATAACGTTTCTAAGGGATCTAGCTTGTTTGTAAATATCTAAAAATACTTTATCATCTTTAACTTTTTGATATACACCTTTAGCGGTAACAACTAAAGCATCAGATTCATCAAGCAATCTGTCTATGTTAGGTATTTGTGAAATAGACCAGGATATAGCACCTGTAGTAGGATTAATATCAGTAACAGTAGATTTAGTACCATTATCAACCTTTGTATCCCCTATTTCAAATTCTTTAAGTTTATATTTGTACGCCATTTGCTATTTGTATTTCGTTTACTAATTGATAATAACGTAACAAATCCACTAAATTATCATCTCCAACTTTATCAGTTTTCTTTAATTTAGTTAAAAATTTAGTTACTTCAGTAATTTTTACTTGAGTAGCTTTATCTTTAATATTTTTAGTAATTTCGGTTAATGTAGATTTTAAATCTAAAATTTTACTGTTGTAAAAACTTCTTAAATCCGGGGTTGAATCTACGGCTGTAATGTATTCTTTAAGGACTTGCTTTTGATCTTTTGTTAATAAATCATACTTATCATTAAATTTTTCTAGAAGGATTTTGTAAGTTAAAGTTCTTATATCCTTATCATACCCAGAAAATTCTTCTAATACAGTATTTTGAGACTTGGGTTCAATTTTATTTTTAGTTAAATATTCTAATAAGGTAATTTTACTATCTATTATTTGTTTTGTAGCTACTTTACTGTTAGAATTAAAGGATTCAATCAAAGTATATAGTGAAGCTAATTCCTTATAACCCTTTATCTTATAACCAAAAAAGGATTCTAAGTTGTAATGGGTTTTAATTTCATTTATTAAATTATATTTTTGTCTCTTAATTGCTTTTCTATTTAGGTTATTATTAACCTCTAAGATAGAATTAATGACTATAATAGCTTTACCTTCGGATAATACCTTAGATTTAACTATAGATTCATATAATTTATATTCTCTTCCTAATTCCGTTTTTACAAAATATTCTTTTAAAATATCAATAGCAGGTGAATCACCCCCCTTTAATGTATCTGCCGTTATTTGACGTACTAGCAATTCAAATAGAATTCCTGTATTTTTGTATTTTGAGTGTTTAATATTCATCAAAAAATATTTTATTATAAATATATAAAAATTATTGTTCCTTTAACTGAGATTCATCTAATAAAGTAGTATCATCTTTATCTGATTGGAATACCAATTTTTTCTTATCCATAGCTTCAAATATTTGCTTATTTTGTAAGTAAACAGTATTAGCATTTTCAAGGGCTAAAGGACCACCTTTCATTTTAGGGTTTATTGAATCACCACCATTATTATCTTTATCTTTCATACGTTTAGTGCCTAATCTATCTTTACCAAAATTATCCGCTTGGGTATTTCTTTTAGTAATCGAATTTTTAGGACGACCTAATTCAGATTTTTCATCATATCCATCAGGTACATTACCAGGGTCAGACATTGTTCTACCTTTACCATATAATGAAGCTAAATCATGAGGGGTTCCATATGATTGACCTGTTTCTTGTGGGTCATTACCTTCTTCCTCTATTTGTTTAAGTCTAAATTTACGTTTAGCATCTTCTCTAGCTAATTCTCTGTATTCCTCATATTGGTCTTCACTAAAGTGATAAATGTGATCGTATATCCAATCAGATGGTACTAAACCTTGCTCTAATAATGTACCAGATAATTCAGCTTTAGATTTCATTAATTCAATTCTTTCTTGATCATAAATGATAGAAGGAGTTGTCATGTCTAATGTAAAATTAGTTAATGATTCATCTGTATATCCTTGTGTATATAAATGAACTAAAGCAATTTTATTAAGTTCAGATAATATAATTCTTTGTATTCTATCAATAGTACGTGCAAACCTAATATCTTGTTGAGCTAAGGTAGCTTTACCTTCTACACCTTCTTCATATCCTAAAAATGCTTTTGGTATTTTAAGGGCAGCAAACAGCTTACCTCTTAAATATTCTACATCTTGTATACCATCATATTGTAATCCTGGTGAAGTATCAATTTTAGTTGTGTTATCATTACCTCTTACTGGAATGTAAAAGTCTTCTAACATATTCTGCATGTTATATTTTAAATTATATTCACCTGTTTTTTCATCCATCATTGGAGTACGTTTCATACTTGAAATAGTTTTTTGCATAAATGCCTCTATTTCATTAGGTGGTATTGCTCCAACATTTACATAAAATACTCTTTTTTCTGGTGCACGAGCAATTCTATGAATTAACATTGCATCTTCCATTAATGAATATTGTTTATATAATTTTCTTGCGGGTTCAATATAGGCTCTACCATAAGGAAGATAATTAACATCCCCTATTAATCTAAAGTGAGCCATTTCATAGTTATCAAATACTATACCTGTCTCATTTTCTGGATTTTGGTTAACTGTATAATAACCGGAACCAGCGTTTCCTCCACCATTTACTCCTTCAGGATTATATCTATAACGAATTGCGGCTGGATTTTCAGGGTCATATCCTTCTTGTCTTTCCATATGGTAAGCGGTATAAGGTATAACATTATATACACCGAATTTTTCTGCAATTTCTAGTTTTAAGAAAAAATCCCCATATTTACACATTTGACGTATCCACATCCACATATTAAATTCAATATTTAATACATCATAAAATAGATTATATAATATTTTTTGAATGTCTTCATTAGCACTTCGTATAGATAATACTTCACCCATATCATTTTTAAGAGTAGATTCATCAGCTAATATATCTAAAGCTGAAGCTATAATAGCATCTTGATCCATCACATCATATTCTGAATAGATGAATGTACGCATGTATTGATAGTTTAGATTAAACTGCGCTCCATACAAAGATGAAGGAGCTGTAGAATATATTCTATTGTATCTATCTACTAAAGCGTTAGTTTCATATTCACCACTAGACTGAACATGACCTGAATCAATAGTTTTAATTTGGTCTCCACCAACATTTCTGATTATTACATCTGTTGAGAATAATCTTTTTAATCTGTTAAATACGCTTTTATCCGCCATAATTTATTATTATTATTATAAATATTACTATAGTAACCAACTAATGTCTTCTTTACCACCTTTAGTGTCTATATGGTAAGGATTATCTGCTCCTTTTGAAAAACCATAACTACCTTGGTAAGGTGTTCTATTAACTTTCATGTTACTTAATGTAGATTTTGTTAAATCTAATCCTCTTTGTTTAAATTTTAGTGCCGTGTCTCTAATATACATAGCAGTACCAAAAGCTATAACTAAATCATCATTATACCCAGTTTGTGCCTCTGCTCTACCATTTTTCCAAATAAACACCTTCATTTCTTCTACTAACCTCTTTGAATGAATGGTTACACCTTTATCTGCAATATACTCTTGGAATTTTCCTATTACCATAGGTCGTGTTCTAGATGACATTGTAAAACCAGCTACCATTTTTGAGTGGTCTTGATATTTGTCAAAATACGAATTGGCATTGGCTTCTCCACTCTTTTGTGAATAGTAAAGGTTAGAATATTGTCTATCTATAGCTACTTGTATAGTTGCCCATCCTATATTAGCATTTTCTATTACAAGTAATGCTTCATTATATTCTGTAGCTAGGCCTACTAGTAAATGACCAAATTCTTTTGTACCAATTTGCCCTTTATATTCAGCTACTTGAACATTAGTTTCAACATCCATTACGTGACAAGTAGAAAAATCTTTTCCATCACCACGAGCAACATCAGCTACTACCATATACGATCTAGTGTAATCAGCATTTTCCCACACCCAAAGATTTTGGTCTGCCCCTCTACGCTCTAAGGGGTCTTTAATAAAACTTTTTTCGTAATATTCTAAATATTCATTATAAAATACAATATCACCTGAGGTACTAAAGTCACAATCACATTCCTGTGCTGCTAATCTAGGATCACCTAATAATGCATCTTGAGCATCTCTCCATTTTTGATCTCTTTCTGGGTGGACATACCAAGGTAATTTAATAGGTAAGAAATCATTTTCTCCATTTTCTGCTTTAACCCAGGTTTGATGAAACCAATTACCTGTACCATAAGGTGTTGATAATACAATGGCACCACCTCCAGTTGCAAGAGTTTGTTGTGCGGATGCCCATGTTTCCGCAATATTATCAATAAAGGCTGCTTCATCAATTATTAATAATGATACTGCTTCCGAACGTGCAGCATCAGCATTTGAAGATTTTGCTTGTACTTTTGAACCATTAATAAATCTAAGTGATAATTTATTATTTTCCGCAGAATCTACTTTAAGCCATGAAGGTAAATTTTCCCACATGAATTGTACTTTTGTTACTAAGTTTCTTGCAGTTGCCTGTGTAGTTGCTAAAGCTAATATATTTTTATCTTTATGAAAGGTCATTAACCAAAGAGAGTAACCTGATACTAATGTTGATATACCTAATTGTCTAGATTTTAATATAGCACTATAATCATTGTTTTGAAATAACGTTAATACTTTTTCTTGAAATGGGTACAGGTTAAACTGTATGCGACCACGTTGTGGATGCTGTATATAACAGTATTTACGCATAAAATGTATTGGGTCCTGGGCACATTTAAGATATTCTTGGCGTATAACTTTTTTTAAATCTGACATGCAGTTATTTTAATATAAGTATTACACCACCTATTGCTACTAAACCAGCACCACCTAAAATTTTATTTTTAAGCCTTTGTTTTTTAATTTCAAGTCTTAACTTATCGTTTAATTGTTTAGTAAATTCTAATTGAGATCCTTTAGTTGATAATATAGAATTAAAATTACTTATTTGAAAGTTAAGATTATTAATAACACTATCTTTTAATACTACCTTATTTTCTAAGAATGAGTATTTAGTTGTTATTAAACTTAATTCTTTTTTAAAACTATCTCCAGTTATTAAGTCCTTAATTACTAAACGGACTATCGGTTTTTTTAATTGAATCGAGGTACTGTCTATAACGTTCTGTGAAAAACTGTTCAAGCTCATCATCCCTATAAGAATCAACATTATTAACTTTCTCATTTGTTTGTTTTTTTAATATAACTATTTTGCTATCTTGCTTACTAATTTCTTGATCTAGTACTGATATTTGTGTGTTTAATACACCAATTTCTGATGTTAGATCTTCATTAATATTATGTAAAGAATTTATTTTATCATTTAAGGCTTCTATTTTACTATTATATTCAGTAATATATTCTTCCTCATTTGAGGAGTACATATTAACTAAATAATAGACACCAAAAAATACTATGGCGAAATATAAAAACCTTTCTTTAGATGACATTATATCTTCTTATTATCTAGGATACTTTCTAATTCCTTTTTTAATTTAGTTTTGTCTTTTAAGATTTTAACTAATTTTTCTTTATCAGCACCTTCAGCTTTAGAATACTTTTTAGCTAATGATTTCATCTCACGAGTTAATAAAGCTAATTCTTCTTTTGCTTTAGCTAAACCCTTAGTTTTTTTGATATCTTTTTTAGTTGGTTCTGTATCTTCGTTTTCGTCTATTTTACCACCTGATCTTTTATTGTCTTCATCAAAAATAGCAGTTTCTAGATCATTAATTCCTTTATTAAATGCTCCAATATCTCCTACACCTAATTCTTCAGCTTTTTTTCTATAAAAGTCAGCAGCATCACTAAGCATTTTTTGGTATTTTTTTAATTCATCAAAGCTATCTTCTTTTAAATCTTCTTTTATAAATTTAGCTTTTGCTTTTTCAAAATCACCTTTGTAAAATCGTTTAACGATTGTACGTCCTAGTTTTTCTAGTTGGTCTAAATCTAAAGAATGGGGTTTATTAAACCCTTTTAAATATGCAGCTCCAATGTCTCCATACTCTGCTGGGTCTATTGCTCCCTCTTCAATACCTGCTTCTTTTTTTGCTGATTCTAGATCTTGAACGGCTTGAGTAAGTTCTTTAGTCTTGGCAATTTCATCCTCAGTGTTTTCAGATAATTCAGAGATTATATTTTCTCTAATGTAATTTTTTAATTCAGATCTTTTCATTATAAAGGTATTTTATTATAAATATATTAAAGCTTAGTAACATTCAATATTTGTTGAATACGTTCTTCTGTTGAACCTGATATTTTTTCTATTGCGCCAGCTTTATGCCCGTGTCTTTTGATTAATGTGGTAATTGTAAAATCAATTAAGTCTCTATAATGCTCATCTGTTTCACGTACCCCATTATCTTCAATTTCTAATCCATGAGGAGATATGTAAAATATATAATCATATTCTCTAATAAATTCACTAGCATACACTTCAAATGCCTCTTTATCCTGATGGGGTATTGATTTAGCATTCATTGTAAATGCCATTACATCTAATATTGTTCTATCTGTAATTATATTATCATGCATTAATTCACCACAACGTTCAGCTAAAAACACTGTTTGTCCCTTTAATGTTGAATCGGTATTTAAAGGAATGCCTAAAGACATTAAATGTTGGCTACGTTCTGTTGCAAAATTATAACCCTTAAATTGATCTAACTCTTTTAAAGCATTTACTAATGTAGTTTTACCTACACTCATTGTACCACATAAACCTATTTTCATATTTTAGTTTCTATAATCTGAAAGTGATGCTTTCATTGATTGGTTTTTATAATAAGGTAAACCCTCTCTCTGTTGTCTAATCTCGTTCCATTCGTCTTTAGTATGTTTGATACCATATAAATGATATTCTGCGTTCTTTCTCTTACCTTCAGGTAAAAGAGCAGGACCCTCCCAGTTGTGAAGTTTCCCGTCCCAAACATAGGCAATAGTACCATCTGCTTGTTTTAATTTTCTACTTTGTGGAAATGGTGTTTTAGTTGTTTTAGCCATAATATTATTATTTATCGTAAATATACGAAATTTATACGTGTTATCCTAATTTTTTAATATATGTTCTGCAACATAAGTCCCTTGTGCACCACTTACCGTTATACCCCTAGCTGATAAAGCATCTCCAACGAAGTGGACATTACTATATTTGGTGAGAGCTAGATTAGTA
>Ga0209634_1003598_pt1 | contig 10388 bp, 8 predicted proteins | sample LinPmetageLP40_FD_184043 | JGI IMG/M metagenome (GOLD analysis project Ga0209634, IMG submission 184043) | Marine viral communities from the Pacific Ocean - LP-40 (SPAdes) (version 2) | ecosystem: Environmental > Aquatic > Marine > Oceanic | place: Pacific Ocean | collected 2010-08-26 | reverse complement strand
CTGGTCGAAACAATTCCCCACCAACCTTGCTATTTTTCTAGAATTTCACAAAATATCAAGTTACCGTTATTACGGCTTCATCGTTCGATTTCTTGCCTAGGAGAAATCTTCGAATCTGACCAAACTAAATTTACCTTTTCCCAAATTCGTTAAACAAATAATTTCAAAGAATAAATCAAATTTGATGAGGTCTTAGTAAACCTGCCTTTTATCTATCACTTGATAAACCAAAGCTATTCATACCATTGGAATATCCCGATGATGCAGATTACCAGAACGCATGATACTGGTCATTCTACTTAAAGGTTTGAGGTACTATTAATAACAGAAATATTGACTTTAATCAAAGCTGCATGTGACGCATGTCATTTTAGAATAGCCAGATAAAATGGACATTTGATAACCCATGAGTAGTTTATAAAAGTGGTAGTTACTTTTTTATCTCCCTTAAGATGCGCAAAAGCCAATTGCCCGTACACGCCCTTTCCAAGTCGGATGTTATCGACAAGCTGGAATCTAATGCTGACGGAATATCAAGGGATGAAGTCATCCACAGACTTAAAATCTACGGGCACAATGAAATGCCTGAAACGAAGAGAACTTCTTCTTTTATCATATTCGTAAGACAGTTTAAAAACGCTATCGTCTTGTTACTGCTGGCAGCAGCTATTATTTCTGTTTTATTCAGAGACTATACCGAGTCAATCGCGATTCTGGCTGTGATCATTATTAACGCAGTCATCGGCTATGTTTTGGAATCACAGGTCATGCGTTCAATGGAAGCACAAAAGTCTTGATAAGGTGTTTGCTCTGGTCATCCGCGATGGACGTACAAAGAAAATAGAAGCCAGAGAACTGGTGCCAGGTGATGTATTGGCACTGGAGGCAGGAGATGTTGTGCCTGCAGATGCCCGATTGATGTCACTTGCACATCTGGAGGTCAATGAGTCTGCCCTAACCGGTGAGTCTGTACCGGTGGTTAAAAATGCTGATGAGGTACTTGATGCCGATATTGTATTGGGTGATAGAGTCAATATGGTATTCAAAGGAACTGCTGTAAGCGGAGGCAATGCAAGAGCCATCGTAACAAATACAGGAGCAAATACAGAAATGGGAGCCATCTCTAAAATGGTTGATCAGGCTCAAAAAGAAGAAATTCCGCTAAACATAAAACTCAATGTATTCAGCAAAAAGTTGATTTGGCTCACGATCCTGATCATCATCCCTTTTGTGGTGGTGGGATTGACCAGAGGAAATGATGCGTACCTGATGATTGAAACAGCGATAGCTTTGGCAGTGGCGGCCATTCCAGAAGGGCTGCCTATTGTTGCCACCATTTCCTTGGCCAGAGGTACGCTCAAACTTGCAAAGTCCAATGTCATTGTCAAAAAGCTCGCAGCTGTTGAAACACTCGGTGAAACAAATGTAATACTGACTGATAAAACTGGAACGCTGACTGAAAATAGACTTAAAGTTGAAAAATTGGAGTTAGCGAATACGCAAGGTAATGAAGCAGCTTTTTCAAATTTCCTGACTACAGCCTTGTTGTGTAACAATGCCTTTATGGATGAATCTGGGCAGAGTATCGGTGACCCTGTGGAAACTGCGTTATTGAAATATGTACATAGTTATGATAACAGCCTGATAGAAAGAACATCAGCAATTTGGTCAGAAGTAGATGAAAAACCTTTTGATAGTGTCAGTCGATACATGATGAGCTTACAAAAAGGTAAGGACGGTTATTTTGTAGCCGTAAAAGGAAGTCCAACTGAAGTACTCGATCTATGTGGCTATACTGATGATGAGAAGCATTCTGTGCTCGATCAGAAGATGCACAAGTACTGGGTCAATAAGACAGGAGAACTGGCGAGGGATGGACTCAAAGTCTTGGGATTTGCATATAAACAACTCAATGATCCAACTGATGACTATGCCCAAAGCTTAACTTTTATCGGTCTGGCGGGCTTCCTAGACCCGCCCAGAGCAGAAGTGAAGCAATCCATTCTTGAGAGCCAGGAAGCGGGCATAAAGATCGTGATGGTAACAGGAGACCATCCTGAAACAGCCAAAGCGATTGCCAGACAAGTCAACCTTGTACCCGAGGGTGTAGCAGTGAATGTTATTCATGGAAAAGACTTGTCGATTGAAAGTTTTGATGAAAATCAAGAGATCATTGATCAGACCCATATATTTTCACGAGTCACTCCTGAACAGAAATTGAAGCTTGTGAGCTATTTTCAAAACAAAGGATTCGTAGTAGCCATGACAGGTGATGGTGTCAATGATGCACCTGCTCTTAAAAAATCTGATATAGGTATTGCGATGGGAATAGAAGGTACTCAAGTTGCCGAAGAAGCTGCAGATATGGTGCTACAGGATGACTCATTTGCCTCTATAGTCAAGGCAATCAAACAAGGGCGGATCATTTTCGAAAATATCAAAAACTTCATCATCTATTTGTTGTCTTGTAACCTCACGGAGGTAATGGTAGTGGCAATTGCTGCATTTAGCAATGTGTCGTCACCGTTGCTGCCGCTACAGATTTTATTTCTAAATATAGTCACAGATGTTTTTCCAGCACTTGCTTTGGGAATGGGTGCTGGGGGACATGACATTATGAAACATAGAAGTAGAAACATGAATGAGCCTATTTTGAATCATAAAAACTGGGCAGCCATTGTGATCTATTCAGGAGTTATGACATTGAGCATTATGACTTTGTTTTATTACAGTATTTTCTACCTCGAACACGATGCGGTGACAAGCAATAACATTGCATTTTTCACTTTGGCTTTTGCGCAGCTATGGCATCCGTTCAATCTGATAGGTCGCAGAGATCACTTGATAAGAAATGAAATTGTGCAGAATAAGTATTTGTGGTCAGCAATATTGTTTTGCGTGGGGCTATTGGCAGCCGCTTATGCTATGCCAGCCTTGAATGAAGTATTGCAACTCACAAGCTTGAGTCTTGATGTATGGACATATATTATGATTGCCAGTATGCTTCCGTTAGTTATTATAAAAATACTAAAAGAGATGAAGTGGGTAGGGTAGGAACTATGAGGTATTCTTTTAGGAAAGTTTTTTATATACCTAATCTTTCCTCTAAGCTACTCAACCAATTATTGAATCTCGGACATTTTTCTCGAATTACTTCCAGACCAATTTCATCTAATATTAAGACGCCATCTACTACTTTGTTGTAGCCCTTAATAAGTTTAAGCAAGCGTTTTGAGGGAGCAGTATTCGGGTGGTCATTGATGTCTTCAGGGTTGGGGTATTTCTGAATGGTTTTATGCAATTCAACAAAATTGGCTTCTGTTGGAGCAAATAAAGATTCTATTCCTAATTTTGATGAAAAGATTAACGCTTCAAACTCATGTAATTGAATGTAAGGAACTAAGTTATCAAATGCGGTATTCTGATTTGCTTCTATATCTTCTTTGATGGCTCTTTCTAAGAAGGTTAGCTGTTGTTCTTTATTAGTGCATTGCTTGGATTCTTCAAACTTGGGAAAGTCAGTAGGGAGTGCATAAAAGTCTACTAAAGTGGTAACCAAAGCATCTGCTTCATATACCGATTTTAGGATATCCTTCCTGATGTGCTCATACTTGGATAAACCACCCTTTGAATGCTTAATTTTGAAGCATTCAATATTGTAAAATTTCTTAGCGTTTAAAAATGGGATAAGAATTGTATTTACAAATTCTTTTTCTGTATCTCCTTCCACAATGATTATCAATCTACTCATAATGGCTGCCCTTTGATCACGCTTTTTGTCCATAATTCCCCCAAGGAATAATCTGTCAACCAATCCTGCAAATTAGAGGTCTCCAGACGGTTAAAGCTTGATTGATTTCCAACCTTATCGACAGTTATAATATGCTCAGGAGCAAAGTTGTTCAGTAAATTAACAGATTGTGTGGAAACGATGATTTGACAACCTTTTTGTGAAGCAGATTTTATAAGACCCGCAAGTTTATTTATCGCGACTGGATGTAGACCCAATTCTGGTTCATCAATAATGATAACCTTCGGAAGGTCGGGTTGCAAAAGCAATGTGGTGAGTGCAATAAACCGTAAACTTCCATCTGAAAGATGACTGGCATCAAAATAAGTATCAGGATGTGCTAATTCATTCCATTCTAACTTTATTCTAGATTCGTCTAATCTATCTGGTTCTAAATTAAATCGCTCAAAAAATGGAGCAATAGATTGGATCGTTTTTTCAATGCGTTTAAAATTTTTTGGTGATTTTTCCTGCAACAAGTATAAATAGGCTGCTAGATTATCACCATCCTCTTTTAACATCCTGTTGTCATTAGTCTTTGCCGAAGTCCTTAGTGGAGCGGTTATGCTTGTATCATGAAAATGATATATCTTGTAGCTTTCAAGGTGGTTTCTAAGATATTTATTTCTAAAATGATCAGATGTTTTAATATGACTTTCCTGAATGTTTTTAGACCAAATCGAAGGATTATTAGGTGCGGAATGATAAATACTATTTTCTTCTGAAATAAATAGGTTGTTGCTATCGCTTGATTGCAATTCAAATGAATATGCATTATTTCCAAAATCTAGATAGCCTTTTATTTCACTTGTCTGCTTTCTTCCATAGTGCAAAAGATTATCAGCTCCACTCTTTAAGGAATATTGTTGAAGACGTTGTTCATAAATGTTATTGACCAATTTAAAAAAAGAAATAAAATTAGATTTTCCTACACCATTTGACCCTATCAAGATGTTGATAGGCTTTAATTTCAACTCTAGTTGCTTGATCGACTTATAACCTTCGATTTGTATGTGCTCCAGCATTGGTCAAAGTTAAAACTATTTTGATTTATTCTTAGCAAAGTTAGAATCAACTAAAGTAATGCGGAATAGATTTTTTTGTATATGAAATGCGTTCAGTATCAATCATAGTAATTGAATCAAGCTATTTTTTTGTAAAAAAAATCTAAATTTAGTATAGTAGCCAGTATACTTCCTTTGGTCATCATAAAAATACTAAAAGAGATGAAGTGGGTAGGTTGAAAACTATATCTTCATCATAGCTTCCCAGAAACCGATGTTTTCTCCTTCTTTTTTTACAACCATTAGGGGGATGTCAATGTTGTATTTGATGAGGTTCTCAGTAACGCTACCCAATAAAAGAATAGCAGTGGCATTTTGCCCCTTTGATCCCATTATGATAAAATCAGCCTTGCTTTCTTTGGCTTGATTGATGATGTTTTTCGAAATACTATGGTAATGACTCACCATAAATATTGGCTGAATTTTCACCCCTTTTGTATCAAATTTGGCGATGAATTTTTCGTAGTCAATTTTGGCATATTTTTCCATTATAGCCTCCATTTCTTCTTTAGTCTTACCCGCTTTGGTATAACCTGTAGGTAAACTGAAAACATGTTGACATATGATAGTAGCCCCGCTTATTTTTGAAGCCATCTCTATAGCCTGATTCAGAGCGATTTCGGCATGTTTAGAGAAGTCAAGTGGGACTAGAATTTTTGAAATTTTACCTGAGTAGTTTTCAGGAACAAAGAGCATAGAAGTCTTGCCTTTTCTGGCAAACATTTGAGGGATCACTCCGTTTCCATCCTCTTCTGATTTCTTACCCACTATTACCAGGTCAACTTGCTTTATGTTCGCCCAACGAAGCATTTCTACCAAGGGTTGACCTTCTGCTACCTGATAAGAGACCTCAATATTGCTTTTGTTTTTAAAGTGTTTATTGACCAATTCGGTCATTTTTTCTTTCACTTCTTCGTCAAGTGGCGCGACCATTAGCTCTTTGACTTCTGTGGGTACTTCTAGATTTTTTTCTATATGGATGAAATATATTTTTTCAACGAACTGATTGATTTTGACATAATCCGAAATGAAGGCGATTAGAGTATCGTCCATTTTGGTAAAGTCAAGACCTACCATTACTCTTGTTAAGTTGCTTAATGATTTCATTGTTCCCAGTGATTAGTTTTATACATCCATTTAATGTACGAATATTATAGAAATTGGGCTACTTTAAAACAAACAGATCAGATTGATTGGACAACGCCCTTATTTTTTCTTGAGCAATTTCTCGTTCTCTTGCTATTCCTATCTCATGTTTTTCGAGAATAAGTCTGGCTGTTAAATAACAGACAGTAGATTCAGCACCTTGATTGAGGTTAGGGTTGTTTTTTTCTAATCCATCATAGCATCCTCCTGATACTGGGTTATGAACTATTTGATTTAGATAATTTCTTCCCAAGAACCAGTTAAAAGCAATTTGCATGTAATCTTTATAGTGATTCGTTTTTAGAATATTGTAAAAAGCGTCCAATGTCTGAATGGTGTACGAGACATCAATAGGTTGTTCTCCATATTTATTTGTTTGCTTTTGTTCCTTATGATACCATCCATTATTGGAGACGACTTTCATTCCATATTCGGTAAAGGTTTGCGACAGTAAAAAATTCAAAGAATCGAGCGCCACTTTCAAATGTTCTTGATTGCCTGCTACGGCATATGAGTAGAGCATAGCCTCTGGTAAAATACTGTTCGCATAAGTGAGGTAATTTTCAAACCATTGCCAGTTTTTTGAAGCACTAGAAAAATACTTTTCTAGCAAATACTCAGAAAGTATTCTTATGGTATGGCGAAGTTTAGGCGTTTCTCGATATTGATAGGCATAGTAGAGCCCTTTGACGATAAAACCTATTGCTCTTGGCGACTCTACGTCAATCACCCATTCGCTGGCGTTGTATAAGCAATGTTTTGCTTTCAATACTACATGCTTAGGCAAATGCCGATGATGTAATAGTACGGTTCCAAGAGCCCATATTGCTCGTCCATTCGAGTCATCTAAATTGACCTGGTCATTTTGTGAGTGAAATTCTCCAAATTGATCGACATAGTTCAAAAATCTTCCGTTTTGGTTTTGACATTTTGCTATGAAATTCAAATAGGTATCAATCAACTTGAGACTACGGGTATCTCTCGATTGGACATAGTGCAATGTCATGGCGATGAGTGCACGTGCGTTATCATCCAGCGTGTAGCCAGATGCTAAGTCAGGATGGTCAATCTTGGAGAATTGAATCATGCCCGCATCTGTTGTCATATTGTGTACATGATCGACATTTATTTCTGGCAAGTTGTACCGCAGCTCCACTTGAGATTTACTCAAATTCCTGAATATCTTGACATAGGATATTGCCGAATTTTGCCAAATGGTTGGTTGGATTTTGTGAATGGCATTGAGGCTCATTTCTTCCATTCTTTGCGGAGTGCTAAGCAAATTGATAGCTGCTTCAGCTAGCTGATTTGCATTCTCAAAGTCAAAAAAGACACCAGTGTCTTCATTCAGAAGTTCTATGGCGTGTGGAATAGGAGTGGAAATAATGGGGCAGCCACAACTCATCGCATAAGCAAAAGTGCCACTTACGGCTTGATTGGGATCCTTAGAAGTGAATAGATAAATATCGGTAAGTTTTAAATATTCTAGCAATTCGGGAAGAACAAGGTATTTATCAATGAATTTAACATTGTTTTGTAGGGACAATGTTTTCACCCTTGATTGCAAGTAATTTCGGTATTTATCTCCCTCCTTTTTAAGGACACCAGGGTGTGTTTTTCCCAAAATCAACAACATAGCTTTAGGAAATTTCTCTACAATTTTCGGCATAGCTTCTATGGAAGTCTCAATGCTTTTATTCGAACTTATGAGTCCAAATGTCGATAGAACCAGGTGGTTTTGAAGCCCATATTTCTCTTTTAAGGTTTGCTTTCTTGCACTTGGCATCAAATGTGTCCCGTGAGGTATCACGGCAAGTTTCTCTTTATCAACAGCATAATCTCGAATTAGAATTTTTGAAGAGTTATCAGTCATTGTGATCACCTTATCTGCATATAATGAAATAGACTTCACGACACTTTTGAGCGCTTTGTTGGGATGGGGCAAAGCAGTATGAAAAACCACTGCAATGGGCTTATTTAATTCATGAATAAATGAAAGGAGGTCTTTTCCATAATCACCACCAAATAGTCCAAATTCATGCTGAATACAAACCACTTTTACCGCTGAGTCTTTATTGATTTTGCGAGCAAGCGCCAGGTTCTTTTCTGATCCATTCATGTTGGTCGAATACTTTACATTATCAGGGTATTGATATGCATTGCCATCTTCTAAGGCACAAACACTGAAATTAAAGCTACTGCTAAATTGATCTTCTAAAGTATTTATGAGATCGTTGGTAAATGTGGCAATGCCACACTCACGAGGAGGATAGGAAGTGATGAATAAGATTTCTTCTTTCATTGATTTGATGTTTTATGAGTTAACAATTCTGTCAATAGTGCATCCAATTTGATGCTGGCTACTCCAACTCTTTCATCCGCTGCACCATAATAGATGTACAAATCATCACCGAATATCGCAGTGCCTGTAGGGAAAATAATATTGTTCACCACACCAGTTTTCTCCCACTTTAAGCTGGGTGAGATTAAAGGTTTACTGAGTCGTGCGAGTTCCTTTCTGGGATCATTGAGGTCTAGTAGCGCGGCAGAAGCGTGATATTTGAATCCTGTAGGAGTATTTTGCGATGCATGATAAATGATCAACCAACCTTCTTTAGTTTCTATAGGTGGACAACCGCCCCCAATATGACTTGATTCGTAGTATAGCTTGGGATCAAGTACGATATGCTTTTCAAGATTGATGATATAATCTTCCCAGAATTCTCTTGTGAGTTCCTTGAAATCCTCAAACAAAACCAATTGTATCCCAGGGTGTATTCTGTGTAGCATAGCAAATTTTCCATCAATCTTTCTTGGGAAAAACATCAGATTTTTATCCCACATCAATAACTTGCTTGCTACTTCTGGACCTAGTCCGTGTTCCTTAAATATTTTATAGTGAAAAAGGTATTTTTCATTGAGCGACCCACAGCTACATTCTACAAAATGCTTGTACTCACGGTAAGTAAACTGTGGGGTGATAATACCATGCTTTTCAAACGATTTTAAATCTTTAGAAGTTGCATAAGTACCTAGCACATTGACATTGTCATAAGCCGAGTAGGTAAGGTAGTACGTGTCTTCAATCTTTGTGATTCGTGGATCTTCTATTCCCTGAGATTCGTATGGGAATTCTGGAAAAAGGAAGGGTCTATCATATCGCTCTTCGATGGTCGTAGGGCCATCCAGTTTACAATACCCTATCGAGGAATAATTGCCAGTTCTTACGGCTCTGTAAAAAACATGAACAGCATCAGATTCTGGTGATTTATACACTGCAGGATTGAAAACGCCATCGTTTTCGAAACCGAGTTCAGTCTTGTCTAATAGTTTTATTTTATTCGCTACGGTAATCATGAGATGATATATTATTAGCCATTTATAGTATTCAAAGGAAAGGTTTTACGACCTCATATGAAATGATTAAAGTCAACGCGGGCATTGATCATGCTCATTTCTGTCCAGGGATGTAATAGGTAATTTTATTCCTGAATCAATAATGGAGATTGATCATGTTTGATGCCAAATCGATGCACCACGAGGTTTCTTGATTATTGAGTTATTTGTTTCAGTAAGCTGATGAATAAAAAGACAATCAGGCAATAAAATTTAAAAGTATTGAAATGGTAGTAATCATATTTGGACTGCCGTATACAGGAAAGAGCTATTTTGCCTCTCGGCTTGCAAAGGAAATTGACGCTGTTTATATAAACAGTGAGCAAATAAGAAAGCAGATGTTCATTTCTCCTACACATACTGAATATGAAAAAGGTCTTGTATATCAGGAGATGCTTGGGTTGATGCGCAAAAGTGTCAAAGCGAGACAGAATCTAGTGCTAGATGCTACTTTCTATAAAGTCGAGATAAGGAATGCATTTTTGAAAGAAACAGTGAGCCTTACGGCTGAAACCTATTTTATAGAAATCAAGGCTTCGGAAGAAATCATACAAGGAAGACTACATCTAGCAGGTGTCGTAAACTGGCATGATCTGGAGCAGTATGAAAAAGTCAAACACGATTTTCAGCATCACACATATCCTCACCTTGTAATAGAGTCAACTGATAACAATATAGATTCTATGCTCAACCAAGCATTAGACTATTTACCCTCGCATGTTAGGCACTCTATGAGTTGAGAAAACAGCATATAAGTTAAGATTCAATTGTTGAGTCTTTATAGGAAAATAAGCGATTCATTTGCAGTTATTTTGCTAGGGAATAGCTCCTTAATCCAGATTAAAATTTAGCATAAAAAAATAGGCTATGATCTCACACACAGCCTATGATTGGATAACCAGCTTATTTAAGCCTTTTCTTTTTTGCCTTTGTTACCAAATATTTTTTCTACCATGTCCGGAACCTTTTCAAAAGCTGCAGAAATACCCTGA
>Ga0209634_1003597_pt1 | contig 10393 bp, 14 predicted proteins | sample LinPmetageLP40_FD_184043 | JGI IMG/M metagenome (GOLD analysis project Ga0209634, IMG submission 184043) | Marine viral communities from the Pacific Ocean - LP-40 (SPAdes) (version 2) | ecosystem: Environmental > Aquatic > Marine > Oceanic | place: Pacific Ocean | collected 2010-08-26 | reverse complement strand
CAACTAATGATGATGGAGTTGTGACTAGAGGTTTAAAATACATGCACTCTCAAACAATAGACAATCAAGCCTATGGCTTACTACAGCCTAATGACTGGATGGTAGTTAGAAATGCAGAAAGTTCTAAAGCTATACCTTCAGATTGGCTAGATTATAGAGTAGCAGTAAGAACAGCCGCATCAGATATGAGAACAAAGATAAATGCAGTTGCAAATGTAGATGCTTTGGCTGCACTATATGTGTATAACGATGCCACACCACCAGTAAGACCACTTGGTAATTGGCCAACAGAACCAACTTCATAGGAGTAAAATATGTTAGATTTAACTTTAAAATTAATACAGTTAGCACCTTGGGTAATATCAGGTGCATCACTTATTTGTGCTTTAACACCCACCCCAAAGGATAATGAAATGCTTGCAAAAGTGTATTGGCTAGTAGATTGGTGTGCAATTAATATTGGCAAGGCAAAAGACAAATGAGTTGGTGGACAAAAGTAGTAGACTACTGGACCAATACTGAAAAGAAAAAAGTTAGAGCCAGAACTAAAAAAGGTCAATATGTAGCTGATGATCCATCAACCCCGGATGTTGATGAAGCTTACACTACAGTAAGAGTTCAAAAAGAAAAGAAGAAATAACTCATGGCTACTGTCAAAGATGCTCTCAATAAACTAGAGTCGCATGAAAGAGAGTGTGCAATTCGCTACAAAAATATTGAATCCAGGCTAGAGTCTGGGGATAAGCGGTTTGATAAATTAGAAAACATGATATGGGGTGTATACCCTTTTATTGTTATAAGTGTAGTTTTAGCTAAATTTTTATGATGGAAGATAACAGAAGTAGATTTTCAGGCGATATGGATCGTAACGAAGTTGAGATGGATCTCAATAAGTTTATGGCTATGATTGAAGAAATCTCTCAACTGAAAGATAAGATTAGAGATCTTGAAGATGATACAACCAAGAACCCACATCAAAAGTGGATTCATTTAGCAAAAGCGGTTGATTCTTGGAGAATATTTCCAAGGGCCTTTCTTACCGTCTACATAGTTTTATTATACAAATGTACTATTTGGTTTATGGAACTGCCAGAACCTACATTTGAACAGTCTGGTCTTATTTCTATCGTGGTAGGAGCTGGCGCGGCCTGGTTTGGATTGTATGCAGGAACAACAGGGAGTAGTAAACAATTTAAAGGCGAAGATTGATGAAAGACGAGGATCAAAGAAAGCACGATAATTTAATCGCTTGGTCTGCAATAATGTTTTTTATTACATTAGTTGCTGGTATCTCTATAAATGTCAACGCTCAATCTAGTCAACAGTCTGGTACAGCTTGCGTTAACGGTTCCCAGTATTGTGAAAACAATTCTTTAGATACGGTCAATACGACTACAACCACCAATACCAATACGAACACCAATACCAATCAAAATACCAATACAAACACCAATACGAATGCTAATACTAACGTATCGACTAACACGAATAATTCGACCAACACCAATTCCAATACGAATAATTCAACTAATTCCAATACAAATGTAAACACTTCGACCTCGAATAACACCAATACCAATAACAACGTCAATACTTCGACCTCGACTTCTAACTCAACGGTTAATTCGACAGTAAACCAAAATGTTAACAATACAAATAATTCGACTTCGACCAGTTCTAATACGAATCAAAACACCAATATCAATCAATCGACTTCTGATTCTAATGTTCAAACCAATAATGTTAATCAAAACAATAACAATTCAAAGTCTGATAATACTAACCGAAACATTAATGAATCTAATTCAACCCAGACAATTAACCAAAACGTCAAGAGCAAAGCTCCGCCAGCCTCTGCAATAGCTCCAAGCATTATGTCCTATTCGCAAGATCTTTGTACTGTAGGCCGCTCTGGTGCGTTCCAGGGGCAAGTATTTGGGTTCTCTACAGGACGAACAGTTACAGATACTAACTGCGAAAGACTTAAACTTTCGAAATATCTTTACGACACCGGGATGAAAGTGGCCTCAGTATCTATTCTTTGCCAAGATGAAAGAGTATTTAAGGCTATGGAAATGGCTGGTACTCCTTGTCCTTATCAAGGCAAGATAGGTGCAGAAGCAACTATGGCTTGGGCAGAAAATAAATCCAAAAGGCCAGATGCAAAAGAACAAGAAGAATTATTTATAAAAAAATGTACACATGATTCTAATCCCAACAGAGAAAAAATTAATCGAGATGTTGTTGGCGCAGTTAAAACTATTTATACAAGAAAAACTAAAACCAACAAACAATGCAAAAAAGAGTTCTATGCTACGCAATAGCTAGTCTGCTATCCTTTAGTGTATATGGACAGTACACTTATGAAGCAGGACAAGATTTATTCCATCTGCAAACAAACGCCAACAACTTTGAGGGCGAGTTAGCCTACGAGGTTTCTGATGATGGTATTAGCCCTGCAATTGATCTTTCTTTTAATTTTACTTTCTATGGCTCTACTTTTACACAAGCGCGGATGGCAACGAATGGATGTCTGCATTTTGGTAATAGTGGCAGCTATTGCAATGACTATACTCCTGACCCTATTAACGGACAGCACACCTACACCTTATACCCTTTCTGGACTGACTTAATCAGAGACAACAATTCTCGCATGAAGTCTTGGGGTGATAACAGCAAGATGATCTTTGGTTGGTATGATTTAAGAGAATACAACAGAAGCAATACAGACAATAGCTTTGAAGTTATATTGTGGAACAATAACTCGTTTGATATACGCTACGGTGCATTAAATATTATTAACCATGATGTACTGATAGGTGAAGTAGGCTCTAAGAAAGAAAATTCATATACCTATTATCACCATGATGAATGTTCTACTGGCACAACCAACTCTAGCGCCTGTGTCAATACTAACTGGAACAATACTACCATTAACACCACGCTTGAAAATGGCGGTTCTTTATACGGTTCAGGCAGTGGCAACGGTGTGGACTGTAGCAATGCCCTTAATGATTCTAGTTGCACAGGATATGCAGATGCTTTTTTAACACAACAATGCAACATCACTGATCTTTATAGTGAATCATGCCCTAATTATTGGCAGGCATTTGATCAACAAGAATGTGATAACGATCCACAATACGCACCTTTTTGTGCAGGCTACAGACAAGAAGATTCAGTAGCTTTCTTTGATGATGAGCAAGTTGACTATGGTTTTGTAGATGAGCAAGAACAATTTGCTACAGGAATATTTACAGACGATCATCACGATAACCAAGGCTTTGAAGAACAATTTACTCTTGTAGAAACATTTGAAGATGATATGTTTCCACCGTTTGAAGAATTTAACGGTGATAACTTTGAAGAGTTTTTTGGCGGCCCAGAGCCTGAAGAATTAATTATATTTTTTGATCCTGATCCTTTGCCTTTTATAGATGACTTTGGCCCACGCCATGATGAACCTTTCCATCAAGACGATATATTAATAGAAGAGTTTATCTTTCAAGAAACTTTTTTAGTTGAAGACTTTAGTGAACCAAACACATTTGTTGAATTTGAAACTATTGAAGAACTAGAAGAAAGGCTTGAAGAAGAAACCAATGAGAACTTTGAAGAGCGACACGAAGAAGAATTTGTTGATCTTGATGATCCTGAAGAAGAATTTATAGAAGAAATATTTGAAGAAGAAGCTGTAGAAGAAATCTTTGAAGCCATAGAAGAACGCATAGCAGAAGCTGAAATCGAAGAAGAAAGATTGGAAAGAGAAGAAATAGTAGAAGAGTTTGAAGAAGTTTTTGAAGAAGAGTTTCAAACCGCAGAAAGGGAAGAGGCTACAGGTAAAAGCTCTATTAGTAGGGACATAGCATTAAGAGTGGTTGCATCTACCATAACAACTGCAAATCAAAGTGTTAGCGGTACTAACTCTGGTAATTCTGTTCATGCTACAGGCAACTCTATAGCCGCTGGTAATGCTGTAAGCTCTTCATCTAACTCTGGTTTTAGCACTAGCAGCTCACCAAGCATGTCAGATCAGTTTGCATCATCTACCGCTCAAACTAACCAAGTGCTTGATATGAGTAGCATGTCTGTATCTGGATCTTCTTTCAGCTCTACATCTGTAGAAACAGAAACAGTTTCAACAGAGACGGTTGTTTCAGTTGGAACAGTAGAAAACACTCAAGATCAAATGGATACATCTATCGCATCCGTTAGTGCTGATGCAGAAAATGATACAACCGTAGAAAATATTATTGCTCAAAACCTACAAACGGCCCAAGAACAAGTTGCAGCCAAACAAGAAGAGACTGGCGAGTATGGATCTGAAAATGCAATTATAGCTGTTATGGGATTTTTACCGGGATTCAATGCTTATAGAGCAGTAGACATGCCTCAAAAAGAATTGTGGTATGAGACAAAAAGCATTTATACTAATAATACACTATCAGACAATAATGCTGCATTTAATGGTTTAGCAGGACAAAGTATAAAAACTTTAACTGATTTAAGAAAATTGCAGCCAACACTATAGGAGATTTTATGGACTGGTTTCAAAATAAAACAACTCAGATAATTGCTTTGGTTGGTATCGTAGGAACCCTTGCTGGTTTTGGATATACAGGCGCAGAGTATGTAAACAGGCTAGAAAACCTAGAAGCCAAGATTGGCGGCATAAGCGAAGCAGAAGATGAAATGAAAATTATTGAAGAGCGCTTTGCATCTATAGAAACATCAGTACAGTTTTTAGAAAAAGAAATAGATAGTATTGAAGTGCCAGATGTTACTGAAATTAAAACAGATGTTGCTACCATCAAAGCTGATTTACAAAGCCTTGAAAAAGATCTTAACAAACTAGAAAACAAAAACAGCAACCCTCTTAACGGATAATGCAACAGATACTTGTTGGCATTATTTTGGTCCTTGGTTTTGCTACCTACTACTTTTACAGTCAAAACCAAATACTTCAAACTAATAATGCAGTTTTAGAAGGGGCAGTAGCTACCCAAGAAGAAGCAATAAAGTCTATTCAAGAAGACTTTGAATTACAAACACAACAACTTCAAGATCTTAGTATTAAAAGCCAGGTCGCACAAAGAGAACTGAGTAGATATACGCAGTTTATACAAAACTATGAGTTAGCATCTAAAATACTTGCTGATCCAGTTGAAATGGAAAGGAAAATAAATAATGGTACAAAACATATTATGGAAAACATCGAGCAAATCAGTAGCACTATTGATGGTCTTGATAGTGGCCTGCAGTTGCAGCCTACTTCCAACTAAACAGATACAAGTAACGGCTAAACCTATTGAGCGCAAGATAGTTCAACCTATCATGCCTAGAGAAATTAATCTAAAAGAATTACAGTGGATAGCGGTTACTCCGGAGAACTGGGAAGAACAGCTTGCTAGAATAGAAAAACAAGAAGGTGAGTTGGTTTTTTTAGCTATGACTATACCTGACTACGAAGTTATGGCTTATAACATGCAAGAAATTAAACGCTATATTACTGAATTAAAAGATGTTGTCGTATATTATAGAAAAGTAACAACTAAAGATAATGAGTAAAAAACCAGAACCATATATATACAAAGCAACCCTTGAGAGAGTGGTTGATGGCGATACTATTGATGTTACCCTTGACTTAGGATTTGATGTGCGTTTGCATAAACAACGCTGTAGGTTGGCAGGTATAGACACTCCTGAGTCAAGAACCAGAAATTTAGCAGAAAAAGCACTCGGTAAAAAAGCGTCAGCAAGATTATCAGAGTTATGCGTAGGATCATTTTTAATACAATCACTAGGTAAAGGTAAATATGGCAGAATACTTGCAATTCCTTTTACAGAAGATGGTAAAGATGTTTGCCAAATGCTTATTAAAGAAAAACACGCAGTTGAATACTGGGGTGGTACTAAAACAGCAAAAGTTAAAGAAGACGGAACTTGGGGATAATAATATGGTTATATCAAAAGAAGGTATAGATTTAGTTAAAAAATTTGAAGGTTGTAAGTTAGAGGCCTACCAGTGCGCAGCAGGAGTTTGGACTATTGGATATGGTTCTACCAGAGGAGTTAGGCAAGGTGATGTTTGGGCGCAAGAAAAAGCAGATATTATGTTGATAGATGAATTGCAAGAGTATGGTGAACATGTAAGCAATATGGTCAACGTACCGCTTGATCAATCTCAATATGATGCTTTAAGTTCTTGGTGTTTTAATCTGGGGCCTACCAATCTTTCTTCTAGTTCTTTGCTTCGTGTTTTAAATGAAAAAAAATATGAAGAAGTTCCATACCAAATTAAGAGATGGAACAAAGTAAGTGGTCAAGTAAATGAAGGTTTAATTCGCAGAAGAGAAGCAGAAGCTTTATTGTTTGAAGGCAAAGATTGGAGTCAAGTATAAATGGCATTACAAAAAGCTATTTTTCGACCAGGTATCAACAGAGAAGGTACTGACTATGATAATGAGGGCGGTTGGTTTGATTGCAATTTAGTTCGTTTTAGAAAAGGCAGGCCAGAAAAATTTGGTGGCTGGGCTAAAGATAGTGTAAATGTATTTTTAGGTACTTGTAGAGCATTACACGGTTGGATAGCTTTAGCTGGCACTAAATACTTAGGTCTTGGAACAACTTTTAAATATTATATAGAAGAGGGAAATTCTTTTAATGATATAACTCCTATTAGATTAACTACCGGCGCAGGAGATGTAACTTTTGCTAAAGTTGGAACTGGTGATGCGACAATTACGGTTGCTGATACAGCTCACGGGGCAGTACAAAATGACTTTGTAACATTTTCTGGAGCAGCGTCTCTTGGCGGTAATATTAACTCTGCTGTATTAAATCAAGAATATCAGATAGCAACAATTGTAAATGCTAATTCTTATACAATTGAAGCTAAAAATACTAGCGGCGAAACAGTATTGGCTGCGGCTGGAGATAGCGGTAATGGCGGCGGATCAACCGTTGGTACTTATCAAGTAAATGTAGGGTTAGATGTTTTTGTTCCTGGAACTGGGTGGGGTTTAGATGGTTGGGGTGAAGGTGCTTTTGGATCCGCTACTTCTCTTTCTTCTACCAACCAACTTAGATTGTGGACACATGATAACTTTGGTGAAGATTTAATTATTAATCAAAGAGGAGGCGGCATTTTTAGGTGGGTTGAAAATAATGGACTGACAACTAGAGCTGTTAATTTATCTACCACTTCTGGAGCCAATCAGGTTCCAACCGTAGGTTTACAAGTCATCACTTCAGAAAAAGATCGTCATTTAATTGTTTTAGGTGCAGATCCTATATCAGGTAGCTCTAGAACTGGTGTAATAGATCCTATGTTAATTGCTTTTAGTGATCAAGAAAATGCTCTTGATTTTGAACCAAGAACAACTAACACAGCTGGTTCTTTAAGAGTTTCTTCTGGTTCATCTATTATAGGTTCAGTAAAAGCTAGGCAAGAAATATTAATTTGGACCGATACTGCTCTTTACAGCATGCAGTTTGTTGGTCCGCCTCTCACTTTTGCTGTGAACTTAATTAACGAAGGAACTGGATTGATTGGACCAAAAGCAGCGGTAACTGCTCCACAAGGCGTTTACTGGATGAGTTATAACAATTTTTATGTTTATAACGGTAGTGTGCAAACCTTGCCTTGTACGGTACAAGATTATGTTTTCTCTGATATAAATTTAGTTCAGTCATTTAAGATAAATGCATTTACGATTGCTGATAAAAATGAAGTTGGATGGTTCTACTGTTCTAAAAATGCTACGGAAGTAGATAGGTATGTAATCTTTAATTATTTAGAAAATGTTTGGTTTTATGGTTCTTTAACTAGAACTGCTTGGCTAGATGCAAGTACAGAAAATTATCCTAGAGCTGTAAGTGATGGTTATGTTTATCAACATGAAATAGGGTTTAATGATGATGGATCTCCTATGACTAATGTATTTATAGAGAGTTCTGACTTTGACTTGGGTGATGGCCAAGACTTTGCTTTTATGCAAAAAATAATTCCTGATTTTAAATTTTTACAAAACGATAACTCTGGTAATGTAAACATAGTTGTTAAAACAAGAAACTTTCCTGGAGACTCTTTAACCGTTAATTCTACAAGTGCTATTGCAGCAAATACACAGCAAGCTTTTGTAAGAAGCCGAGCTAGGCAAATAGTTCTAAGGTTTGAATCAGATGATGATGCAACGGCAGATGGTAATTTATCTATAGGATGGAGGCTTGGAGCAACTAGAATTGATATTAAACCTGACGGTAGAAGATGAGCAAAATATTACAAACTCAGCTACCGCTTGCATCTGATACAGTTACTCCTGATATTTTTAATAGACTTACTAGAATATTAGAGATAAATTTAGGCGCAGTTGATGTTAATAAAACTCAACAAGTAAATGACGCAGACAAACTTAAATTTAATTTTTTAGCAGGCAGTATTATCTGGAACACTACTTTAGGTGTGTTACAGGTATATACAGGATCTAAATGGGTTGATATAGGTGAAAGAACTAATAACTTAGGCTTTGAAGCCTCTGCTGATTTAGGCAAAGTAGATATAAAAATAGCTGGTGATATAGCAATAAACGTAGCAAGTTTTTAATTATGGCTGAATTAGCTCAAGCGCAAGAATATAAAACAAAAAATATATTGCTTGAGCATCCTGCTGATTGGTATATCAACAAACAAACCTTTAACGCTGTTAAAGACTCTATTCCAAATATAGTAGATTTCTACGAAAATAAAGGCAACATTAGTCCGGTACAAAACAAACTTCACAATATAATTGAAGAACCGTTAAAAGATGTATATACGGTTCCATTCTTTTCTGAAAAGTTTTGTTCTATATTGGTTGATGAAATGAAGAGTTTAGAAAAGTTTTATGGCTTTACGCCTAATGCTGACGAAGATACTTTAAGACAAATACCAGAAATAACTTTTCAGGATAATTGTCCGGAAGTCTATCAATCTTTGTTTCAAACAATATATACTATAGGTAATCCTATATTTTTAAATATTTGGAATAGGCATGTAAATGGTGGTGCAATTCAAATAGCTAACTATAATTTAAAGGATAAAAAACAAGGCGCTTGGCATCATGATGCTAGTGCCGATATTAGTATGGTCGTTCCTTTAAATACTGGTGAGTACGAAGGGGGCGGAACTGAATTTTTAAATCGTGGTACAGTTAAACCATTACCTACAGGCCACGCTCTAATATTTCCGAGCTTTACCCACATGCATAGAGGCTTATCGGTAGAATCAGGAAATAGATACTTACTTGTATTTTGGTTAAAATGTATAGAAGAATAGGGTAGAATTTAAAAATGAATATAGTAGACAACTCAGGACAAGGATTAGCAGCTCTAGGACGCAACGAAGATCGCTTAATGGCACACGTTGCACCAGGAGAAATGGTGGTTCCACCAGTTATCTCAGACAACACCAAAGCACTTATACAACAAGAAATGCAGGCTGTTGGCTTAAACCCAAATGAATATCAAGTTGGCGAAGGAATGTCTATTAATCCTATTACAGGACAAGCAGAGTTTGGCTTTCTTAAAAAACTAGCCAAAAGCGTTAAAAAGGTCGTTAAAAAAGTAGCACCTATTGCTGCTGTTATACCTGGCCCTTGGCAAGGCCCTGCAATTGCATACAACAGAGGCAAAGCCGCTATAAGTTTAGCTAAAGGCGAAGGGGGTATTGGAGATCTTATAACTGCGTTTACACCCGCAAAAGCTTATACAGGTGGACCAAAAGGGAACATTTTTGGAAACACAAAAGAATTTTTTACTAAAGGTGCAGACGGCGTAGGATTTTTTGGAAATGTTGGAAAAGGTTTAAGTGGTGTAAAAGAATTTGTAACAAAAGGTTCGGACGGCGTAGGATTGTTTGGAAATACAGTAGGAAAGGCTTACGAGTATGTTATGCCAGGTGATGATGGTGTAGGTTTGTATGGCAACTTAACTGGTAGCAACAAAGCACCTGAAGGTCTTGAAGCAATAACAGAAACGGACCCGAATACTGGCGCTACAATATTAAAAGGGTATAAAGATGCTGCGGGTAATTCATATACACCTGAACAAGGAATGAATTTTGATGCAGTTGGCACTCAAAGAAACATGATTACAGAAATGTTTACAGGTGATAAATCTCCTACTGAATATTTAAGCTCAAAACTTTTACCTCAATTTGCTGAAGATGCTTTAAATACAGGTCCTGGCAGCACCAATACATCTTCTAGTGGAGGAGGCTCTGGCATAAACCCACAAATGGCTGCTTTAGCTCTGTTATACGGTAAAGCTGTTAAAGATGCTGCAAAGAAAAACGAAGGTGGTTTAACCGATATAAGACAATCAATAAGACCAGATCTTAATCCAGCTCCTGTATT
>Ga0209634_1003594_pt1 | contig 10401 bp, 20 predicted proteins | sample LinPmetageLP40_FD_184043 | JGI IMG/M metagenome (GOLD analysis project Ga0209634, IMG submission 184043) | Marine viral communities from the Pacific Ocean - LP-40 (SPAdes) (version 2) | ecosystem: Environmental > Aquatic > Marine > Oceanic | place: Pacific Ocean | collected 2010-08-26 | reverse complement strand
GTCTCTTTGGCATTGGGGTATCTCATACTCTTGGGCTAGAGAGATGATTGACAAAGGTATGCATCAAGAGGCAAAGCCAAAGAGACAGATACACAAGGGATACAGATCAAGATGGAGGAAGCAACATGAAACTGTACAAAAATAGCAATGGTGTGTGGGCAGGTACACAAGCTGACGCACGTAAGTATTGTGGCAAGGACTACAGCACTGTTGATGTACCAACTGACAAGCCTAATCTGTTAGGGTTTCTCAATCTTAATCAGGTGGGTAGTCTAGCCAGTAGTCCTACCTTGGAAGAGGTAAGAACTGGTGAGCCTAACCATGAAGCGATGTCATGGTTCAGATGGGCGTTCGACTGCATGCTACGAGGTCAATATAAAGATGCAGAAGCAATGTTATATAAAGGATTAAAAGATGATCATAGCACACAAGATGGTGGTTGATATACGCAGTGCAGAGTCGTGCTATGTTACCATAGGTAAACACAAAGTATACCTTGAGATAAGTAGAGCAACGGAAGATAAACCTCATGTAAGTTATTGGAAGGAGGGATGGAATGATGATAGAGTTATTACTCTCAGTAGTTGAGGACACAAACCAGATACACAAGTACTGTATGTCTAAGCATGATCACTGGACAGGCAGAGCAGCGTGTGTCCAAGAGTTACGTCATGCCCAACGCAAGATGGAGGTAGAAGATTTACGAGAGTTCCTTAAAGCTAACCCTCATTATAAGTATCCAGGAATGGCATTACCTAACGGTAGAATAAAACCACTTGACGTATGCTGGGGATCTGATAAAACTTATTACATAGGAACTGACAAAGTTAAAAAGGAGAAGTGCTAATGTCTTATGAAGTATGGTTTGGTAAGAATGGTAAGTGGTTTGGTTACCACTCATTCAAGCATCGCATGGATGCTGTACGCTATGAACTACGGTATCAAAGTGTATTCAAAGATTTAACTGTAGAGATAAGGAGGAGAGAACATGCGAGTCAGTAAAGTTGTACCCATAGACAGGGTACTCAATGAGTGTAGACGTGGGGCAGATGATGCTTGGTGGGATGGCAAAGATGATGAAGCCAAGCTACATGAGCAAGAAGTAAAACTATATGAACAAGATAAACAGGAGGGCATACTATGGGTTCCGAACTTTTAGCAGCAGCATTCCCATTGGTACTCGCAGTGGCATGGACAATAGGCTTTGTCTTATTGTGGATAGCAAACCTAAATGGAAAGTGATGACGATGCAGAGGATACGAACACGCCTTTCGATGATGTCACACATTGGGTGGGTAACCTACCTCGTAAGGGTACTGATAGCGATGAGCGTACTAACAAACGTAATACTAGGGGGAAGACTAAATCAAACTTTCTCCGCAAGAAACTGGGATTGGAAGAGAAATAACAAGCCTAATGTAGTGCGTCCATTAGACGCATTGCTAGGGCATGGACATTGTAGTAGGTCATGGGCTTACTGGAAGGTTAGGAGAAGATGGTAAACAAATATAAGAATATCCCGAAGCATAGTGCCACACTGGAAGAGGTGATAAACTTCTACCGTAACTCAGATGCGTACCGTAGGTTGTCCTCCTCCTCACAAAAAGACTACGACAACCATCTGAGTGCTACCTTGATTACTGAGGTAGAGGGTAAGATGCTTCGGGCATATCGCTGTAAGAACTTAAAGGTTCGACACATCACACAAGCATACAATAATTGGCTGTTGGTAGGTACACGTACCGCTAACTACAGGCGCAGTGTATTATCTGCTGCTTGGAAACATGCCATGCGACATGATGTAATGATTCATAATCCAATCTCTTTGGTTGAGACAGTTGCAGAAAAGCCAAGGCGAGTACACTGGAGTCGTGAACAAGTGTCAATCTTTCTTGACACATCTTACAGTGACTTTCGTTGGCGTAGCATTGGACTGATTGTGCATATGGCATACGACTGGGGTCAACGTGTAGGTGACATACGTATACTTACATGGGATAGTTTAGACCTAAACCATTGTCGTATTGATATGACTCAAAGCAAACGTAATGCAGAGGTACACCTCCCTATCTCTCAAGGTTTGTGTTCAATGTTACGTCAACAGAAGGAGGAGTTTGGCTTTCAAGAGTACGTAGCACCAAGAGTCAAGCCAAGAGCAGGAGCATATACACCCTATGACAAAGAGGAAGTATCGTTATATATCAATAAGATCCTGGACGAAGCTAATCTACCTAAAGAACTTACGGCTATGGATCTACGTAGGACAGCGGTGACTGAGATGATGGAAGGTGGTGTTGACATGGTAGGTATCATGCAGGTGACAGGCCACCAGAATACAGCATCAGTCAAGCCATACATGGTCAACACATTCAGTGGTGCAAGTAAGGCACTATCAGCGAGAGGAGTTAAGCATGGTGTACGTGAAGAAGACTAACATCAGAGAGTTTATCAATAGCCTTGACCTCAAGGATGGTGAACGTCACAGGTGTGACTGTCCTGCCCCTGACTGTCAAGGTAAGAATACATTTACTGTAGCTAATATATTTGGTGATATAAAGTACAACTGTTTCAAGCTAGGCTGTAGAGTTGGTGGTATATATGACACTGGCATGACAGCAGCAGAGATATTCCTACACATGAATGAATTACAATTTAAACGTGCTTACACAAAGATAAAGAAGGAGAAAGAAACTATGGATATACCTGAGTATGTAGTCACACCTAAAGCAACACACACCAAGCACCAACGCTACATAAGACGTTGGGGCATAGCGTTGGGCGAGACTATGTATGATGTTAAAGATGAACGTGTAGTCTTTCCTATCAAGCATGAAGGTAGGATCGTTGATGCTGTAGGTAGGGCAGTAGGTAAGAAGCAGAACCCTAAGTGGTATCGCTACACAGGTGAGGCTGACTACTACACAGTAGGCAATGGCTCTACCCTGCTCATAGTTGAGGACGTTGTGTCTGCTGTGATTGCAGTACAAGAGATGCCATACATCACAGCTATGGCTATCCTGGGTACATCAATGAACCCCAAACATTTTGAGAAGATAGGTGAGTATGACAAGGTAATCATTGCACTTGATCCTGATGCTATTGGTAAGACAGTAGAGTATCGCAGAGAGATAGAGTTGTGGACAGGACGCAAGACAACTGCTATGAACCTACAAGATGATATCAAATATAAGATGGAAGAAGACTTAGAGAAACTAAAGGAGTTATGTAATGAGATTAGCAATAGTGATTGACGTTGATGGTGACATCATGTATGTACCAGAGGGTGCAGTGTTTGAGAACTACCCCAAACCTAAACTGTTCTACAACTTAAAGGATGCACAAGAGGAGTGCGCTAAGTGGAACACTGGTATAATAGTAGACTTTGATACAAATAAAACTGTACCAATAGTAAGAAGCTTCGATGATGAGGAACGAAGAAGATCAATGGAACGAGAGGAGATGAATCGAGATGATGGAACTAGCACTACTAAAGACGCTACTCAGTAAAGAGTTTTACGATCAACACAAAGGCATACGATGCCCTGACAAAATCTTTACCAAGGATGTACGTAAGATAAAGCAAGCACTAGATGCAGGTATGGAAACATATGGTGGTGACCTATCTGTGTCTGACTTACAGGCTGTGTTCAATCGTATCAATGCAAGCATGACCACCGCTACACGTACAGCCTATGATGATCTCTTCAAGCGTATTGAGATAGCTGAACCTATTAAACAAGAGGTAGCTAATGATACTATGTCGCAGTTGTTTCAGCAGTATGTAGGTGATCGTGTTGCTAACTTAGGCTTTGACTTTGTGAATGGTGCAGAGAATAGCCTAGAACCCTTACGTAAAATACTAGAGGAATTTAAAGATGACTTTACTCCAAATACACGTATCGAGTGGGATGATCACAGTTTTGATACTGTGCTTGCTCTATCTAAAGAAGAATCCAAATGGAAACTTAACATCCCTCCCTTGGCTGATAGGGTGGAAGGAGTCAGTGGCGGTCATTTCATTGTGGTTGGTGCTAGACCTAATACTGGTAAAACTAGTTTTCATGCCTCACTTGTAGCAGCAGATGGTGGCTTTGCTCATCAAGGTGCTAAGTGTATACTGCTTACGAACGAGGAAGCATACAATCGTGTAATCTTACGATACATAGGTGCAGCATCTAAGATGTGTATCAAAGAGGAGATACCAAGAAACATACCACTAGCAAAGACAAGGTACAAACCTGTAGATGCCATGATAAAGATTAAAGAATCAGGTGGTAAGAACATGGACTGGGTTGAGTCTGTAGTTAAACAAGAAAGACCTGACATACTAATACTTGACATGGGTGATAAGTTTGCAGAACAAAGGTCTGATCGTACAGACATAACTCTTAGGGCTGCTGCTATACATGCACGTAACATTGCAAAGGAGTACAACTGTGCTGTCTTTTGGATGTCTCAGCTATCAGCAGAGGCACAGGATAAGACATCACCGAACATGTCAATGCTAGAAGGTAGCAAGACAGGCAAGGCTGCTGAAGCTGATCTAATGATACTAATAGGTATGGCTGCTGAAGTAGAAGGTGAAGAAGCTAATGGTATGAGGTACATCAATGTAGCAAAGAATAAACTTACTGGTTGGCATGGAAAGATACCTGCGATGCTAGATGTTAAACGTGGTATATACAAACGATGATAGAGTTTTCATTAGCCCTGAGTTATCATTTGTTGGGTGAGGCTTATGACCTCAACTACATACATCCACACGTAAGATATGAGTCGGATGCTATGATAGCAGGAGCATATTATAACAGTGAGTACAGGACATCGTTGTACTTTGGTACTAAGCTAAACGAATACATAGAGGTAGCCTTTGTTACAGGTTATGGTGATAAAGTTTTACCTTATGTTAGGGCAACCTACGATAACTGGTTCATTGCTCCTGCTGTTTATCCTGATAGCGTTGGTGCAGTCATAGGATATGAGGTGAAGCTATGAGGTTAGTGCTAGACGTAGAGAATACGACAACAAAGCGTGACGATAAGTTACACATGGACCCATTTGAACCTGACAACTATCTAGTACAGGTAGGTTATCTTGATGCCGATGATCCTGAAGCTACACTCTCTATCAGAACACTAGATCATAACGAATCAAAAGATGATATAGGATTTGAAAGACTAGAGATACAGTGGACACTAGATAATACTAAGCTACTGATAATGCATAACGCACAGCATGACTTGATGTGGCTATGGGAGTGTGGGTTCAAGTATGATGGTGCCATCTATGACACTATGCTTGGTGAGTATATACTAGATCGTGGGCAGAGAAAAGGACTAAGCCTTGAGGCTTGTGCGGAACGTAGGCAGTTAACATTTAAAAAGCAAGACACACTAAAGAAATACTTTAAGGAAGGAAAGAACACAAATGAAATACCTTATGAGGAGCTTTGTGATTATCTCAAGTATGATTTGCTTACTACTTGCGAGTTGTTCCATGCCCAAGAAAAAGAATACAGCCAACCCAATGCCGCCTCTCTCCATACCATTAGACGTGTTACCTTCAACACATGTAAAACCCTTACAGAAATCTATATGGCTGGATTCAAAGTCGATCTTCAAGAGTTGGAGCGAGTAGCAAAGGAGTACGAACATGAGAAAGCAGAGATCGAAACACGTCTGCAAAAGAAAGTCAGGGAACTTATGGGCGACACTCCGATCAACCTTCGGTCACCTGAACAGAAGTCGCAAGTCCTCTTCAGCAGAAGGGTACATGACAAAAAGGAATGGGCTGATCTGTTCGAGTTCACACAGACACAAGAAGAGTTTAAGGATGCCGTTGCAGCCAACTCCTCACCAATCTACAGGACATCGGCTTACACCTGCCCTAGTTGCCAAGGGGAAGGTAAAGTATACAGACTTAAAAAAGATGGAACAAAGTTTGCCAGACCTAATAAATGCAAAGATTGTGATGCACAAGGATACAAACTAAAGAACACACAACAAGTAGCAGGGCTACGCTTCATTGCACCTAGTAAGAAGTGGGTTAGTGCCAATGGATTTAACACAGGGAAGGATGAACTAGATGTACTATCTTCAACTGCAAAACAGAATAGAATGGACGAGGCTATCAGTTTCATTTCTGATCTTAAACGTCATAATGCTATCAGTTCTTACCTATCTTCTTTTGTCAACGGAATACGAACGTACACTAAGGACAATGGATTCCTGCACGTTGGACTTACTCAACACATTACAGCAACAGGACGTTTCAGTGGTAGGAATCCCAACATGCAGAACATGCCAAGAGGTGGTACGTTTCCTGTAAAGAAAGTATTTGTATCAAGATTTGACAACGGATTAATTATGGAGGCAGACTTTGCACAACTCGAATTTAGGACAGCAGCGTTCTTGGCACAGGATGAAACAGCGATGCAAGAAATTTCAACTGGCTTCGATGTACATGCTTACACAGCAAAAGTTATTACTGATGCAGGACAACCAACATCACGTCAAGCAGCTAAAGAACACACGTTCGCACCTCTCTTTGGAGCAAGCGGTTACGGACGTACAAAAGCAGAGGCTACGTACTACAAGCACTTCAACGATAAGTACAAGGGCATAGCCAACTGGCATAGTAACCTAGCTGAAGAAGCATTAGAACACATGAAGATAACAAACATATCAGGCAGACAGTATGCTTTTCCTGATGTGACAAGACGCCACAGTGGTGTACCAACGCACTTCACTATGATAAAGAATTACCCAGTGCAAGGCTTTGCTACTGGTGATGTAGTACCAGTGGTACTGAATGAGATGCATGAACGTTTGCGACACATGAAGTCGTGTTTAGTTAATACTGTACACGATTCTATGGTGGTTGACGTACACCCTGACGAGAAAGAGTTAGTATTGTCAATGGTGTGGACTATGAACCAGGATTTAAACAACATAATAGAGGAGACATATGGAATAAAGATGAATGTACCAATGCTTTTAGAAGCAAAGATAGGGGAGAATTGGCTTGACACAGTTGACGTTTAGTGTATAACTAAGATCTCTTAGACTCTATAAAAAAGGATATATAATGAGTAATGAAGTATCAATAGTAAATGAAACAGGTAAATCAATGGCAGAGATTATGGGCTTTGCTCCAATCAAAACAAGTAACGCTGATTTTTTACCAAGCATATCAAGACTAGGCATGATACATCAGCCGATCATGGGTGAGGTTGAAGTCAATGGTAAGAATATAAAGACTGAAGTAGTACCAGTAGGTGCTTTTACTCTTAAGGTGGGCGATGAGATTGTTTATAGTACAAACGTATCCATCCGTGTATACTTAAGGCGCTTTCAGTGGCAGCGTTGGAATAGTGAAACAGGAGAAATGGAAAAGTCTGTTATGTCTGATTCACTAAGCGGTGATCTGAAGGATAGCATCGGTGGTTTTAATTTAGGAAGACCATCGGGTTATATTGAAGACTTTAATTCTTTGAGTGATACAATTAAACAAGTGATACGATCAGTTAAACGTGTCGCTGTTTTATATGGTACAGTAACATTTGATAATTCTACTGATGAAAATGGTGAGCCTGTCGCTGTCGCTGTAGAAGATATTCCTTTTGTAATGGATGTTAAAAATCGTGATAGCTTAAAAAGTATTAACAGTATTATTTCTAAAATATCAGACCCTAAAAAAGACAAACTACCTGTAAAAAATTACATTAAACTAGAAGGTATCGAAGATAGTATACCTACTGGTGCAAAGTTTGGTAAGATAAAAGCATCTTTAGGCGAGACTGTTGAGTTTACTGATGAAAATGAAATGTTAGTTAGGGATTTCTATGAACTTATTAGTTACAGTAATGGTAAAATACTTGACCTACATGCTGAACGTATGAGTGTAGACAATGCTGCTGATGCTAAACTTGTTAATGAAATAATATCCAATGAGTATGTGGAGGTTGATGAGTAATGGGTAAAGAGTCTAATCACTGGTATGACAAAGAAGGTAAAGCTGCATACACAATCTTGGACTCTAAAGGCAGAGAGCGCAGCACCAACTTAAGGGATGCTAGAAAACATGGGTATGTACCTTCCGTGACTACTATCCTTGGTGTTGCAGCCAAGCCTTCACTTGAAAACTGGAAGATTAACCAAGCCATAAATTCTGCACTTACATTAAAGAAGAAAGAGCATGAATCAACCGCACAGTTTTTCTACAGGTGTAAAGAACATTCAAAGAGTGGAGGTAAAGAAGCAGCAGAAAAAGGTACAATCATCCACAACATGATAGAACAAGGGTTTGAAGGTGAAGAAGAAACAAAACCCTACGTTAAAATAAAAGAATACTTGGATGAGACATTCGGTGCATATCAGCAGTGGAAGTCAGAAGATTCGTTCTGTGCTAAAGAGGGTTATGGTGGCAAGATAGACTTACACTCTATGTCAGGTATCTTTGTTGACTTTAAAACAAAAGATAACTTAGATGGCAAGGAAGGATCAAAGCTTGTGTTTGATGAGCATGGTATGCAGTTATCTGCCTATGCTCATGGGCTTGGATGGGCTGCACCTGAAAGAGTATCTATTTTTGTTGACAGAGAAGATCCAGAATTAATAGTACCTTACAAATGGAATAAAGAAACACACACTAAACACTTACACATGTTCAAAAGTTTATTGACATACTGGAAGTTGTTTAAAAATTATGATTCTTCTAAGTGAATAGTAGGAGACATAACAAAAAGTTATATCGTAGCGGTCTTGAACAAGAGGCTGCTACGTTTCTAAAGACTAGACAGAAGACAGTAGAGTATGAGAAGATAAAGATAGAGTGGGAAGACTTACGCTATCGCACATACACACCTGACTTTGAGTTAGACAACGGTATTATAATAGAAACAAAAGGATTATTTAGTTCTGCTGATAGAAAAAAACATCTTGAGATACAAAGACAGCATCCAAAGCTAGACATCAGGTTTGTATTCAGCAACGCTAAACAAAGATTATATAAAGGAGCTAAGTCTAGGTACTGTGACTGGTGTGAACAGAAGAACTTCAAGTGGGCGCATCGTGTTATACCTGAAGGGTGGATACTAGAAAAAGGCAACCGCATGAAAGTGCAGCGTGTCATAGTTAAAAGGAGAACCTAATGGGTTACGAACTAAAGGATGGTGACGTTGCTATAATCATCAGCCCTGAGACAGAAGAAGATGGATCATGGACAGGCATACTAAAGACAGGTTTAATCTTTGGTGATGAGCAACACCCTATAGCGATGAGAGCAGCTATGGATTATGCACTGACTATGGCAGCAGCATCTGAGGTACTGGAAGAGTACCCTGATCTGATAGAATACTTTGATGATGCAAGGCATGAACTGTTAAAGGAAATGTTTCCTAAACAATATGCTGAAACACAGGTTGAACTTTCTAAAGAAATGGATTATGAAACAGAAGGTAACGTAATTAAATTAACCAAGTGGACAAAGACGTTAGGTGAAGCATGACAGAAGAAGAGTTTGAAATAGACTTTGAGATAGATGATTTGTTTAAGGACATTGATGACATAGAAGAATTAAAGGAAGTGAAAGTGAGTGACTTAGTAAACAACCCACCACATTATAACCAAGCAGGTATAGAATGTATTGATGCTATCCTTGCTGCAACTAACCACAACAAAGAAGGATACCTACAAGGGAACATACTGAAGTACGTATGGAGATATGAATACAAGGGTGGCCTAGAGGATTTGCAAAAGGCGCAATGGTATTTAAACAAACTCATTGAGGTATACAAAGAGAAGCACAAATGAAACGTAAGTTTAGTGTTACATATATGATGGAGGTAGACGAAGAGAATAACTTCTTATCCTCCCACCAAGAAGGTCATAAGGAAGACGTGTATGATTTAGTAAGTAATGTCATGCATGATGTAGATGATATAAAGATACAGAATCTAGTAGTGAAGGAGAGACAATGAACTTTAATGAGTATCAAGAGGAAGCTGTAAAGACTGCTATCTATACTGATCCTATCATCTACCCTGCACTAGGCTTGGGCAATGAGGCAGGTGAGGTGCAAGGTAAGGTTAAGAAGTGGTTGCGTGATGATACGTTTAATAAGGAAGACATAGCAGCAGAGATAGGTGATGTGCTGTGGTATATTGCTGCACTGTGTCGTGACCTAGAAGTAAACATGGATGATGTTGCCACAGGTAACCTAGCTAAGTTAAAGAGTAGACAGGAACGAGGAACTATACAAGGAAGTGGGGATAACAGATGACTGACATGACACAGATACATTTAGGTATGACCATAATTCTTTGGATAGTTGTGATGATCATATGGAATAGGTACTACAAGTGACACCAAGGGAATCAGCAGAGATAGAAGCAAAGAAAAC
>Ga0209634_1003593_pt1 | contig 10402 bp, 17 predicted proteins | sample LinPmetageLP40_FD_184043 | JGI IMG/M metagenome (GOLD analysis project Ga0209634, IMG submission 184043) | Marine viral communities from the Pacific Ocean - LP-40 (SPAdes) (version 2) | ecosystem: Environmental > Aquatic > Marine > Oceanic | place: Pacific Ocean | collected 2010-08-26 | reverse complement strand
TGGAAAATAATAAATTAATAGTACATTTTAAAAGTGATTATGGAATTGAGAGAATGTACCCCACTTGTGAAACTTCAAAATTGATTGTTTCATTATTTGGAGGTGATAAATCAATAAATGATGAAAGAAAAGTAACATTAAAAAAATTAGGTTTTGAATTTAAAGAAGAAGAAAGGAAAATATAAAAATGGATAATAAAACACTAAACCAATTAAAAAAGGATAGTGATAAAAATAAAAGTATTGAATTAAAAATATCTTTGAGAAGAGAATATAATTCAAAAAAGTTTTATTGGGAGGCTCAAGAAAGGAAAGCCAAACAATATGTTAAAAAATACTCTTCTATTGTTGAGGAGTTAGAAAAAGAAATTAAAATTTTAGAAAGGAAAATATAAAATGAAAGATAAAAATAATAAACATATTGTAAATGTTCAAGATCTATTAGAGATTGAAAGTGTTAGATCTAAAATTAAGCATTCTTGTGACATTAATAACCATGAAGAAGGGAAACTATTAAACGATTACTTTTCGAAGTCTAAAGGGGAGTTTATACCCCTTTTAGATATGTCATTATCTTACATGGTAAGGGCTTTTAATAAAACCCTTCAAGAACTTTATAACCTCAAAGAGAATAGAGAAGAGGGAAAAAAGTTTAAAGTTACTTTAAATACTGATGAAACCTATTCAAAGATTGTTGAGGCTCAAGACTTGGAAAAAGCAAGAGAGAAAGCCTACAATCAATTTTTTCAAAAGGGGGGTGATCAAATGAAGTTAGAAGATCAAAACATTGATATAATAGATATTCAAGAAGTTAAGTAAATAATTATTCTTGTTTCGTGTTTCGTGGGGCATTTTTATAATGCCCCTTTTTTATTGTCTGATAAAAATTTTAATACACTACTACAGCACCTTTTGAAGACGAAAAAAAAAAAAATAATTTTTTTAAAAAAGAAGTGTACTAGTGTACTAGATAACAAAATATATTAGTTTTCTCTTTTAAATCGTCATACACTACCCCTTTTTTAGTAGTGTAATAAATCAATAGTAGTGTAATAGATTTTTAATTAGTAAACAGAAAATAAGGATTTTTTTCTAGATACCAAAAAAGAAAAATGTTAATCATATTTTAATTAATACAGTATGAAAAAAGAGATAATAGATAAAAGAAAAGCAAGAAAGTTAACCCCTAAACAGTTAAGGTTTGTTTATGAGTTTTCTAATTATACTTTGTTAGGAAAACAATCAGCAACAGAGTCAGCAAGAAAGTCTGGATATAGTGAAACAGTATCAAAAAAAATGGCTTATGAATTGCAAGACCCCAACAAATACCCATTAGTTTCTGAAGCAATTCAAGATATGAAAAACGAATTAAAAGAAAAGTATTCAGTTTCAATGGATAAACATTTGTCAAGGCTTGAGGAGTTGGGAAGAAAAGCCGAAGATGAAAAACATTTTTCAGCCTCAATAAATGCTGAACAATTAAGGGGAAAAGTAGGTGGCTTGTATGACCCAACTATAAGGCTTGAGAATTCAATTGAAAACTTATCAAGAGAAGAACTTTTAAAAAGATTAAAAGAAATTCAAAATAAAAAAATAGATGTAATTGATCAAACAAAAATTATTGATCATGAGCCTTTAGAAGTAACCCTAGATAATAATATAAAAGATAGTAAATAATTATAATTTGTTAGAGAAAAACTTCATTAAATTAATTAGGAAAAACATACCTTTTTATAACTTCATTCGCATTGAAACCACAACACAGAATGGCTTTCCAGATTTGTTGTGTATTGGGTCAATAATGGATACTATTTTGTTAGAAGTTAAAGTTGCAAAAGGGAATAAAATAAACCTTTCAAGCCACCAAATAGCCACGAATTTAAGGCTCTGGAATATCAAACAAGGCTTTAATTATATTATTGTTTATGTGCCTAAATATGCAAACACCCCTCTTGAAGAATGTTTCTTTCTATATGAAGGGTTAAAAGTGAAACAATTAGCCTTAAATGGGGTAAACGAACCCCCAACAGCGAACAATTGGGCTACTATATCTAGTTATTTGTTAAAGGTTCACGAACAGCGAACCACGAAAAGCCCAGAAATCAGCCAAAAATAAGCAAACATAAGGCACGATAAGTTTTATTTTCGTACCAGATACCAAAAACCCCCAGAAATTAGCCATTGTTCATGATTAGTGGCTAGGTACTTAGAAAAAATGGTAAAAATGGCTGTTTTCAGCCAATTATGAGAACCTGGATCCAGGCACCTTTTTTTATTTAGAGTGCTTGTGACCATGTTTCAAATTTTCAGCCATGAATTTTTCATATGGAAACGATTTTTCTAGGGGGTACCCCCTTTTTTAGTATAAAAAGGCCCTAGGAGTCCCTATGGTATCCAATAATAATAATTTTGAAAACTATTCTGATGAAGAATTAAAGATAATGCTAGCAATTGCTATGCATGATGACAATGAAGCTGCACAAAGTAGTTTTATGCACTTTGTTAAAAAAGTCTGGCCAGAGTTTATTAATGGTTATCATCACAATGTATTAGCAAAAAAGTTTGAAGAGATAGCTTCTGGTAAATTAAAACGATTAATTGTTAATATGCCACCAAGACACACTAAGTCTGAGTTTGCTTCGTACTTGTTCCCCGCTTGGCTCATGGGTAAGAAACCAAAAACAAAAATAATACAAGCAACACACACAGCAGAGCTCTCATATAGGTTTGGTAGAAAGATGAGGAACCTAATGAACGATGAACAGTATAGGAGAATTTTTAAAGAAGTGCAGTTACGAGCAGATTCAAAAGCATCTGGACGATGGGATACAAATCATGGAGGAGAATATTTTGGTGCTGGTATCGGTGGTGCTATTACTGGTCGTGGTGCAGATTTATTAATCATCGATGATCCTCATTCGGAGCAAAGTATAACAGACACAAGTTTTGATAATGCATTTGAGTGGTATGTATCTGGACCAAGACAGAGACTTCAGCCTGGGGGAGCTATAATTGTTGTTATGACAAGATGGTCTGAAAGAGATTTGACCGGGAGATTGATAAGGCAGCAAGCAGAAGTAAAAGCAGATGAATGGGAAGTTATAGAGTTCCCGGCAATACTTCCAAGTGGTAAACCAATTTGGCCAGAGTATTGGAAAAAAGAAGAGTTAGAAAAAATCCAAGCAAACTTACCTGTTATGTCATGGGAAGCACAGTACCAACAAAAACCAACTTCTGAAGAAGGTGCAATCATTAAACGCGAATGGTGGAAAATGTGGAAAAGAGATGAAATACCTGAGCTTCGTCACATCATACAAAGTTATGATACAGCCTTTAGTAAAAAAGAAACAGCAGACTTTAGTGCCATTAGTACGTGGGGTGTATTTCGTACAGAGTTCAGTAAAGACAATATTATATTATTAGATTGTATAAAAAATCGTTGGGAGTTTCCAGAATTAAAAAAAGTTGCTCTTGAGCAGTATAATTATTGGGAGCCAGAAACGATTATCGTTGAAGCTAAAGCAAGTGGACAACCATTAATACAAGAGCTGCGTCAAGTGGGAATTCCTGTTGTCAGCTATTCTCCTTCAAGAGGAAACGATAAGTTAACAAGGGTAAATTCTATTTCTCCAATTTTTGAAGCTGGACAAGTTTGGGCTCCAGAGGGAAAAAAATTTAGTGAAGAGATGATTGAAGAGTGTGCTGCCTTTCCATATGGAGAGCACGATGACCTTGTTGATAGTATGACTCAAGCAATGATGCGTTATAGACAAGGTAATTTTCTTTCGTTAAAAGATGATTATCAAGATCCTTTGAAAGAATACAAAACCTATGAGTATTACTAAGGACTAGATTTGTATTAGTGAATAGGATATAAAAAGTTATGGCTGAAAATAACATTGACAAAAAACTAGAAGCCGTGCTCGGTGATACATTAGAGACGGCTATTGAAAATGAATCTCCAATCGATATAGAAATAGTTTCTTCAGAAACTATCATTTCTGACGAACCGTTGGACGCGAACGATGATTTTTATGACAATCTAGCAGAAGATATGGAAGACTCAGATCTTCAATATATTTCTTCTGAATTAATGGAGGAATATGAAAATGATAAAACATCTAGAGATGAATGGTCCAGAACATATACAAAAGGTTTAGATCTATTAGGTTTTAAGTATGATGAAAGATCTCAACCTTTTCAAGGAGCAAGTGGGGTTACACACCCTTTATTAGCAGAAGCAGTTACACAATTTAGTTCAACCGCCTTTAAAGAAATGATGCCTTCAGGTGGCCCAGTCAGAACGCGTGTCATGGGCAAAGAAACATTAGAAGTGTATCAACAATCACAACGCGTTAAAGAATTTATGAATTATCAAATTACTAGTGTGATGGAAGAGTATACACCTGAGCTCGATCAGATGTTATTTTATTTACCACTTAGTGGTTCTACTTTTAAAAAAGTTTACTACGATGGGCAGCTTGAACGTGCTGTATCAAAGTTTGTACCAGCCGAAGATCTTGTCGTTCCTTACACAGCAAGTGATTTAGATTCTTGTGATCGCATTACACATGTGGTTAAACAATCAGAAAATGATATTCGAAAAAAACAAGTGGCAGGTTTTTACTTAGATGTAGATCTTAGTCCACCCGCCCCGGATGACGGAACATATTCAAGTTCAAATATAAAATCAAAAATTAATCAAGTTGAAGGAATACAAGCAACTGGAGAAACAAACATGTACACTCTTTTGGAGTTTCATGTAGATTTAGACATAGAGGGTTTTGAAAACAAAGATAATAAAGGAAAACCAACAGGTATTAAAATTCCTTACATTGTAACTATTGATGAACAATCAGGAAAAATTTTATGTATTCGTAGAAACTATGATGAAGGTGATGAAACATTTAAAAAGAAACAATACTTTGTTCACTATAAATTTTTACCGGGATTAGGTTTTTATGGTTTTGGATTAATACATTTAATTGGTGGTTTATCACGAACAGCGACACAAGCTCTTCGTCAATTGATTGATGCAGGAACGTTATCAAATTTACCTGCAGGTTTTAAAGCACGTGGTTTACGAATTAAAGATGATGATTCACCATTACAACCTGGAGAGTTTAGAGATGTTGATGCACCGGGTGGCGCGATACGCGATGGATTAATGCCTCTTCCTTATAAGGAGCCTTCACAAACATTATTTCAATTATTAGGATTTGTTGTGCAAGCGGGTCAACGATTTGCTCAGATAGCTGACATGCAAGTTGGTGATGGAAATCAAGGAGCACCTGTTGGAACGACTATTGCATTATTAGAACGTGGTTCGCGTATCATGAGTAGCATTCACAAAAGAATGTATTACTCAATGCAAAAAGAATTTAAACTTTTAGCAAAAGTAATTCAAAGTTATTTACCAGAGGAATATCCTTATCAAGTAGTTGGTGGAGATAGAAATATAAAACAATCAGATTTTGATGATAGAGTTGATGTTATCCCGGTTGCTGATCCAAATATATTTTCTATGTCACAAAGAATTCAGTTGGCACAAACACAATTACAATTAGCAACAAGTGCACCACAACTGCATGATGTAAAAGAAGCCTACATCAGAATGTATGAAGCACTTGGTGTAAATGACATTGATAAAATAATGAAGTTAGAAAAACCAGAGCCAATGAGTCCAACAAAAGAAAATCAAAAGCTTATTGATTCAGATAAAATAGAAGCATACGAAGGACAAAATCATGATGCTCATATTCAAACTCACATTAGTTTTGGTATGTCTCCCATTGTCCAATTAATGCCACAAATAGGAATTGATTTAAATAAACACATTTTAGAACACGTAAGTCTTAAAGCAAAAGAAATGGTGGCTTCGCAAGTAGAACAAGCGGAGAAACAAATGGGTCAAACAGCTCAAGTGGAAAAATTAGATGATATGAAAGAATCAGAGATTGCTAAATTAGAAGCACAGTTCATGCAAGAGGTAAGACAATTACAACAACAAATGAGCGGAGAAGGTCAACCAGATCCTGTTGTTCAATTAAAACAACAAGAACTGCAACAACGAGCAATGAATGATCAAGCTAAATTACAAATTGATCAACAAAAATTAGGTTTTGATCAACAAAAACTACAGCAAAAAGATACTATAGATAAAGCTAGAATTGAATCATCTGAAGATATTGCTCAACTTAGAGCTAATGTTAATTTAAAAAAAATGAATAAAGATGGTAATAAATTTATAAAGGCGGGATAATGGATCGACCAATAAAAGAATTAGTAATTCCTCAACAAGTATTCGATATGTTTGTAGATCAAATAGATAAGTTTGTAAGTTTTCACGTGAAAAACGAAGGAACTGCTCTTATTATGGCGGAAGCTTTAATAGTAAAAATAAAACAATTGTTTATCGGAAAAGGCTATGTAGAAGAGGATGCTTTACTATTTATAGAACATGCTTTACAAGAATTAAATGATGATAAACCAACTATACATTGAGGTAAAAAATGAAATTTAAAAATGCAAAAATGACTATTGTTCCTCAGAAAAATCCATTTCCTAACACACAAGTTGCTTCAACAGCAGAGCAAGTTTTCTCTCCTTTTGTGGTAAAAGATAATAAAGGATCTGGGCCTCAAGGACAAACAAGTCGAATGCAAATTAAAAAAGTAGCTTTCAAAGGCGTAAAATAGTATATTATTCGACTTTAACAAAGGAGGTTCTATGAACTTACTAAAAGATCTATGGGCGCACCTAAAAGAGTGGAGCGACTGGAAGATGAAGGATTGGATTAAAGCGGCTATTGTTGCAATAATCGTAATCATTATTATCGGAGCTATTTAAATGGCATTTGGATTGTTATCTGGTTTACTAGGAGGTAAAGACGGAGCCTTAAAACAAGTTGCTTCGGTTATAGATTCAATTCATACATCAGAAGAAGAGAAATTAGATAAAAAAATTATTATGCAACGCATTCAACAAAAGCTTGCAGAAAAACAATTAGATGTTAATGCAAAAGAAGCCACCCATCGCAGCGTATTCGTTGCTGGGTGGCGACCATTTATAGGCTGGATTGGAGGGCTTGCTTTATTGTTCTCTTTCATTCTATCTCCTTGTATTGAATGGTACGCAAAATTTGCAGGTATAGATATTGTGCCTCCTGCTATAGAAACTGGGCCCCTCCTGGCCATAGTTACTTCAATGCTCGGAGTTGCAGGCATGCGTAGTTTTGAAAAAGCGAAAGGATTAACAAAATGAAAAAAAATTTAAAAACAGTTCCAAAGAATAATAAAGGTTTAAAAAAATTACCTACAAAAGTAAGAAACAAAATGGGTTTCTTAAAAAAAGGTGGCTCTGTAAAAAATAAAAAGTAATAAAAAGGAGAATATTATGACTGATCAATTACCAGATAATTTGTTAGGGGGAACCTCAACAACAAATATGAAATTTACTTTAGATGATAGTGGTTATGCTAAAGTTCAAAAAAGCTATACAACCGTTGGTAGTAAAGTAAGTGTTACAGGAACTGTAACAGATCCAGATGGTTTTTGGGATGTTGAAGTTTCAAGTAGTGCAGGTTCTGATCATAAATATAGTTCAATAGCTACAGGTCAATCAGAAGATTTTGATTTAAAAACTAACTTTGGTAGCACAACAGTAACTTTAAAAATTACAGCTACAAACGGCGCTTCAAGTGCTGGTATAAGTGGTCATATAAATATTTCGTATAAGGTTTAATGACATACAACGAATTATCTGACTCAGTAAAGTTAAGTGAAGGCTTCAGAGATCACGTTTACATAGACACCGAAGGATTTCGCACAATAGGCTGGGGTCATAAAGTAGTGCACGAAGATAATTTTGAAGATGGCAAGACATATAAAAAAGAAGAACTACAAGAAGTATTTAATAAAGATCTAAATAATGCAATAGGTAAAGCTAGAACACTTATGGAAAATAATGGTGTTACTGATTTGCCTACAACTGCTCAACATACCATTACCGAAATGGTATTTCAGCTTGGCCCTACAGGCGTGTCCAAGTTCCGTATGATGTGGAAATGCCTGCAGGAAAGCAATTTTATTGGTGCGAGCTATGAAATGCTCGACTCGAAATGGAATAAACAAACTCCAAATCGTTGTAAAAAATTAGCTGACCAAATGAAATCATGCGAATAGAAAATTTTTTTTCATATTATAAAAAACAATTAATTAGTAGACAAAAACTAGTTGAAGAGTCTATATTAGGTGGACTGTGTACAAGTTGGGAAGAATATAAATATCTTACCGGGAAACTTGATGCACTTAAACAAGAAGAACAGGAACTCACGGACCTGCTAAAAAAACAGGAGCTACACGATGACGACTAAACCTAAACTAATTGTCCCAAAACATGTGTGGGATGGTGCAGAAAAAGAAAAAGAAAAAAAAGAATTAGAAAAAATTCCAAAACCTGTTGGTTGGAGAATAGTTTTGTTTCCTCTTAAATTAAAAGGTAAAACAAAAGGTGGTGTTATTCTTACTGATGAAACAGTAGAAGAATCACAAATAACAACAAATATTTGTAAAGTCTTAAAGACTGGATCTTTATGTTATAAAGATAAAGAGAGATATCCTGATGGTCCTTGGTGTAAAGAAGGTGATTGGGTTATAATAACTCGCTATGCAGGATCTAGAGTAAAGATTGATGGTGGAGAGTTACGTATTATTAACGAAGATGAAATTCTGGCAGTCGTTGATGATCCGAGAGATATATTGCCAGCCAACATAATGTAACATGGAGAACTCTATGCAACCACAAACGACTACCAACCAAGATAAAATGGTTCCTATCGACACTTCTGGAGAATCAGTAGATATAGAAGTAAAAGACGAAGAAAATAAAAATGAAACTCTTGAGGATAAAGAACAAGTAGAAGAACAAGTAGAAGAAAAAAAATCTGATAACAAAGAAGAAGCAGAAGAATATTCAGCTGCTGTACAAAAAAGAATAGATAAACTTACTTACAAACTAAGAGAATCTGAAAGACAAAAAGATGAAGCTTTAAAGTATGCAGGTAATTTAAAAAAACAAAATGAAGATATAACAAAAAAAGTAAGACAAGTAGATGATGGGTATCTAGAAGAATATAAAAAAAGAGTTGGCTCTGAATTAGATAAAGCACAAGCTATTTTAGCATCAGCTATAACAAGTGGAGATGCAAAAGCACAAGTGGATGCTCAAAAAGCTATTGCTAAACTTACAATAGAAGAAGAGCGAGCAAAAATGACCGAGGCTCAAAGAACTAATGAAAAAGCACAACCTGCTCAACAACCTCAAGCTCAAGCACAACCTCAATCACAACCAAGACAAGCAGAACCAGATAGAAAAGCTGTTGCATGGGCAGATAGAAATGAATGGTTTGGAAAAGATAAAGGTATGACTTTTACTGCAATGGCGTTTCATGAAGAATTAATTAATCAAGAAGGATTTGACGGAAAGAGTGATGAGTACTATAATGAACTTGATAAACGAATTCAAAAAGAGTTTCCTCATAAATTTGAGGGTAATAAAGACAAGAGTAGCCGAGTCGTCCAAACGGTTGCTTCTGCTAATAGATCGACAAAATCTGGACGTAGAACTGTGAGACTCACACCTTCGCAGATAGCTATTGCAAAAAAACTTGGTGTGCCACTTGAAGAGTACGCAAAACACGTGAAGGAGGCGTAAATGACTGAAACAATTAAAAAAACCTCACGCAAATTAGAAACCCGTGAAAAGGATGTTCGAAAAAGGGGATGGGTTCCTCCTTCGAATCTTGAAGCACCTGAGCCACCAGAAGGTTTTCACCATCGGTGGGTAAGAGCTGAATATCGTGGTATGACTGATGAAAAAAATATTATCGGTAGACTACGAAGTGGTTATGAATTTGTGAAAGCAGATGAATACCCTGATAGAATGGATTTACCTTCTATTACTGACGGCAAATACAAAGGTGTGATAGGAATTGGCGGATTATTATTAATGCGTTGTCCTGAAGAAGTTAAAGAAGACCGGGATGAATATTTCCGTAATCTTACTAATGAAAAGACAAGTGCTATTGAAAATGATCTACACAAAGAAGAGCATCCAGCGATGCCAATCCATCAGGAGAGGCAAAGCAGAGTAACTTTTGGAGGCAAAAAATCTTAATTAGTAAGATCATTATGTCTCTAAGAAATTTAGGAGACTACTATGGCTAACATAGACCAAGCTTATGGCATGAGACCAATAGCAAAAGTTGGTTCTGCCCCTGGCGGAACTACTGGTACTACTAAATACTCTATTGCAAGTGGTGCTGCAGGCATGTTTACAGGTGATCCCGTCAAACCAAAGAATGACGGAACGATTATCCCAGCAACAGCAGGCGATCCAATAAG
>Ga0209634_1003592_pt1 | contig 10408 bp, 11 predicted proteins | sample LinPmetageLP40_FD_184043 | JGI IMG/M metagenome (GOLD analysis project Ga0209634, IMG submission 184043) | Marine viral communities from the Pacific Ocean - LP-40 (SPAdes) (version 2) | ecosystem: Environmental > Aquatic > Marine > Oceanic | place: Pacific Ocean | collected 2010-08-26 | reverse complement strand
GTAAATGGTGCTACATGGAACTCAACAGGGTCAGGCGGTGGTTTTCCGTGTACATACGGCCCATTAAATGATAGAGCTTAATTATGGCAGGATTATCAAATTATACATATGCAACTTTAAAACAAGCAATCTTAGATTATACTGAAGTAGACGCTAATGTGTTTACTGAAACTATTCTTGATGGTTTCATTATGGCTGCGCAACATAGAATTAATTTAGATTGTCCTATGGACTCAGATAGAGCTCAAGATCAAGGACAATTTGCAGCAGATTTTAATACTATTACAATGCCTGTTGGACTTTTATTTGTAAGAGGCATAGAAGTATTTAATTCAACTGCCAACACTAATGGTCAAGGTCAATGGTTAGAAAAACGTGATCAAACGTTTATGTCAGAGTATGTTGGTAATTTAACAGGAACTGCAGGCGGAGTTGCAGGAGCAGATGTAACAGGTTTACCTAAATATTATTCAATGTTTGGTGGTGCAACAACAGGTGCAACAACAGCAACTTCAGGTGCTATTTATTTAGCTCCTACACCAGACGTTAATTATCAATATATTATACATTATAATGCAATGCCCGTGGGCCTTGGATCAGGAGGAGATGGTAATTCTAATACATATTTAAGTAACTATTTTCCACAAGGACTGTTATATGCTTGTCTTGTAGAGGCATATGGATTCTTAAAAGGTCCACAAGATATGTTGACATTGTACACACAAAAGTATACACAAGAACTACAAAAGTTTGCAGCGATGCAAATTGGGAGAAGAAGAAGAGACGATTACACGGATGGTACACTAAGGATTCCAATCGAGTCACCGCCTCAATAATTAGGAGATAAAAAATTATGGCAATAACATCAGCAGTATGTAACAGTTTTAAAACAGAAGTTTTACAAGCTTTACATAATTTTACAGCATCATCTGGAAACAGTTTTAAATTAGCTTTATACACAAGTAGTGCTACTTTAAATAAATCAACAACAGCTTATGCTTCTACAAACGAAATTTCTAACACATCAGGTTCAGCTTATTCTGCAGGTGGAAAAGTAATTGTTAGTGTTACTCCTGCATTATCTACAGACACTGCGTGTTGTGATTTTGCAGATATCAGTTTTACTTCTGCTTCATTTACAGCAAACGGATGTTTAATATATAATGATACAAACGCCGATAGAGCAGTTTGTGCAATCGCATTTGGTGGAGACAAAACTGTATCAAGTGGAACTTTCACAATTCAATTTCCAGTAGCAGACGCATCTAACGCAATCCTTCGTATAGCGTAGAGGTAGCGACGGATGTCCGTTACTAGAACTTTTACAGTAACGGTTGATAACCCAGGTGCTGGTAATAGATATTATATAGATGGTGTTTTACAAGAAACTGTAAATCTTGCTGAAGGTTATACATACAGATTTGATCAATCGGCCGGTTCTAATGGTGGACATCCTTTTAAATTTTCTACAACAAGTAATGGAACACATAGTGGTGGTTCAGAGTATACAACAGGTGTAACTTACAATGGCACACCTGGAAATGCTGGAGCTTACACACAAATAGCTGTAGCTGCTAGTGCACCACAACTTTATTATTATTGTCAATACCATTCAGGAATGGGTGGACAAGCAAACACATCATCACCAGATTCATGGGGCCTCCTTCAATGGGGACAAGGTAGTTGGAGTGAACAAAATATAACAAATGTTCAACTAACAGGTGTACAATCAACATCATCTGTAGGCAGTGTAGTTGCAGCTAACCAAGAAGGTTGGGGTAGACAAGAATATGGAAACTCCGGTTGGGGTGTGGACTATGCAGTATCTTTAACAGGTCAATTAACAACTTCTAGTGTTGGTGCTGTTCAAGCCTCTCAAGTTATTACTGTAGAATTAACAGGACAAGAAGCAGAAACAGATCTTGGTTCACTAACTACAGGTGTATTATCTATTGCAGCTTTAACAGGTGTACAAGGACAAACTCAACTTGGAGATTTTGATAATGCTGGTACCTTAGTTGGTTGGGGTAGAAACGGTTGGGGAGAAGAACCTTATGGCGATTCATTTAATAAATTAGTTCAGCTTTCAGGTCTAACTAGCATGACCGCTTCTGTAGGAACTATTGCAGCTATACCTGAAACAATTGTATCTTTAACAGGAGTAAGTTCTACTTCTGCTGTAGGTAGTTTAGGTTTTGCTATAAGTCCTGTAGTTATACCAACGGGATTACCACTTGCATCTAACCTCGGTTCTCTTTTTACTACAGATAATGTTGGATTAACAGGTTTAGGAATGACTTCTTCAGTTGGTGGAATAATTCTAGATGCTTTAATAGTTCAATTAGATGGTCTATCTACAACTTCTACAATTGGTAGTTTACAAGAACAGATCACTGAAACTTTAACAGGTGTCAGTGCAACGTCTTCTGTGGGAGCTTTGGTCCCTGAAATAGGAGTTCCAGTAACGGGTCTATCAACTACCTCTGCTGTAGGCGCACCAAGTTTTGTATTTTCAATAGACCTTACTTTAACAGGACAACAAGCAACAACTGAATTAAATGATAATCTTATTCTTCAATACTTTAATAGAAAAGTGCCTAAAGACAGCACAGGTTATTCAAGAAAAGTACCTAAAGATAGTACCGGATATACTAGGAAAACCGCTTAAACATGTTTGACTTAACAACAAATAAAATATATAAATAAACCAATTTAGGAGTACAAAATTATGGCATCAACTTTTACGGATCTTGGCTTAGAGCTAATGGCAACCGGCGAAAACGCTGGTACTTGGGGAACAAAAACTAACGCAAATTTAAGTCTTGTAGAACAACTTACGGGAGGTGTTAATTCTCAAGCTGTAACTGATTCAGGAACACCAACAGCTTTAACTATTGCAGATGGTGCTTTAACAGGAACTGCTCAACACAGAGTTATAGAACTTACAGGATCAATATCTGGAGCAAGAATTGTTACTTTTCCTTTACTTACAGAAAATTTTTACATAATTAAAAATGGTACATCAGGTGCTTATACAGTACAAATAAAAGCTGTATCTGGTTCAGGAGCAACTGTTACTTTTTCAGCTACTGACAAAGGATACAAACTTATTTATCTTGATGGTGTTGCAACTAACACTGGTGTTTTTGAAGCAACTGTAGGTGAAGCAAATGAAGTAACTCTTACAGGAACACAGACTTTAACAAATAAAACTTTAACATCGCCTAAAATTGGTACAAACATTTTAGATACTAATGGAAACGAATTAATTAATCTTACTGCAACCAGTTCAGCGGTTAATGAATTAACAATAGCTAACGCAAGTACAGGAGTTACTGGACCAGTTATTTCAGCAACAGGTGAAACTAATGTTGGTATTAATATAAATCCTAAAGGAACAGGAGTTCTTAGATCAGGGACAGCTGCAGTTAAAATTGCAGGACTGGAAACTATGTGGGTTCCATCTTCAGCGATGTACGCAACAACAACTAATGGTGCTGACCCTCAACAAGTTGAAACAACAGCTACAAGACCTGATATGAAAGTATTAGATTTTGATCCTAGTACACCGCAGTATGCACAATTTTCAGTAGCTTTTCCAAAATCATGGAATGAAGGTACAGTAACATATCAAGTTTTTTGGACTCCAAGTAATACTAATACAGGTAATGTTTACTTTGGATTTCAAGGTGTTGCAATCGGTGATGGTGATACTATTGATAGCGGTTATGGTACAAATGTAAATGTTACAGATGCAGGTATAGGAACAGTTGAAGATCAACAAGTTTCACCTGTTAGTAGTGCAGTTACAATTGGAAGTACTCCAGCAGTTGATAAGCTAACTTATTTTAACTTTTTTAGAAATGCCGACAGTGGTGCAGATACATTTACTGGTGACGCAAGAGTTCTTGGTATCAAAATATTCTTTACTACTGACGCAGCTAACGACGCATAAGGAATTTAGATATGAGAGATTTAAAAAATAAACTTACTTCAGGTAAGAACACAAAAAATATACAAGCCAGAAAAGGTAAATCATTCGGTTATCAAGTCTTAGGATTTGGTGCAGGTGGTATTGTCCGAAAATTTGTTACAGCATCAGGTGGAACAGTAACAACAAGTGGTGATTATAAAATCCATACATTTACAGGCCCTGGAACTTTTGCAGTTTCTTGTGCGGGTAATGAAGATGGTTCAACTACAACAGATTATTTAGTAGTTGGTGGTGGAGGTGGTGGAGGTAGAAATCATGCAGGTGGTGGAGGTGCAGGTGGTTATAGAGAATCTCCAGGTACAGCATCAGGTTGTTATTCAGTTTCACCTAGAGGAGCTTCTCCTGCAGTAGCTTTATCCGTTACTGTTCAATCTTACCCTATTACAGTTGGTGGAGGTGGAGCAGATTCTACTGGAGTATGTGCTCGAGGTAGTGATGGTGTAAGTTCCGTTTATTCAAGTATAACATCAAAAGGTGGTGGTGGCGGTGGATCTGCTCACGTATGTGTTCCAACACCAGTTTCATATTTTAGATGGCCGGGATTACCCGGTGGATCAGGTGGTGGTGCAAGTGGATATCTTTCACCTGCACAATCAGGAACTGTAGGAGCAGGAAACACTCCACCTGTAAGTCCTGCTCAAGGAACTCCCGGTGGATTAAAAGCTAATTCTGGTGATCAAGGTGGTGGAGGTGGTGGAGGAGCTGTTGGTCATGGATTAGATGCTCCTACTGGAGTAGGAGGTTCTGGTGGTGCAGGTGCAACAAGTTCAATTAATGCAAGTCCAGTTACAAGAGCAGGTGGTGCAGGTGGTGGATCAACACATCCTAATGCTCCTCAAGGCGGTTCAGGTGGTGGTGGTAATGGTGGATATCCAGGTGCAGATGGTGTAAATGGTACATGTAATTCAGGTGGTGGAGGTGGTGGAGCAAGTAGCACAGGCGGTTGCGGTGGAAATGGTGGTTCAGGCATAGTAATAATAAGGTACAAATATCAACAATCATAATTATGGCACATTTTGCAAAAATATCAGAAACAAATGAAGTACTAGCGGTATTAGTTTTAAATAATGTCGACATGCATAACGCTGACGGTGTTGAAGATGAAACAATAGGACAACAATATTTAGAAACACATAATAATTGGCCAGCACATATGTGGATTCAAACTTCATATAACACTCGTAACAATACACATGCATCAGGTGATAACTCAAAATCATTTAGAGGAAACTACGCAGGAATCGGTTATACTTGGGACGAAGACAATCAAATTTTTTGGCCTAAAAAAACTCATGAATCTTGGGTAAAACATAACCCATCTGCATCTTGGAAATCACCTATCGGTGATGCTCCAGAATTAACTGCTGAACAAGAATTACAAAATACACCTATAAGAAATGAAGAAGGAAATATTACGACACCCGCTACTCATGATTGGGGCTACCTCTATAATGAAACGAATACAACTTGGGACTTGACAGACAAATTAGCATAGATTAAAAATGATGGTGGTATGCACAAGGAAGTATTAACAGAACAATCAATTTATTTTGGAGATGTTTCAATGCCAAAGCATTGGGAAATTGATACAACTGAATTATCTCATCATATTTTACAGTCTAATTTAAGTAATGAAGAACTGCAATTTTCTAGAACTTACGATAAATTAAATACTTATATTGGAGACTTTATTCGTCTTGAACATGGTATTAATTTAGTTAACAAATCAACGTGGGGAAATATTTATAAACCCAATGAAACAACAATTCCTTTATTAAATATTGATCCGGTGGATTTACGTAACTCTCCAGACTTTACATTATTATATGGTGTTAAAATTAACGATTGTTTTGTTAAAATACATTATGATGATAACAGACGTAAAGGAAGAAGTTGGGATATAGAACTTAAAAACAATATGTTTATAATGTTTCCATCAACGAATATGTATCACATAACCAATAATCAGAAAGATAGTTTGAATTTTGTACAGACTATTACTTATGAATATATCTAATTATTACTGGTATTTTAAATCAGCAATACCTCCAAAAATTTGTGACGACATTATAAAATATGGGTTAACACAAGCAGAAACTATGGCAAGAACAGGTAGTTATGGAGATAAAAAATTAACTAAAGATCAAGTTAAAGATATAAAAAGAAAAAGAAATTCTGATCTAGTTTGGTTAAATGATACTTGGATATACAGAGAACTACATCCTTATATCCACAAAGCTAATAAATCTGCAGGTTGGAATTATGAATGGGATAGATCTGAATCTTGTCAGTTTACAAAATATAAACTCAATCAATATTATGATTGGCATTGTGATTCTTGGGATAAAGTTTATGATAAACCAAACACTCCAGAACACGGTAAAATTCGAAAACTATCTATGACTTGTCAGTTAACCGATGGTTCAGAATATGAAGGTGGAGAACTGGAATTTGATTTTAGAAACTACGAGCCTCATATGAGAGAAGAAGCTAAACATTTAAAACAAGCAAAAGAAGTACTTTCTAAAGGATCTATTATTGTGTTTCCATCATTTGTATGGCATAGAGTTAAACCCGTAACGAAAGGAACAAGATATTCATTGGTAATGTGGAACCTAGGATATCCATTTAAATAATATGAACATAAATGAATATTTTAAAACACCTATTTGGTCTGAACAAAAACCAGAATTTTTGAAATCTTTAACTAAAGCAACAGACAAATATATTAAAGCTGCTAAAAATTTTCCAGAAGCTAAAGCACATATAAAAAAATTTGGAGACTTTGGAAGAAGTTATCATTCAACACCTCTTACAGCTGACAATAATTTTAGAGACTTTAGAGATTACATTGGTCAAAAGTCTTGGGAATATTTAGATCATCAAGGTTATGATATGCAACAATACACTACTATGTTTAGTGAGATGTGGGTACAAGAGTTTGCTAAAAAAGGAGGTGGGCATCATTCGGCACACGTCCATTGGAACCAACATGTATCAGGATTTTATTTTTTAAAAGCAAATGAAAAAACATCAATGCCAATATTTCATGAACCTAGAACTGGAGCTAGAGCTACAAAATTAAAAATGAAAATTAATGTAAAAGAAATTCTTAATGGTAATGAACTAATTCACTTTAAACCCCAACCTGGGACTTTAATTATATTTCCAGGTTATTTAGAACATGAGTTTTCAATAGATTTTGGAATAGAACCTTTTAGATTTATACATTGGAATATCCAAGCAGTGCCAAAAGAAATGGCTATAGATGTTTAAGAAAAAAAAATATACAATAATACGTCAAGCTATATCAAAAGACTTAGCTATTTTTATTGCAAATTACTTTAGTATGCAAAAACAAGTTTATGATACTTGTAAAACAAAAAGATATTTTTCACCCTATGAAACTATTATAGGGTCTTATGATGACCCACAAATACCAAATACTTATAGTCAGTATTCTAATATAGCTATGGAAGCTTTAATGTTAAAATGTCAACCTAAAATGGAAAAAGCTACAGGTCTTAAATTATATCCAGCATATACTTATGCTAGAATTTATAAAAAAGGTGATGTTCTTAAAAGACATAAAGATAGATTTAGTTGTGAAATATCTACAACTATGAATCTTGGTGGTGATGATTGGCCAATTTATTTAGAACCGGATTCTAGTAAAGGTGGTATAAAAGAAGGTGTTGGTTATGTATCAGATAATACAAAAGGCATTAAAGTAAATTTAAAACCAGGAGATATGTTAGTCTATTCTGGTTGTGAATTAGAACATTGGAGAAATAAATTTAAAGGCAAAGAATGCGTTCAAGTATTTCTTCATTATAACAACCGTAAAACACCAGGTGCTAAAGATAACATGTTTGATAAACGTCTACATTTAGGTCTTCCATCTTGGTTTAAACGATGATATATCCCTATAATGAAGGCAGTAATCCACCATACCTACTGCCTTCTTTATAAGGATTTTATATGTTACAAAAATTAGGGTTTTTACCAGGATTCAACAAACAAGTTACAGATACCGGAGCCGAGTCACAATGGACAGGTGGTACTAATGTACGTTTTAGATATGGTACTCCAGAAAAAATAGGTGGTTGGAATCAATTAGGTGATACTAAACTTACAGGTGCTGCTCGAGGATTACATCACATGGTTAATAAAGAAGGTATTAAATATTCAATTATTGGAACCAATAGAATTTTATATGCATACTCAGGAGAGGTTTACTACGACATACATCCTTTAGTTAATCCAACAGGTACAGCTATTACAAGTGCATTTAGCACAACTAACGGTCAACCGGAAGTTACTATTACATTTTCAACTACAACCACTTTTCAAGCAGGTGACATTATATTATTTGGTGAAGCATCTACATTTAGTGCAATTACTAATTCTAATTTTGGAGCTTCGGATTTTGCTGATAAAAAATTTATGGTATCAAGTGTTCCATCTAATAATTCAATTACTATTACAATGCCTGGTAATGAAAGCGGATCCGGTGCTACTACTTCTGGAGGTATTACTTTTTTTCAATATTATCACGTAGGTCCTGCAGAACAAGTTGGTGTTTTTGGATGGGGTATATCTCAATTTGGTGGAACAGTAAGTGCTCCTCAAACAACTACGTTGAATGGAGCGTTATCTGCTAACTCAGCAGGGACAGGCGGAACTGGAACTAGTATTATTTTAACATCTGTATTAAATTTTCCAACAACAGGAACTAATTTTATACAAGTAGGTACTGAAGAAATTTCTTATACAGGAGTCAATACAGGAACAAATACTTTAACAGGAATAACTAGAAATGTTAGAGGCACAGCAAATGCTCTTCACAACACAGGAGCTACCGTTACAAATTATAGTAGTTTTTCTGGTTGGGGTCAATCATCAGCTGACACGGATACTGTAGCTGAACCTGGTCTATGGGCCTTGGACAATTTAGGTAGTACATTGATTGCTTTAATTTTTAACGGTGAATGTTTTGAATGGAATGCTAATCTAACTAACGCAACATCAACTAGAGCAACAATTATTACCGGTGCGCCAACAGCATCAAGAGATATGTTAGTGTCAACTCCAGATAGACACTTAGTATTTTTTGGAACTGAAACAACTATTGGTGATAAAACTACACAGGATGATATGTTTATAAGATTTTCTTCTCAAGAAAATATAAATGATTACCAACCTACAGCAATCAACAGTGCTGGTACACAAAGACTGGCCTCTGGATCACGGATCATTGGAGCTAAACTTGGTAGAAATGCAATTTATGTTTGGAGTGATACTTCTTTATTTACTATGAGATTTGTTGGAACTCCTTTTACATTTGCTTATGAACAGGTTGGAACTAACTGCGGATTGATTGGTAAAAATGCAGCTGTTGAAGTTGATGGTGCTGCTTATTGGATGTCTGATAATGGTTTCTTTAGATACACCGGTAAACTAGAATCTATGGACTGTTTGGTTGAAGATTATGTTTATGATGATCTTAACACAACTTCTAACCAATTTATTTATTGTGGTATTAATAACTTGTTTGGAGAAATTACATGGTTTTATCCCACAGCAGATTCGAACGTTAATACTAGATCGGTTACCTATAGTTATTTAGATTCAACAGCAAAAAGACCTATATGGTTTACAAATGATAGTGTTTTATTTACTAGAACAACTTGGCAAGATTCTGCAGTATTTGGTTTACCACATGCAACACAATATGATGCAGGTACAGATGTATCTTTTGATGTTGAAGGTAATACTGATGGGATTACTTATTACTATGAACACGAAACTGGAGTTAATCAAATAAGATTAGGTGTTACTACAGCTATTCCAGCTGATATTACTTCTGGTGATTATGACATTACACAAAAAGTAGTAAGAGGTGCTGCAACAAACATGGCGGATCTTAGAGGTGATGGTGAAAACATAATGAGAGTAAGTAGAATTATTCCAGATTTTATTACACAACAAAATAACGTGTTTGCTCAATTAGAAGTTAGAGATTATCCAAATGACACTGCTGCAAGCTCACCATTAGGACCTTTTACTTTAACACCAACTACTAAAAAAGTAGACACAAGAGCTAGAGGTAGAGCTATTGCTCTTACAATATCTAACACTGCAGTAGACACTAGTTGGAAACTAGGTACTTTTAGGTTAGATATACAAGCTGGAGGAAGACGATAATGATAGATAAAAAATTAAAATATAAAGATATTAAAGGTCAAAAACATATGTTGGCTTACATTACTCTAGGTGAAGCAAAACAATTAGAAAAATTAGGTGGTCAAAAAACAATGACCAAAGAAGGTATACCTGCTTATCCACCTGACAATGATGCTAGGGGTCAAAGTACAGGTAAAAGTTCTACTTCAAATACTAGTAGCAACAGTG
>Ga0209634_1003591_pt1 | contig 10410 bp, 4 predicted proteins | sample LinPmetageLP40_FD_184043 | JGI IMG/M metagenome (GOLD analysis project Ga0209634, IMG submission 184043) | Marine viral communities from the Pacific Ocean - LP-40 (SPAdes) (version 2) | ecosystem: Environmental > Aquatic > Marine > Oceanic | place: Pacific Ocean | collected 2010-08-26 | reverse complement strand
TGCTGAAGGAGAGTTCTACAACCCATATATTCAAAGAACAATGACAGTATCAATGAGATTAGAAAACTTTCCAATAGGGCAAGATATAACAACAACCCCTTACGGATATTTATTAGATTAAAAAAAAATGGCAAAAGAAATAGGAGAAGGTACTAAGGTTACGTTAGACTTAAAAACAATAGGAATGATGGCGGCATTTATTGTCACCATAGCAGGTATGTGGTTTACATTACAAGCAGATATAGCTTATGCAGCAACACAACCGGAACCTGTTATTGAAAGAGTAGAATATGATCTTAAGGATGAGTTAATAAGACAAACAATAATGGATACTCAAGAAGATGTTGAGATGATTCTAGACAAATTAGAGAAACTAGAAGATCGGATGTATGAGGTATCTAAAGAAAAGTAATTATGAAAAAACTACTATTAGTTTTAGTACTTGCCCTGCCTTACTTAGGCTTCTCTCAAGAATGGGCTGATGATACAAATGTAGAAAATATAATTAGTGGTAAAAGCGCCTTTGGTGAAGATCAGCCTTTAGTTATTGTAGAATTCTGGGCCAAGTTTAATGACTCTAACTCATTTGCTGATTGGAAAAACATTAATATCCCTTATGTTAGAGTTGATATATCAAAAGCACCCGCAGCTAAGAAGAAATACAGAGTACGCATGGCACCTACAATAATCCTTTTTAGAGATGGCTTTAAAGAAGTGATATGGAAAGCAGGCTTAGATCTAGAATGTCCTGTCACACTAAAAGAAATTAAAAAAGCTATAGAAGACGCAAATGCTGCTTCACAGTTTTAATTAATTTTATAATCAAATTTTTTGTTGCATCAAATAAACGTAGTATGGATATAGTAAAACTCCAGACTATAAAGAATCCCATAACTACTATTAGTTCTAAAGTAGATTTCATTTAATCAATATAAAAGTCTTGTCTTTTTAAGAACCCTTGCCATTTCTGTATAGTATATAATGCTGGTATAGCATCAAACAATTCTTTCCTTAATTTTAATTGGCCTTTTCTAGGTTTGTACTGATAATAAATACTAGAGTTATTTAGTAGTGCTCTTTGCTCTCTTCGTGAAACACCCCACTCTCCATCTAATCCACCTACAGGAGTTCTCATTTTAAGATTTTGATAACTCAAGTTAAATGCAGAAGTAAATACTTCACCTATTTGTCCTAAGTTTCTAGCAGAAGCAATAGGGTCACTAATAAACTCACCTGCCTGTACAATACCTGTTGGTGAAATTGGAATATACATTACAAGTTCTTTGTATGTTCTATCAGCTTGATAGATAGCCAAGTTTCTTAGCCTTCTAAGAGTTGGATCCATGTCATCATCATCATCTTCAAATAAGCCCATTAATATTGAGTGACTAATCATTGCTGCTAATATCATAGATAAATCAGCAAACGTTCTTTTTATACCCAGCACTTGATTCTGTAATCTTTCTTGTTCTTGAGATCCTTGTCCTTCTTTACCATATTGATCTTCCATATAGGTTTTAAAGTTAGCTGCTTTGAAGTTAGCTTGACCTACTTGCTTAAAGAAGTATCCAAAGAATCTTAAAGCAGAAATATATCTTCCTTCCATCCAACCTAAGTTTTCATCAAAATATTCTCTTTGGAACCTTGCTCTAATAGCAGGGGCCAACCATTTTTTAAACTGAAATATTAAAGCTCCTATATTATGTCTTTGTAATATAACTCTATCTTCTCTAGCGTAGTTACCGTGGATCTGTTTATTAACCTCACGTATTCTCATTCTTAAATCAAACTTATAGTTTTCTGTGAAAGGCTTTAAAGTTTCTTTACCATTTAAATCTTTCTCAACTACAGTATCATAACCATCTTTTAATTTTACTGACTGAGTCTTAGAATCAAAATCATAAGCATCATAGTAGCTCAATCTATCTCCCGTAATACGGTTAAGCATTGTTAAATCCATTAGTATAGCCATACCAACTGTCGTTTGTACTTTATACTCAGCTGCGTCTTGTAAAGAATAACCAAAAGTTTTTATGTTTTCTAATGTAAATAGATCATCGCTCAATGCTCCTGAACCTTGAATAGATTCACGTATGTCAGCATATGCATCCATCATGCTATTATTTAAAGCCATACCTTCCCATTTATTCATGGGTAGTGTTGGGTCATATCTATCACCTCCACCTTTTCTAGAAGAGTAAGACAATCTTTTCATAATACCTTGCCCTACATTTAAACCATAAAACTCAGAATTTGCTCTACCATAAGATTTTCTACTAAAAAACCTTTGACCAAGTGCCTCTATAGAGTTGTTAGCAGATGCAATAGCTAAGTTGTTTAAGTTACCTATAGCATTAAATGCTACATAAGATAAAGAAGAGTATTGGATAGCTGCGTTTGTAAGTTTGTCCATAACTGTTCTTGTCATTTCATCACTATTATAAAACGTCATTGACATCCAAGCAGCAAGTCTTTTCTTTGTATTCTCTTGCTCCATAGATTTATTACCTCTCTTACCTGCTAGCTCTTGTATACTATCTTTAGCTCCTTTTACAACTTTGACAACACCTTTGCCTTGATTCTCACTATATGTTCTTTGGTCAACTATATCTTTTATCCCAAGCAAAGTATCCTCTATATCATCCATAGCTTCATACATAGAAGACATTGCTGTAAATTTTATTAAAGAATCTGCAAAGTCCATACTAACTTGATCCGCATTTGGTCTTCCTAGTATTGCTTTTCTTTGACCATCTAGCAATTTCATTTCAGCTTTATATTCTTCTCCTGTTATTTTCTTGCTTGTCCTTGCTTCTTCTACCTGAGCTATTCTTTCTTCAACTGCATCTATTTCCTTTTGTGTTACAGGTCTACCTACAAACATTATTGGTATAGAGTCAATTAAATTACCATACTCATCAGTTGCAACTCTTCTAAAAGACTGAGTAGTTGTAAACGTATCTTTTATATTTCTTCCCATGTTTCTTAAAAAGCCAGGAAGTATTCCTTTTTTTGTTGCATCAGCTAATATTTTACCTCGCACTATAGGAGCATATCCTAACATCTGATCTCTCACAGACATAGGTAACTTTTTAAGTTGTCTTTCATACTCTTGCATATAGTGGTTATAAAAATCTCTTCTTGCAATACCTAATGCAGAGTTATCAGACATTAATTTATTATACTTGTCACTTTGTATATCTGCTCTATCTTCTCTAGGTTGTCTATATTTTCTTTTTGGAAACTTTAGCTCAGCTGGTATAAGTCTACCTGTTGGCTCACCTCCTTTTATCTCCATTACATGACCATCTTCTACTACATCATAGTGTTCTAAATAGAATTGTTCTTGCTGTTCTGTAGTAACACCTGATTTAAAAATCCAGTATCCATGTGTGCCTTGTGGAACAAACGTCATAAATTTAGACCTTACATCTTTCCATTCCTTTGTATATTCATGATACTCCCCAGCTACAGCATTGCCATCTTCATCCATAGTTTCTGATCTCCAAAACGCACTGTGTGCTTGTCTATCTCTGTATAGTTCAAGATTATGCTCTACATCTAAAGGATTAGCTGTTTCTAAATCACCAATTTCTCTGTACTCTTTCCAGTCTCCATTTTCATGTATAAGCTTAGCTCTTAACTCTTCGTGTTTACCCCAGTATTTATCACCTAGTTTTTGTACAAACCTACCAGTAAACTTACCCTCTTTCATCTCAGCCATAAACTCAAAGACTTTTCTTGGTTCTTTACTACCATCTAGTCTATATAACTTGTTACCTAAAGCTCTTGTCTTTACGTTTGTTTCATCTGCTCTGGCTTGCCCTCTTAGTCTAGCTCTGCTAAATTCTTTTGCAACAAGTGCTAGTAGCGTGTCAGGTAAAGTAGCTAAGTCTCTAGTATTTAAATTAAAGAAACTTAAATCTTCAGCCTGCAATACTAGCTTTCTTAATTCTTTTTCTGTAAAGTCTTTGTTAGAATTGTTTCTTGTATATTCAACTCCCCAATCTAACATGGCTTTTCTTATAAGTCCTTCATCATAGTTTGTCCCTTCCACTAGTTCTAACTTATCAGCCAATGAGTTTACCAGTCTCAGCTCATTCTTATTGAGAAGATCAGACTTAGAACCACTTTTTAATGCCAAGTATGACTGCGCAAACTTTTTAAAGTTCATCAAGTAAGTAATAAAGTTAGGATCATTAAAGTTCTTAGCGTCACTGATAAAATCAACAAACCCATTAATCTCTTTAATTGCATCACGGATAAGTTGACTATACACATTACTTTGTAGTGCAACACTATCCGGGTTAGTCGTATCTAACGCAACCATTATACTTGCTAATGCATTGTTCGTATACTGTAATGCTTGTTCATTCGTCTTATCAACAAATAATCTTTTCTTATAATTCTCTAACTCTTTCTTTCGTTCCCTTATATGTTTTTGATAGTTCTTAAGATTGCTGTTTACTGCTTTGTATCTTGTCTGATCAAACTCTGGACTTGTTGGATATTCTATATCCTCTTCAATAAAGTCTGGATCGTTAACAGGGTCAAATTGAGAGCTGTCTTTTCTTATTTCATCAATCTTTTCTCTTGCTATTGTATCAAGATTTTCTGGGATTAACTTATCAACGTAATCCATATTTAAAGTAGGAGGATGTGAAATCATATCTCCCATTGTATATGTACCTAAAAACTTTTGATTTTTACCTTTTCCTGAAATATCTACTTGTATGTGGAATGTAGTTGCAGCGTATTTGCCTGTCTCAACTTCATAACCCATGTTTTCAAACATCCTTCTATACATATTGACTTGCATACCATGCTTACCTCTTGTAGATAATCTCTCAACGCCTTTTTGTTTCAGTAGACTATCATTCTGTAAGTTCCACTGTCTCTTATACATTTCTTTTGCAGTAGTACTATATGCAGTCTTGCTTGTTTTAAGATCAATGATTTTAATTGTACCCTTTGGTGTAATACCTACAATATCTGCAGTACCTGCTATCCCAGAAGCACTATCAAATACAACCACTTGAGGTATGAAAACAGTACCATCTGCTTTAAGACCTCTTAGATAGTTACTTAAATCATTATATACTTTGTCTAAAAGGGGTCTGCTGGATTTAAATTTACTTCCTTCTTCTTGTTGTAAATTTTCAAATAATTTATCTGCAGTTATATCAGCTAATATAGCATCTACTACTGCATCAAAGTCATTACCTACTGCTAAATTTTCTCGTATCTCTAATTCATTTTGTAACTTACCATTAATGGCAGTTGTAGCAGATACAAACTGTTGACCTGTAGTAATATCATAGTATGTATGATCTTCTTTATTAAGTATTACAATACTTTCTCCAGACTCTGGACCCGCTGATAGTGAGTCAATAGTATCTGATTGTTTCATTGCTATATTAAACAACCTTAGAATTATTTTCTTTTGTGCTTCAGTTGTTGCTTGACCTAATATATGATTAACTATTCTTTGTTTTTCAGTTGACAAAGCATACCTAACTCTACCATCTGCTTTTTTCTCTAGCTGAAAACTAATATCTGTAGTATTCAGCATTTTTGCTATGTCAGATAGATTTGTTCTTGCTTGGATTTGACTTACTTTAAACACAGGCGTTCCACCTTCTGTAATAAATTTGTGCAAGCTTTCTATTATATCTGCAAACCATTTGATAAAATCATTAACTCTATCTAAAAATGACTTAGATGGTGTAGACTCATACTCTAAAGCAAAGTGCCTAGTTAAAGACTGAGTAACTAACTCAAGATCTCTATGTAGTTGATTAAATCCTTTTTTATCATTATATGCATCATCAATCTGTTGCTTAAGTTCTGGAAAAGTCTGCTTAGACTCTTTTAATAAGTTATCAAATAACTCTGAATTTTCTACTTTTATAGCATCTATGAAAGGGTGTAGTATCTCTTCTATTGCAGTATTAGAATCTACCCTTCCTTGGATTAGTACAGCTTTACCATTTACATAGTAAGACTTTATATCCTTAAATTTTAATCTTGATTTTTGTCCTGGGTCTAAAGAGTTATAATATTGTTCAGCTTGAGTTTCAGATACAATACTAACCTCAACTTGAGGAAACATTCTTTCTAAGTGCTCTATAATAGTAAGAGTTCTAGTAGTATCTGCAGGTCTTCTTTCAGGAACTATATCATTTATTTTAAATAAATTATCATTAACTATTATTCTAGCTGATTTTTTTGTGCTTTTTATTGTAATTACTTCTGCTGGTATGTTATTAGCATCTAAGTATTTATATATCTTGCTTTTATTTTTACTTAAAATTCTGTCATTAGCTAGAAGACTTTGTCCGTCTGTAGCATTAACATAATGATATCCTTTATATTTTTTAGTGGCAAGTTTTGCATTAATTAAATTTTTAACTAAAGCTTGACCAAACTCTCTTTTCATTGTAGAGTGCATCACCTTCATATCAGATTGCATTTGCTGAACCTGATTTAAATTAGGTATAATGTTACTATTGGTAGCTCTTTGATAATTTATAATTGCTGCATCAACAATTATATCTTGACCAAACTCTGCTTTGAGTTCTTTATACTCTGCTATATTTTTATTAAAACATGCCATAATTAAAATTTACATCTTAGTTGTTCAATAAATTCTTCCTCTGTTAATGGAAACATTCCTTCATTTATTTTTTTGTATTGAGCTTTCATATTTCCATATGTACTGTATCCTAATTTATTTTTTATTTCAACAGAACCACTTACTTCATTGTTCCAAAAGTTCCCTAGTACATCTTCATTAACTCCTGCTTTACTCTTCAGTAGAGCTTTTATCTTACTAGTTGTTTCAGGTAAAACTTCTGTCTCAATCTCTACAGTTTCAGAGATGTTATTTCCTTGTACAGTATTACTAATAACATTTGTTATATATTCTGTAAGTTTTTTAGCTACACCAAGATTATTAAAAAATCCTTCTACTGCAACATTTGATGGAACATCGGCTACTTCTCTCATAAACTCATCAAGACCAGAGTATTTTTTTATTCTTTTACCTCTTTCTTCTAAGTACTTTACCACAAGTTTTTCTGCAGATTGTACAGGAGTTTGATTAGCCAATGACCCTTCTGGTGTATTAATCCAATTTTCTATTATTGCAACTGGCATACTACTTTCTAATTGATCTCCTTGTTCTGTTGTTAATTGTTCTTTTGCTTGATAAATACCATCTAAAAATGCTTTATCAATTATAGTATTAGTACTATGAGTAAAATTACTATATTCTTTTAACTTTGCAGCAGCAGCAGAATTTGGATTTTGTGCAAAGCTTTCTACTACAAGATTTCTCATTAGTTGTAAATTATCAAATCCTTCTACAACAGCCTTACCTCTAATCTTTCTACCAAATCCTCCAATCTTCTCATACTTATCATATGTAGTTTGATCAAACTGACCAGACTTATTAGACTGATAAGCATGCTCAACACTCCCATATGATCTACCTTGATATGTAAAGTTTCTTTTTGCTAAGTTTGAAAGTACCTTTGTATTTGTTGCTGATTCAGATGATCCATAATAAATATTAATTGTTCCTTTGCCTTCTAAAGGTACCTCTCTTGCCTCAGTTTTTTCTTTTACTAAGTTACTGATTTTTTCTTTAGCTTTCTCTTTAAATCCATTTTCATCAGCTACTATGTCCATGCTTTCATCAAAATTTAATTTATCTAGTTGTAATAATTCATTTTGATCAGGCATTGGTTGACCAGAAGATTTGTTCTCTTGCTTGTCTCTTATAACAACTGTACTAGGTCTTTGGAATCCTGGAGTATTAAACATAAACCCAATGGCGTTTTGATTTACACTTCCCATCTGTGCAACTCTATCATAAACAAAGTTACCAGAAATATCCGTATTTAATTCTCCTGGATTAGTTTGTTGTTGTTGGAATAAAGATCTACCAATAACAATAAATTCCTGACCTCTTATTCCTAAAGGACTTCCAGACTCAGCACTTATAATATATCTTTCTTCGGCTACACCACCATCAACTGGTTCTACTTGCTTACCTTCTTTCACACTATCCGGTAATACTGTTGTTAAATATTCTTGTGATTTAGGACTTCTAAAGTATCCATCAACAAATTCTTTTTTTAATTTTTCAGTAACTTCAATACCATCTTGTGTTTTGTCCAAGAAATGTTCTAAAACAAAAGGAGATAAAGCTTCCATAATAGATCCTGTAGCAAATTGTAATCCATCTTTTATCATTATATAATGCAGTAATTTAATTGCATCAGGTCTAGTGAGTGCATCTCCATATAATGCTGCAAAGCCATTTTGAATTTTGACTTTTTGATTATCACTTAATCTAGCAAAAGTGTTTGACACAACTTTATTTAACCCGTCTTTACTATTTGGATCTGTTGCTTCTACTGTTTGTAAGAAGTTATTTAAGAAATAGTCATCTTGTGGTGCTAGTTTTCTTAGTTTTTTTACAACATCTATAACAGACTCACCTTGACCTCCCTCATAAATAAATTCATTACTTAAAGAACCAACACTCTTACTACTGCTATCTAAAAGTCTATCTTGATATTTTCTTATTAATAAGAATGACATAAAGTCTAAAGATATTTTATTTATCTTTTCTAAGTTGATTGTATTAGTTACATCAAATAATGATTGAGATATTTCATCTTTGAGTATTTTACTAAGTTGAAATTGAAAAGCTGAATCAGCTCTAAAAAATATTTTTGGTAAAATGTCTTGAGTAATCTCTTCAAATATTTCAACATTTGTTTGAAAATAAGAATTGTTTAAAGGATTTGTATCTAGTTCTTCTACAACTTCTATATTAGCAGACATCTCAATTAAATCACTAAAGCTTCTACCCATACCTTTATCTAGGTTCATGACTTTACCTATTTTTTGTGCTTGTTTAGATATTGCAAATAGTCTTGCCTTTACTTGGAGCATTTTATCTACTTCTCCTTTTTTGCTTTTATCGTTGTAGTTTCTTAATATTTCTGTTTCTGTAATACTAACAGGTTTTTTCTCTGGTTTAAAGTATACATCAAAACCTTTAACACCTGGTGCATTTAATAATAAAATTAAATCATTTAATGGTATACCCATAGCAATACCAGCTGATACAAGTGGTAAATTTTCTCTGTCTAAACCAAGCACAGCTGACATTCTTTCTTTTGCATTATCAACCATTGCAGTAATTAATTCATCAAAAAGTATAGCAGTTCTTTCATTAGCTGTATTATTTTTAAATCCTCTTGCACTGTTTTTGTTTACAGTAAACCAGAACTTTTTATCTAGATTGATTTTATATTCTCTCATCAAACTATATACAAGATTTGGTTTTACAGCTAATCCAATATTCGCTGCACCTTCTTTATTATTTTTGTATGATAAATATTTACCAAGAAGACCATTTACATCTACATCAACTTCTGAATTATCTTCCGCCCATTGTGGTACTTTTTCTTCCATGAACTTTCTAGCTTCTCTTAATCTTGTCAGTCCAGCTTCTTGTGCAACTATTGGTATTTCTCCAGCAGGTGCTTCAGTCATTGCTTTGTTACCTAGTAAAGCATATTTGTAATCTAAGTCTTTGTTTGAGTAAGCTGCTGCATAAGGTTCTCCTTTTTCTTTTACATAGCTATTATATTCCTTTTCTGTATAAGGCAATCCTAAAATATCAAGCACTGCAGGCAGCGCCTCATCACTTCTTTTTCTATCAGTTCCTATATTATATTTATCTAAAGCATCTTTAAATTCATTAGGCTTACCAGAATTAAACATCTTGTTTACATAAGCCATGTAATCCTTGTATCCATTTTTACCATACTCAAAAAACTGCCCATCTTGCTCATAAAATTCTTTCATATGAGTATACAGCTTGTCAATATCAAAATCAGCCCCAGATCTTTCTAGTATCTCTCTAGAGAATACACCGGTAGAACCCATGTAGTGAGGCATAAAATCAACAAGTCTTAGGTTTAGCCCAGAGTGTTTATCCTGAGAAGGTATACGTATACCAAAATGTTTTTGTAAGAAATCCGGCAATGCTAGATTGGTATCATTATATTTGTCATAGATAGATTTGAAATGGGCTGGCATTATAAATTCAGAATATTTTAAGCCATCAGCATCTGCCATATCGCTTCTAAGTCTATCCATTACAATAACACCTTTCTTGTTATTCTTTAGTGCACTTATTAAGTCACTAAAGTTGTCATTAGATATATCTATATCTACTGAAGAAGAAGATCTATGCATTACATTTTCTCTTATTATATCAAATTTACTTGGTACACCGTTTGCATCTACCTCATATACTCTTCTATATATGTTAATACCATAATCAGACATAAGCGCTAAACTCATACCTGGTGATCTATCCTTTAG